>SMUY01324468.1_pt1 | contig 27819 bp, 29 predicted proteins | sample 2456441 | NCBI WGS metagenome assembly SMUY01 (sample SAMN11095931, study PRJNA526329) | marine sediment metagenome | biome: Marine sediment; feature: Surficial sediment; material: Deep marine sediment; isolation source: Hadal surficial sediment | place: Pacific Ocean | collected 2014-11 | depth...
CCACGTATTTGTTCTCGAACACACCGACCATGGCAGTCTCCCTGATACAGAAATCGATGTTTTTTTTTCTATTGCTGCGGCTACCACCGAGAAGGAATGGGCAGTTATTGGTGATGAATTTGAAGTAGCGTTCCCAGGTATAGAGATCATTGAAGAACTCCTCCTTGCCCTTCACCTCGACACTGAATGTCTTCCACCTGGCTCGCAGTGCTGCCTGTCTTTTGTTGTTGATCACCTTGACCCTGGGTAGGGCAGGACAGTATTCATGGTAGAGATCAACGATCTTTTGGTGGGGCACGGCAACCCTCTCCGTAGGAGAGGTATCTTTATATGCCTTTGCCTCTGCCTCTGCCTGCGTGATGTTACGTAACGTCACACCGTTACGTGACGTTTCAGCGTTACGCTTTTTCTCTCTATATCGTCGTTGCCTTGCCGCAGCAGTATGGTCTTTATCCCTGTATTTCCTGAAGTTTAGGATCACGAAACCACCATCGACACGAACCATTCGACGACCATCGAAGCTCGGTGTACGGCTATCTGGCTCAGGCTGAGCCAATCTAATCAATGCGGCCATACCTTTATCTTCTTCGACGCAAGCCTGACGACATATCCCAACACTGGCAGCAGCCACAAAGCCGTACTCGCCAGGCGGAACCATCCAGCCGGTTGGCTCATTGGAGCCAATCCCATATTCTTGAGTCTCCTCGTCGAGATCGTAAGGAACTGCCATGAGTAAAGCTGTGATGAAAACCTCGCGAGCATCCCGATCAATCCACAAACTCGAATTGAGGATATTGCAGTCCAGCTTCACAAAAGGCATGAGATCTCCGTTAGGACCGTACCCTGAAGACGGACGATATAACGGTGTTACGATGTAATCAAGGGCCGCGGCAAAATAGCCTCAACCTACCTATTTTCGCGCTTGACAGCGGCAAAACAGTGGTTCTGGGTCACATTTCATGCCGCCACTTGCAATCATGCAGTCAGGAAGTCATACTCGGCATCTGGGTACAGTCTTACAGGAGCTAATCCGTGACCAATGAGAAACCCCGCTTACCTGCTGTTGTGCAAAGAGCAGTGACTGGTGCGCGTCGTCCGTTCGAGAAGATCTCTGGACAAGGAGGTCACCTGGTCAACTGGGAGAAGGAGTCGATGTTCGCACTCCAGGCCCTGGTCAGGAACACCCTGCTCCAGAAGTGCGAGCCACACTCCATTCGAGATGCCGTGATCAACATCGCCTCGATCGGACTGTCGCTCAACCCGGCGCTCAAGCACTGCGCCCTGATTCCCCGTTACAACAACCAGCTCAAGATCTACGAGTGCCACTGTGATCCGATGTACCAGGGGCTGATCGCTATTGCGACCGACACTGGAGCCGTGGTCAATGTCTGGGCTGAGGTCGTCCGTGATCGTGACCGCGAAGATGGCAACTTCAAATACTTCGCCGGCACCGATCCCAAAATTATTCATACACCTGATCCGTTCATGTCCGAGGAGATGCGCGGTGATGTGATTGCCGCGTACTGCATTGCCGAGGTCGCCGGATCCAAACATCCGAAAGTGGAGTTCATGTCGATCGAGGAGATCGAGAACGTCCGTGAAAAGTCGGAGCTGTGGAAGAAGCACAAGAAGGGCCCCTGGAAGGATTGGTTCGTGGAGATGGCCAAGAAGACCGTCATCAAGCGAGCCCAGAAGACCTGGCCCAAAGGTACTGGCCGGCTCGAACGAGCGGTGCAGTTGGCGCACATTGCCGATGGCTACACAGAGAAGAATGGCGCGATCGACATGGAGCCAGAGCCAGTCAAGCTGATCACCGAGGAGCAGGCCAAGGAACTTCGAGCTGGAGCCAGGAAGGCGCACCTCAGAGTCGAGCGGATCTACAAGGCATTCAACATCGACAAGATGGAGGAGCTGCCTGCTGACAAGTTCACGACCTGCCAGAAGCGGATCAACACTGCCGGCCTGATCAACATCCTGAAGACCGCGAAGGATGAGCCGAAGGTCACCGTCTCAGCGAAAGCCTGGGGCATGACCTATCCGGACCTGGAAGCGATGGGTGCCGAATACAAAACCAAGGCAGTGATCTGTGAGTAAAGAATTTGAGGAATGGGAGTTAATCGGAGAGCTGGGCGAGAAGTTCGTCGCAGCCGCAATGAAGTTCCAGGAGCTGAAGCTGGCCCTGGTGCATAGGGAGATCCAACGCATGGCCAATGACGAAAGCAAAACAGTAAGCTGGACCGCTGAGAAGCGGGACAAGTTCAAGGCAGCCTGGAAGACCGCCGACGACGCCGAAAAGGAGTCGTTCACCTTCGATGAGAACGAGTACCTGGTGACCTATGGTCGCTATCTCATCGAGTACCTGGACAATGTGTTCGGAGAGGCTGCTTGAAACTGGTCATCTATAATCGGCTGCAATCAAGAATAGCTCATCTACTCCGTGAGTTGGAGGGCCCGAAGGGCCCCATCCCAGCCGTGAGAACGCTGTGCGGACGCATGTATCCTGGACACAAGGGACCGCAGATCATCTACACGAACAACATGCGCTTGTGTGAAGTATGCGAGTCGGTGATGAACTCGACTGCCAGGAAAATCGACGCAGAAACAGGGGAATATCTACATGGCTGAGCAACGCACCTACGAATGGTTCGCTGACCGCTGGGGCAAGATCACCATGTCCAAGCGCATCGACATCCTCATGAACAACCTGGTCCACGAACTGAATAATCTGCTGAAGATTTTGAAGTGGGAACAGTTCCAGGCTGTACCTGATCAGATCCGCGAAGCCTTCGAGGCCGAGACCAGGATCGGTGATTCGAGCCCGGCCATGTCCTGGGGCAAGCGCCTGGAGGATGAAGCCATCAGCCACTACGAGCTGACCAGGAACGTCCAGGTCATCCGCTGTGACTTCAAGGTACATCCGCTGTGGCCTCGCCTGGTAGGAGACTCCACCGACTTCATCGAGTGCAGTGATGGCACCCTGGATGGTGAGCCGCAATTCGCCTGCGAGGTGAAGTGCCCATTTAATTCAGACAACCACAAGAAGTCCCTGCGATTCGGCATGGCGACCTGGCATGTCAACCAGACTCAAGGGCACATGGAAGTACACGACTTGGACCTGGGTAAGTTCGTAAGCTACGATCCGCGGCACCCTATTGAAGAACAGCAGATCTACGTCCAGACAATCGAGCGTGATCTTGCCTGGCAGAAGCTGTTCCGAGAGAAGATGGAGGTGTTCGATGACCACTTCAGAAACGGGACGTTTTACGAGCATGTCGTTGCCAAGGCAACCGATGGCATCCCCTCGATGTTCTGAGATGAAACCGATGACCATCAAGCAGGGAGCCATCATGAGTAAATACCGGAACGATTGCAGCGAGATCAATCGCCTCAATCGATACGCTTGGGAGATCAGGTCGGTCTCTCTGGCCTGCATAGGAGAGCAAAATGAACCTGACCTTATTGGCAAATAGCAACGACATCGAAGACCCTGGCATATTCCAGGTCGGCAAAGTAAACGTCATGATCACGCCACCAGTTGGCGACGAAGACTACTGGCTATTCAAGGTCATGGTCTCCGACAGCCAGTCAGTCGTCGGCTTTCCAAAGTTCATGCAGATCGGCATCGGCTTTCAGCAGGAAGAAGACTGGAACAGCAACCTGCCCAGCACCAGCGAAGCCGAAGATATTTTCGATCACATCAAAGACAACAAGGGCGACGACTCGATCCCAGACGAACGCTGCATTGAAGCGATCGAGATGATCAGGAAAGCCGCCGCGACATACCAACAGGAGAACGCCGATGCTACAGCCTAAGATCCAGACGCCGGCCACACTGCTCACGCAGTCACAGCCGCTCATCGACAACGCGAACAACCTGACCGAGCAGGCCAAAAAGGCTGTGGTCTCGACAGTGGAGGAGTTCGCCATTGCGACCGACTTCGTGAAGATCTGCCAGGGTCAACTCAAGCAGGCCGACGACGCCAGGAAGGCGCTCGTCCAGCCACTGAACGACCATGTAGGCTGGATCAATGATCAGTTCCGCCCGATCACCGACGCTGTGACGAAGGCCAAGGGCATCGTATCCAGCAAGGCTGCCAGGTGGAAGCACGAGGAGGATGAGCGTGTCCGAAAGGCCGCGATAGAAGAACAGCGCCTGGCTGACGAGCAAGCACTGAAAGACGCTGAGGCCGCCTCAGAAGCCGGTGACGACGAGCGAGCTGATGCCATCCTGGAGGTCGCCGCGGAAACACCAGCTCCTGTGATGAAAGCTCCTGTAGCCAGGGGCTCGCTTACGGGCGCGACCGGCTCTACCCGAACCAACTGGAAGGGCGAGGTCAAGTACGACGACATCCAGGAAGTGTGCAAAGCCATCGCTGAGGGCAAGCTGCCCAGCAACATCATCAAGGATTGGAACAAGACCGTGATGAACGCAGTCGCCAAACGAATTGGCGAGGATTGGCCGGAAGATCAGAAGGCCGGCAAGCACAACGGCATGACGATCGTCAAAGATGTGAGCCTGTCAGTTCGATGAATTATTCAGAATGGGCATGGCATCTGCGGTTGCCGCCGCCGCCACCGTTATGATCAAGGATACATCATGAACAAAGTCATCATCATGGGGAACCTGGGCCAAGACCCAGACACCCGCTACATGCCCTCCGGCTCCGCTGTCACGACGATCAGTGTGGCCACCAACCGGAGCTGGAAGGATAAAGATTCCGGCGAGCAGAAAGACGAGACCTCCTGGCATCGATGCGTAGCCTACGGCAAGACAGCCGAGATCATTGCTGAGCATTTCACCAAGGGTCGCAAGATCCTGATCGAGGGCCGGTTGAAATATGGCTCCTACGAGAAGGATGGTGTCACCAGATACACCACCGACATCGTGATCGACCGCTTCGAGTTCGTTGAGAAGCGCGAAGGTGGCGATCGACAACCGCATCCCGCTGACCGAGGCGAAGACGGTCAACCACCGACATCACGTCAGGACGCTGATGATTCAGCGCCACCTGCACAAGATGATTTCGACGACGACATACCATTCTGACAGGAGTAACCAATGGACAACGTAACGGACGAAGTGCTGTCGATTCAGGAGGTAGCAGACAGCTTCAGCGAAGACCTTCCTGACTGGCAAAAAGCCACGAACCTGAAGTGGCTCGCCGGATTGCACGAGATGATGGCTGAAGGTGGCGTCTGGGGCTCACCGAACCTGGGCACCATCTATAGCAAGAAAGGTGACGGATTCGTCCTGATGGAGAATCTTTTTGAAGGCTGACGACGAACTGTTTGATGCAGAAGAATCGGAGCGACTGAAGCGGCTGGGTATGGAAGCGGCTGCCGGTAACAACAGGGCAGCCTTGAACCTGGCCAGGCGCATCGCTCGCGCCCTTGGCCGACAGTTCGGCAAGGTCAACGCTGATGACGTTGGCCGGATCCTGAAGCGCGACTACGACATCGAATCCCTGGGCCCTGCTGCCGGCTCACTGTTCAGAGATCCATCGAAATGCTGGAAATGGACCGGCGACTGGAAGAAGTCTTCCAGGATAACGAATCACAGCCGCATGATCAGGGAGTGGAGGTACGTCTGGTGACCCAGCGACTCAACTACTGCTCCCAGGCAGCCGAGAACATGATATTCATCTGTGGAGAGGAGGGTTACCTTCACTACGGAGATAAGAAGCTGGATCGAGCTATTCGTCTTGAAGCAGCCGAATGTCTCAGGCTGATGACCAAAGCAGAGAAATTCATTCTGCCTGACTGGGGAAGAATCTTCGAGCCAGAAGAATTGGAGTTGTGCATGGATGTCGAAATTCCGACACGGCTCCCTTATCCGATCATCGCACTGGAGTTCCCCTGCAATTATGGCAATCCCAGGTGCGAGCCGATGAGGCCGCAGGAATTACCCAGCTCGAAGCGCATTGCCTTGTGCGTTGAAACAGAGGCTCTGCACGAACACACTGGACTGCTCGCTCACCTGCACGAGAAGCATGCCACAGGTGAGCCTGGATTCTATGTGTTCCCGATCGCTTACTCAGATACCGGCCTGTGCTGGACACCTCCGCCAGCAGCAATGTTCTTTCCACGAGGCGGCGACCTCCGCATGGCAGAAATGCAAGGCAAGGGACTGATGGTGGTGTTGCCACTGGGCAATGCTGCATACACGTCATATCCAGAACGAGAGCGTCAGACCAGGGCGATCAGAGATTGTGCTGACGAGATCCTTGCAATGCTGCACATGATGGTTGCGCTGTCGATCGACAAGGGACGCTACGAGACGTTGCCGGCACCAACGAGACTCAACAAGAAGCGAGCGAAGAAGGGCCGAGTGCCGCTCTACGAGTACAAGGTGCTGGACATCGTAGCCGACATTCTCCAAGCAGTGCCGATTGCCAAGCCTCACCAGGGAGGCACCCACGCCAGTCCCAGGATGCACAAGCGCCGCGGCCATGTTCGCCGGCTACACTCCGGCAAAACTACCTGGATCCGTAACATGATCGTCGGCAAGCCTGGCACTGGCACAGTCGAGAAGGAGTACGCAGTCCATGAGTGAGTTCCAAGACAAGTGGTTTCAGATTGTCGTCAATAAAACCCAGGAAATTAAAATCTTGATCGATGAGCTTTTTATCCAAGCTATCGCTCACGAGAGCGTCGAGAAGGCCAACAAAACGCTGACCAGCAAAAACAAAATCCTATCCAAAGAGAACAAGCGCCTGGGCAGCGAACGTCTGAGCTGGAGGGACAGACACGATCGTCTTGCCCAGAGAGTCGTCAATGCCGAGGAAGAAATTAGGAAGCAAAATCCCACACTCGATCGTTGCGATAGACACGAAGGATTCGATAACGATTGTCCGCTCTGCCATGCAATGAATCCTTTACACAAGAATGAGAAGCAAGATGACTGAATTTATCCACCTGGTAGGAGCCGAGGAGGTCGCCAGAGCTGGCAGCCGGATGGCTTCAGCGGCTGAAGACATGCTCAGGGCTGCCAACATGATCAGCGAAGCCAACGATCGATTCCTGCGACAGTTCGAGGAGCTGATCAACAGGATGGAAGGGCCTAAAACCATCGCTGAATTGACCAGAGAGTTCGACGACAAAATAGAGGAAATATTCAACACCAAGGGTAAGGATCATGGGTGAAATCGCAGACATGATGCTGGACGGTACGATGTGCCAGGTCTGCGGCGAGTTTATGGATCTTGGTGAGGAGCCTGCTGGCTATCCGGTCACATGCGGCGGCTGCATTGGTGAGGGCAATGCCCCGGAGTTCGTCGGTGATCTCCGTGATCCGAAGACAGTTGCCTGCCCGAACGCTCCGAGCTGCGAGAAAATGTTTCGCAGTCGGCAAGCTGCCGGTCAGCACTGGATCGACAAGCATGGTGACTGATGACTTCCCTGAAGACCTGTTTCCAAAAGCTGCGATCCCACTGAAGGCACAGATCAAGTGTGTCGAGCGTGAGATCAAATTCCGGAAACGAGTCTATGCCAGGCGCATCTCCCAGGGACGCATGAGTGAAGTGTTCGCTGACCAGCAAACCAAACTGATGACAGCCGTTTTGAAAACATTACAGGAGCTACGCAATGCTGATCTATGACTGTGAGATCGCCAAGCTGATCCCATCGAAAGACGAGCCCAAGGATCCCAACTTCGAGTATTGCAAAGGCTGGGGCGACCACCTCGGCATGGGCATCTCGGTGGTCTCGGTCTATGACTTCGAGGAGGGCTTCCCCAGGATCTTCATGGAAGACAACCTGGCCGAGCTGTTCGAGCTGATGGAGAAGACCGACATCATCGCCGGCTTCAACAGCAAGCACTTCGATAACAAACTCATCGCCGCACACGGATACACGGTCCCGGACGAGAAGACATTCGATCTTTTTTTGGAGATTAAAGAGGCTGCCGGGGCCCACAAATACGCCAAGGGATACAACCTGGACAACTGCTGCATGGTCAACCTGGGCCATCAGAAGTCCGGAGATGGGGCCTTGGCCCCGAAGCTCTGGCAGCAAGGCAAGATTGGAGCGGTCGTGGACTATGCCCTGCGGGACATCATGCTGGAAATGAAGCTCCTGGAGCTGTGCATGAAGCAGCCCATCATCGATCCAGGTCATACAGGCCAGCGAATCTTTGTCAGAAACCCACTCAAGCCCTTGTAATCTCTGTCATCTTGTGGTCAGATAGACAGTGTGTAATTAACATAAAAGGGTACAGTCATGAAAAAATTCTTCTTACCAATAGCCATGCTGGTCATGGCTGCCCTGGCGTTCGGCCAGGAGGCTGACCTGGAAGGGACATTCTGCATCGTCGATTTTAATGAGCCTGTGAAATACGAGTTCAGATCAGCGGCGGACCTGGAAGGGAAGCTCTGCATCGTCGCAGTTGAGGATGCTCCGAACTACGTGGACAAATCTGGCTTCTCCGGCTACGGCTGGGGCACCAGATGGGCTTTCATTGTTCTCAGCATGGAGGATGAAAACTACGAACTCCTCTACGGTGACTCCGCAACACAGAAAGACTTGTGGTATCGAGCCTCGATCAATGGCGAGGATCTCAAGATCGTTTACTACTTCGAGAACGGCATCCTGGCCAGCGGTATGTGGGTCATCGACGATGTTGACCAGCCATCGTTCTGGGTGATAAATGAATACCTTCAGGATTCGTATGATTCCAATGTCGAGCTGACCGTCAAGAACGACAACTGGATCGAGGCGGAGATGTTCCCACCAGGAACGAACTCCTGGATCATTCACAACCTGGACGTGGAGGAAAATAGCCACACCGTCCACTACTACTACCGGCGCGGAGACGAATAAATATGGACATTACTATCGACACCGGGGTTCCCATCCCGAAGGAACGACCGAACTTCAAAAGCTACATCGATAAGATGGAAGTCACACATTCGTTTCGCGTCGATCCGGAGTATTGGACTTCACTCCGTAATGCAGCCAGCAATATGAATAAGCGAACCGAGAAGCGATTCGTGGTCAACAAAGTTAAGGAGCCTGTCGATCCCAATAAGCCTGATGGCAAGACTGGTGATTTCGTCAGGATCTGGCGCAAGAAGTAAATATGGAGCGGTGACGAAGCGGCAGCCGTGCTGGTAGGGAGTTCAGGTCGTACCGCTCCCAGCGACCAGTGAGTCTATCGAGTGGGTCTTTAGTACATTCTTTCCACCGAAGCTCTCGCCCTGGTTCGACTCCAGGGACGCTCCCCATAATAACAACCTGGAGAAGTCCACCATGCAATTCGAGCTGACTCGCACCACCGCCAAGTTCGGCGTCTTCAATCCACGAGAAGAAAAGAACAAGGGCAATGCCTTCGACCTGCCGTTCTCAGTGACCCTGGGATCCGAGATCTTGGCCATGCTCGCACCCACCAACGATGTCGATCAGGATGACGACGCTCTGGCCGGCGTACTGTTCACCCAGGAGGGTCACGTCGCCAGGCCATCGATCAATCCCATCGTCATCAACCGTAAGCCGGAAGGCGCAGTCATCAAGATCTGGGACCAGGAAGACTTCGGTGAGCCACTGGAGCTGAAGCCTTGCAACCTGAAATCTCTGAAGGCTGAGCTGCAAACTCCCAACCATGTCGTCCTGACCGGCATGATTCAATACTCGCAGTACAACGACAACGAGCTGATCAGGATCAATGCGCTGATGAACAAGTCATTCGACTTGGCCATCCACATCGAGCAAACAGATCTATTCCAGGATCCAGAGACTGAAACCGAGGAGCAGGACGAGAACGCCGAGGAGTAGTTCAACCAGGATCCGCTCCGCCATGAATCACACGCATCCTGTCGCAAGGGCCCAAGACCTCATCGATCGGCTGAAACATCTCACCAGGCCGATCGGTGAGGCTGAGACTAAAGATCTTCCTGCCTTATGGAATGAGCTGGAAGATCTTCTGGTCATGCTTGCCTCATCAAAAAAATTTCCACTGGACAAACGAAAAGCAGCTACACTTGCCACCGTTATCGCCGCCATCGATGACTTACGGAAAACGGAGAAAAGGGATGCTGATTCTGACCAGGAACCAGGGAGAATCGATCAACATCGGGGAGGCAGTGACGGTGACGGTACTGGGCACGAAGGGCGGCCAGGTAAGACTGGGCATTGATGCACCGAGACAGATCAAGGTGCTTCGCTCGGAGCTACTGGACCGGCCTCGTTCAGAACACCGCAGCGAGAAGCCTGAGTCTGATACTCCTGAGTAACGACCACCAGATCATCTACCCAGATCACGTATTCCTTGAGAGTCAGCGATCCTTCCGCAGGCATTCGTGCAAGCTCACTGACTGAATGCTGCTCGAAGCAATCAACCGGCAGCGGCTCTCTGACAGGCACTGGCACCTCTCGAAGATCGACCTCAGTTAAGACTGTCGGCGGAGACGCGCATGCCTGTAGCCAAAGCAGGACAAATAGCATTGATGTCCAGGTTGCCCAGTTCCTCACAAGATGGTTCACGAAAGATCTCCTCTCTCTGGATCCTGACTTCGACGCCACGTTCCTCCAAGGTCAAGATGTCCGCTTTCAATGCCGACACGACTGCCACGCCGGCAGCCACATCGACCTCTCGATCTCTGACGCACGTATCCAGCCGGTCGCCCAGGTCCGTGATAGTCGTCAGGTTATTTGTGTTCGTCTGCTTGGCTTGATTCACCGCGGCTTTCGCCTGGCCCATCTCCTCGTGGAGATTGCCATTCTGATTCCACAGGATGATGATGATCACCACAGCAATGGCCATGCCTCCGGCCAGGACTTTACTCAACATAGCAGTTGTCCTTGTTCTCGATGTTGTCGTTCAGCAGACAGGCTTTCGTATCCTTGAGTTCGTCACGCCGCTGCACCAAGTCGCCTAACCTGGCAGTCGCTATCGGATTCGTTCCGTTAGCCGCGATCCACAACTGAGTCTCAGTGATCTGTTCATTCACTTCCCGCATCGCATCGTTGACCTCGCGAATCTCAGACTTCGCGATGTACTCGTAAAGCATGATTCCTTGCTTCTCCACTGCCTGGGCAAGCTCCTGGCCCTGCGCTTCACTGAAGAAAAATTCGTCCAGGACATCGACCGTAAAACTCTGAGCCTTGAATCCAATCAAGGCTACCGCGGCGATCAAGATCAGTGGCACAGTGACCTTGGTCTCACCAAGTTTTGCTAAATTCAATGTGGCCATTATCCACCCCCGTTTTTCGCTTTCTGCCAGTCAGTCGCAGACTGGCCGCCTAAATACAAGCCATACATTCCACTGAGCGCCATCGAGAACGCGCCAAATATCTCCGGATCGCCAACGAAAAATCCGGCGCACAGCGCCACCATAGAAAGCACAAAGCCCAGGAATCTCCTGCCTTTATAACTGTTCATGAATATGCCCTCTTGAGCCAGCCCTTCCTGAATACCGAGAAGTCTTCGTACTCGGATCCATTTTGTTTCCGCACACCGTTCTTCCGCAATGCGGCGTTACGCAGGATCAAGGCCCGATAGAATCCGGCCTGAGTACAGCGCAACGAATAAATAAGATCTGAAGCTGCCATGCCGATTGCCGACAACGACTTCGGTCCCAGCACACCATCGTCATCCAACACTGACCCATGCGCCCTGAGTGCCCGCTGAACGAGCTTGTGAGCTTGACGCTTACCCATGTTGACATTCATGTCGAACACCTTCTCAGCGATCACGAAGGTCATCTGGTCGTACACTGGCAACCAGAAGTTGGCCTTATAAAATTCGATCGCATCTTCTTCCGTCATGGCTTTAATGTCATCGGCATCCACGTCGCCATCGTGATCAAAATCGCCATCGAGCCAACCATCCTCGTCCAGATCACCCTGCTGTTTCAGCCGGCGCAGAGATACACCGTAGTTGGTTGCTCCGCCTGGATCATGCCGGTTGTCAACAAAACCGCCCTCGTGTTCCAGGATCGTCTCGATTGCCTTGTTGAAGTGACTCATGCTGAGTTCTCCGTCATGATTCGTTGAAATCTTGTGCTGGGCTTCACAGGTAATGACGCCAACAGATCGGCAGTTCGATCCAGACCCTGCTCTGCCAGGTAGTCAACTCGATCTCCTGGAACCATGTCGATCAGCGTGTCCTGCAATGCCTCGAACTGGATAATCGCGCCGGGATCTGGCGGCTCTTTGGCTTCCGAGGATCCTGGTCGCTCCAGCCAACCCTCCTTGGCTTCCTCCAGCTTCTCCTGGAGAAGTTCGTTCAACTCTCGGCCCTTCTGCTCGCCGCCCATGTCCTCGTCTTCCCACAGCGCCGTGATCTCCTTGCGAATCCGCTTCATCTCCTCGTAGCTGGGCTTCATTGCCTTGGATGCTTCGACGATCTGCTCATTGGTAAAGGTCGGATCGTATCTCGATGGCTCCTCCAGGAACGCTTCAATCTCGTCATCCCTCTCCAGCTTCTCCAACTGGTTGACAGCTCGCTCGATCTCCTTGGCGTTCTGGCGTACCTGGTAAATGACCTCCTCGAACATGGTCCTCGACGGTGGATCCTCGCCACTGTAGAAGCGCCTGGCTACGGGGATCTTGTTCCACCTGAGATCTGGCCTGGCTGGGTAATCGAACATCTTCCGCACCATGTCATCGCTCATCATCATCACGTAAGCGCCCAGGGTCGCAAAGTAACCACGAGTCAGATGCTCCAATAACATTGGATTCCTGAGCATAGCTGGGGCCCACTTCGGCAATCCCCTGGCAAGTTCGCGAGCTGTTGGACTGGTGGTTGGCCGGAAAACAAGCTCAGGTTTCACCGCGGCTATGTCCTGCATGTACTCAGGAACGATCGGTGACTGGAAGAAAGCGTTCCAATTCTGGGTCGCTTCATACAACGGAGCAATGGCCTGTGGTAACGGAACAAACGGGAATCGAGGACCAAGGAGGTTGAAGACTTCACCCAAGACCCACCACATACGATCGATCGCCACCTTGCCGGCGTCGTCTTCATTGGAGTAGTAATACTCGAACGTGCGCTCGATACCGACACCAAAGATCATGCCAACCTCGAACGACTTCGGTAATCGCCAGTGCTTGCCATTGGTCCAGAAGTGGACGTACATATCCTTCTCGTCTGGAGGCAGTGCCTTGTATCGATCGTCGTCTTTGTTCTTCAGCCAGATCATCAGCACAGCCATGGAATACAGCATTGACTTGGTGAAGGTCAGTCCTGGAGCTTCCCTGAATCGCTGCGCGTATCTTGTCAGGCCCTGGACCCTGGCATTGAGGAACATCACTGTTTGAGCTAAGAACTGCACCGCACCATGATCACCATGCTTGGCAAAGTTCATCAGATCCTTTGCCTCCCAGACAGCCTCGGCCTTGCCAGCTCCAGCTTTCATAGCAGGGATGTATGCGGATCCAATCCGGTTAGCGTTCTCGGCTGCTGCTCCGATGTCGTTGTACAGATGGAATATCTTCCATGGCGTATCCAGGATCCGATTCTTGAATCCTGTCTGACGCAGGGCTCGCTTCATCGCCTTGACTGTTGATATAGGATCATTCGCGTTGATATAGCCAGAATAAAAAGCGCCACCGGCAGCCATCATGCTCACCATCTCAGGTGACTTCGTGAACGCTTTCCAAAAGCCAGCCGCTGCCGACCAAGGCTTGGGGAACTTCACATGACGTGAGTTCACGAATGCCATAAAGATGTCTCGGAACCAGTTCGCCGCCATGAAATCTGGAGCGAGTGTGATCATGGTGGTGCCGAGGCGCTTAAATTTTCGCAAGGGCCACATGAAAAACCGGCCCATTATGCTTGCAAATTTCCTCTCGTTGATCGCTGTGAGAGATCTCAGCAGCGTTTCCTCTCTGACCTCAAACCATTTTTTCTTGCCGTTGTACAGCACCGAGATGTAGTTATCGCCAGGAGGTTGCTGCAAGGTCCACATCTTCTGCATGCCCCGTAACGCTTCGTCAGGCATAGCTTCCCAGTCAACAGCAGCCTGCTTGAGCTTGCGCTTCAGCTCATCCATGGGGATGAACTCCTCCTTCAGGAAAGCTGATGGTGGGGCCGGCACAAGCAAGGTTGAGCCTTCGAGATTTTCTACTGCAAGCTGAGCGGCTTTGTTCTTCATCGTCGTCGTTGCGATGTGCTGGAAGTTGACGATGATATTTTCCAGGATGTCACCCAACGGATGCTTGGATCCCAGCAGTCGCTTGATCGGTTGCGTTACGTTCGCAATTCCTGGACCGCCCATGCCGGCTCGCTTGGCAAAGGATCCGCCCATCTCGTCGGACTTGATGCGGTAGAACGGCACGTAATCTGCCGAATCCCACAGCGGCCTGGTGTCTTCGTTGATGACACCTGCCTCCGAAGCCCAGTCCAGGAATTGCGTCTTCCAGTCTGCATATTCATCCGCTACATCCTGGAACTCAGGGAATCTCACCTCGACATCTGGATTGTTCGGATCGCCGCCCAGTCTCATCAGCTCATCCACTCGCTCCTGAGTGAACAGAGCTTCCCTGCCTTCCCTCAGCAGACGATCAGCTCGAACAGCGGCCATCCAGTAACCCCAGTAGGTGATCTTGTCAGCAACCGGCTCCAGGACTTCCAGGAGGCCCTTGCTGCCTTCCTTGATGCCAGTGATCGTGCCTGTACCTTCGGCAGTCGCGACTTCCTCCCACACCGGAATGCCGTGCGTCAGGAACACGTACATCTGTGAGTCCATGCTGGTCGTGAAGTGCGCCTGCTTGTACGCATTCATCTGTGCCGGCAGTTCGTGATCATGCGTCTGACGGATTGCCCACTTCAGGCCGGCGAACTGATCGATCAGAGCCTGCTCCAGCTTCATCTGCTTCCGTTCGATGTTGACGATTTCGTTGATCCGTCTTTGCAATCGCTCAATCGATCGTGGTCCTGGTGGGCCGATGTTCTCGCTCGCCCAGTCCAGCGCATCGTCCAGGCCCTTGTCGCCGGTCTTCGGCTTGCCTCGCTTGTGGAATAACGGGAATCCTGTTCTGGCTGCTGCCTCCAGCTTCGGCGTGATCTCAATCTCCCAGGCTTCGTATCCCCAGGCTTTGTCGCCATGCCGGCGCTGAAGCCTGAACAGCTCACGCTCAGCACCGTCCCTGCCAGCATAGAAGGTGCTGGCCTTTTGGAAGACACCGTTATCGTCTGGAGCTTCAACGATCCAAACACCTTTCACCACCGGATCCATGATGCTCTCACCCTCTTTGTAGATGCTGGACTCAAAACCACCATCGACTTTCGAGGTCACTTCGATGCCGCTCAGCCTACGCATCCTGGCTTTCTGCCATCGCTGGAACTCCTCGCCAGGCAGACCCTTGGTGGCAACACCCTCCCTCTCTGCTGTCTCCCTGTCTTCCAGGCTGACGGTGCCTGGCACCCAAGAGTCTTTCACTTTGCCCTTGAATTTCTTCAGGAATTTGTTGACCTGGTTGACCGCGACCTGGTTGTAAATCACCCTCGATCCACTCAGCCGTTCGCCTCCAGATACGGCTGGGATGAGGATATGACGTTGATCGACATCCTCGTGGGTGATCATGCCCTCATCGTTTTTCGATGCCAGGATCAGTTTCGCAACCCGATTGCCCACGTTCTTACTGAGCTGCGTGTTCGTCGTCAGGATGTGTCGCTGTCCGCCTTTGGCAACCAACTCGATCGTGAACTCATTGCCCTGCTTTTTCGACTTCAGTTCGCCAGTGAATAGATCTGGAGTTGGATCCTGCTCAATCGCTGCGATTGGATGCTTCTTGAAGGAAATATCTGAGACGGTCTCGGCACCGTGCCAGCGAACACCGTGGACCTCTCCTTTGGAGAAGTAGATCCGCTTCATGCCGCGCCTGACCGCTTCAGCGATCATGTGCTTGATCACCAGGAGCTGCCAGTCCTTCTCGAACGGAGCAAAGCTCTGGCCATCTGCATACTGCTGGTACTTATCCTTCGACTCGTTGAAGGCCAAGATGCCATGCTCGAAGTTGGCAATCTGATTCTCATCCGCTACATAGGTAAAGGTCTCATAGCCTCGATCTGTTGCAGAAAATTCAGGGCGCATGCTGGAGGCTGAAACAAAATTCATCGCCTTAGCGAGCTTGGCAAATGCCGAATACAGTGACAGAGCCTGAGAACTCTCCCAGCCGCTCGACTCGCTGCCAATGTTATTGATGACCAACTCCCAGGCATCCTTCTGGTGAGTGCCATCCTGGACCTGCTGCCACTCATTCACGGTCTCTGGCATGTCTTTCAGCTTGAGATTCATGGCCTCGTCGTGTAACTGCTTGCTGGCCTGGTCAACGATGTCGCCTTCCATCTTGGACATTTTGGTGCCATCCCAAGCAGCAACATCGGCCACTGGCTGGCTGAGTTCTTTCATCACCTTCTTCGCTTCGCGGTAGTCAGTTTCCGGTACGTTGTCCCAGATTTCAGACATTACCGTTGACCACTCTGGATTATCCGCGACTGTTACATGCTGGATCCTGGCGCTTTGACCTGCCCCCCTGGCATGGTCAAGAACCATCTGATCAAACTCCTCCCGGCTGATCAGTTGAGAATCTAATTGAGCCCCTTGCTCGCCTTTGCGTAGCTCTCGGTAGGACGAGAACATGATATTCATCTGCTCGCTCAAGCCATCGACGAAGCCATGCTCCTCGTAGATGCTAGATCGAATCGCCTCTTGATAGACAGCTTCTGTGGCAGTCGCCCCTGCTGCTTTGGAATCGACTTTTGCAGCGAATCGGGAGAGAACTTCTTTGGCGTTAGTTGCCCGTTCGTTCACGAGCCTGGCTTTCAACTCCAAGGCCAGATCCTTGGTCATCGACCATTCCTTCATCTCCTCGATGACCGAATCCTTGTATTTGTCGATAGCCTTGAACTGCTTCTCGGCCTTGTCCCTCCACTGCTTCACCTGCTCCGGATTCGATAGCGCCTTTTCTCTGGCCTGCTCATACATCTTGGCAACAGGTGTGCCATCGTAATCTTCGCCGCCGCCAAAGGTGCCATCACGATTATCGTAATCAGCGACATATCCATGCTCTGACCAGACATTGGACAGCTCCTCTTTGACCGAATCACGTATCGCCTGGTGCCAGTCGGACTGCATCTCATCGATGTAGATCGCGTCGTTGCCATCCTCATCCTTGCGGATGTCGAAGCGCACATGGGCTACGAAGTTGTCCTCGTTCTCCCAGTGACCGCTCTCCTCGAAGATCGACTTGTCTGGATTCTGCCAACGGAACAGCAGGACTTGGTAGTCCTCTCCGGCTGGACTGAGCATGTATTCCTTCCAGGCCGCAGTGCGTTTCTCGTAATGCTCAATAGCGATTTCCGCAGCCGAATCGAAGTCTGAGTTGTAACCGAGATCGCCATCTTCATCGTGATAAACGGAGTAGTCGCCATCGCTGTCGGTGCGGAGTGTGTACTGCCCTGAGAACCAAGAAGCATCTTTATTCTTGTCCTCCCAGTCTGAGCGTTCGTCGGCGTAATAATCTTCCTCAATGTTCTCCCTGGTTTTGTCGCTGGCTTCCTCCTCCATGTCATCGGTGGACGTGCCATCCCAGTCACCGATAACTTCGTTCAACTCCTCGATGCTCATGTCGGCTTCTGCTTCGACGGCAGGATCCGCTTCGAGATCTGGATCCCACTTATGCTCTGAGTGAACCTCCGTCAGTGCGGTGGCGTGGTAATCGCCCCAGTTTTGATCCTCGATCTCTTGCCAATGCTCGTACCACTTATCCTCGTCAGCCTCGGTCTCCTCGTCTGGGCTGGTCTCATCGAAGTACGGCTCTCCATACTCGTCGTCGCCGCCTGGTTGCCTGACATCGATGTCCACTCCATTGCGCTCGATGTAGGACTGAATAGAGGCAACCGGAATCTTCTTCGGCTTGGTCTCACCAAACGCTTCGAGCTGATTAGTCAGCTCCTCGTGTCGTTCCTTACCGAGCGTCAGATCACGCTGCTCGTTGACCGGCAGGAACTGAAGCATGTTGTTTTCTTTGTCTTCCAGCCAGGTGCGCCGGAACTCACTCGCCGTATGATTGTAATCAGGAGCGCCGATCTTCTTCTGGACATCCGGGAATGCCTCCTCGAATGCCTCTCCTTGCAGCTCCATGGCACGTTTGATGGCCGCAGAGTTCTCGGCTCCCAGCTCGCGCTGCTCCTTGAAGACCTCGAACATCGGCTCGGGAAACAGGTTCTCGACATCCTCCATTCTTTCTGAGCCTGGATAGCTGCTATTCGCGGATAGCTGATAAAGTTGGCCCCAGGTCAACTCATCAAGCCACGTACTTTTAATTTTCTTATTTTCATCAACACCATCTGTCAGACCCATCCAATCGGTTTCGGTCTGCTTCATCTTTCCTTGCTTGAGCTGGCCCGTAATGAACTGCTTCCAGCCATCAGCGGTCGTGGCTTTGGTATCGGTATCGTTGAATGCCTTCCAAACCTGGGAAAAGAAGTATGGGGCGCTGACGTGGCGCAGGCGGCCTCGCTGCTTGGATCGCTTATAACCACCTGGTCGCTGCACGAAGTCGCTCGACTGAGCGATGATCGATAATAGCTGCCCGGTGGTGAACATCTGCTGCTTGCCTGTCACCCAACGAACTGCGTTCATCAAAGCATCGACGACCCTATCCAGGAGCTGCTTGGCCTTCTGCGATACAGTCTGTCCAGCCAGGACACGTTGCGCGGTGTGAGCAATGAACTCCTCCGCGGCAACCCGGCGCTCCTCAATGTTGTCCCAGCTCAGATCGTAGCTCTGCGCGATCTCCCTGACCTGCTTCGGGAACGACTTGGCCACCAGGTCCATGAACTCATCGAATCTCCATGGCGGGATGACCTGCCTGAGACCGAAGTGACCGACCACCTCATGCAACAAGGTCTCGATCGCCTCGGCAGTGTCGGTGAGGTTATTTGCGATGATGTAGATGTCATCGTTGAAGGCACCCTGGTCGTACATGCCAGTGGTGTTGCGCTTTGAATGCTCATCTTCCATGGACACCTGGAGATGACGCGGCAGATCCTCGATGGATTCGACCACTCGTACCGGAGGCACAGTACGAAACAGCCGATAGACTCTCTGCACGGCAATTTGCACTTCACTGACAGAGAGACCACGACCTGCATTCGTTTTACGCCTGGATCTCGCTGATGGACCTTTCTTCGTCTCGACCTCAAGCGGATCAAAGACAGACGCCACCAGGCCCAGGGTAGGATGCTTCAGCCAATAACCGGAGTAGCCGGCGTCACGAATAGCCTTCTCTAATTCATTGAGATCTGGAACTGCCAGGTTTTCTGGATCAGCCTGGAAGTCATACAGGAGACGAGCATCGACGCTCGCCGTATAGGTCTCAGGGCCTAGTCCCGATTCCTTCCGATACCCACCTGGAACGCCCGGTGCGATGCCGTAGTAGGTGCGGTCGATCCACGCTTCCGGCCTGGCTTGCGCCCTTTTGGCTTCAGCGCCACGGAGCCCTTGCCCGTAGAAGCTGGGGTTGAGCCGGTCGATGTCGGGTCGGCTGCTGTAGTGCGTGAGGGTGATGCGACCATCTGCCGAGACTGGCGGGGCATCAAGGTCGCGATCCTTTCTTCGGCGGCTTTCAACAATTTGGCGTTTAGCACTTAATCTACCCTCCTCGGACACCCATACTGGCAGGAGCCCGATCTTCTGGTCAGCATACACGGTATCAGCCGTTGACGCTGTGCGGTTGGTCTCACCATGAGGACCATAATTGACCCAGCTATTCTGGCCCCTGGTCTCCACGGTCATGGCTCGCCTGGCCAGCGGAGAATACATGGCAGCATGGTGCTGCCAGGCATTCTCCTCACCCCTTGCACGGAAACCAAAACCGTTGGCCAGGTGGCCAAAGTAGTCATGGACTACACGGAATATGTCGTTCGCCAGAGCCACCTTGCCGGAGATTTTGTACTTGGTCTCATTCAGCAGCGGATTGTCGATCGCCTCGAACTCAGCCCTGGATCCAAAGCCTTCTCGTGTGGGAAAGACCCACAGGTGATTGTTCTCACGGATGTCCAGGATCGCGTCCCTGGGGCTCGTGTATGGATCCTTGCCCACGATGAACTCGACCTCCAGGCCGCTCTCCAGGACATATTCATACTGAGCCAGGGTCTCCTCGATCATCGCCTGGTAAGCTGCCTGCACGTCTGGATCGGTCGGCGCATGCTCCATTGCGGTGAACTCTCTGGCGATCTTCGCCGCCCGAACAGCATCGAGCTTGGCCCGTTCCTTGGCAGGCTCGTACTCAATATCGTTTGCTTCCGTATAGGCGAGAGCTGCGTCAAGGGCCGGCTGGAATGGACGGAAGTCCACCTCGCCTCTACCAGGTACGAACACCACCTCCAATAGAGTTGCAGGTGTCTTCGTATTGGCAGTCTCCAGCCACTCACGCAGCTCCTGGGTCGTCATCGCGACCACTGAGCCCATCTGTGCGCCACCATCGGTGTAGTTGCGACGATAGGCTTTCTCGGCCTCCAGGGTGTCCCGGTAACCGAGCATGATCTTATGCTCGTCGAAGTTCTCCAGGGACATCGGCTGCTTGGGATCTTTCTTCTGATTGATGATCACCGCATGGCCCGAATCCAGGTACGGGCCAATGAACACATCGATCTGATCGAAGCCGCCTCGGCCATCAGCCTCCCTGCTCTCGGTGCCCTTGATGTAGCCATAGGCATCCTTCATCTTGAATGTCCAGGGCTTGCCCTTCCGATCGATGCCTTGCCTGGTGCCGCCCTTCCTGGTCTCGATCGTCACTGGAATAGAATCGACCAGCATATGTCCCTTCGGATAGTTGCCAGCCTCAGCCTGCTCCGGACTCTTTGGCTCCTTCACACGACGCTGCACTGCCTCCAGGCGAGCCCTGATCGAACTACGAGACTCGGTGACATCAGATCTGAAGACCTCCATCTCGGAGACTATCTCCTCCTCCATGACGATCTGAAACTCTGGCAGTCGAATGGCTTGTGCTGGATCAAAGACTCGGTACTCGATCTCGTCGAAGTTCTCGCCCATGCCTTGATGAATCGCTCCGTCGAATCCTTTCTTCCGCATCATCTGAACGAGCCTTGCGTCGTCCAGGATAGCGAACAGATCCATGTACAACTGATCAACCCGCTCCGGCGCTTTCCTCAATACCTCAGCAGGGCTGTCGAACTCCTGGGCGAAGTTCTCCGCCCAGTTGTCGGTATTCATGATGCGATTCGACAGGTCGGTGTCTTCTACGATGCGCTTGACCGCAGCCGATCCCAGCTTCCTGCGGATCTCACCCATGTCGATGAACGGATCGTCCTTCGAGTTGACGAACGGTTTCTTGATGTTCAGCGTGTAGCCACGCACACGAGGATCCGCAGCCATTCGATCCCTGGTCCGATCGTTCGGCTCCTTCGCATAGACCGTGGCTGTACTCAGACTGCCGAATGACAGCGAGCCAACCCTGGCCTGGAACTCCGGATCCTGGTCCTCGCGTAGGCCATGCTCACCACGCCACACGACGATCTTCTCGCCCTGGGTATCGACGACATCGCCTTCCTCATCCGGTGGCTCACCCTGGACAGCCGCTTGGAACTGCTCCAGCAATGCCTTCAGTTCGTTGTTTGCCGCTTCCACTCTCTCAGCAGAAGGTAGTTTCTGGATATTCTCGAAGGTGGTGAGTATCTGAGCCCTCTGATCCAGGTTAAAACTCGCCCATCGCTTCTCCAGTGTCTGGGTGAGATCCTTGCTCATCGCGTTAATGACAGGCTTGAATAGCTCGTGAACTTTGGCGAACTCCATCTCCGCTCGCGTGGCTCGCCTTGGAGTCACATCAGGCTCAATCTCGGCAGTAATTTCGACCACCTCGCCAGCGGCCCTGATATTGACCTCCTCGCCCTCCAGGACGATTTCTTCGCCAGCAGCTTGGTCACGTAACCTTTCGAGTTCTTGAAGACCTTTCGCCACCAGAATGAGGTTTTCTTCAGCGCCTTGGAATTTGCCGTAGCCGTTGTTGGTAATGGTGTACTGCTCATCGATCGTCAACGGATCGGCGTTAGCAGCTCGCTCCATCAATTCAACAGTGACATCGACTTCAGTCAGGTCAAGTGCCTTAGCTTCCTCTGGCGAGATCATCTGAGCCCGTTCGGATGCAGTCATACGCTTCGGTTTTTTTAGTGGCTTACCTCCAGGGCCAGTTTCCGGAAGATCCATCCAGCCAGGATCGTCTGGATCAGCTTTATCCTCAGCCTCCATGTTCCTGTAGAACGGATGCGCCGCGGTAGCCAGGGTGCCGCCAACACCGAAGCCGATAATGGCTGACCGCTTCAACATGGCCCGGCCTTCTTCGGTGGTTATAATCTCCAGCAATGCCTCACCGAAAGTCATCTCATCATCGATGACTCCTACCTGGTAAGCCTCCTGGATGAGCTGCGTCAGCGGCTCCTGGATTGCTTCAGCACCACCAGCCTTCAACATTCGCTTCAGTAATGTGCCACCTCCCTTGGTCAAAATACCGAGAGGAACCATCTCGGTAAGAATCTCAGCAGCACCGACGACCACACCGTCCATGGTTGCCTGGCTGTGCGATCGTCCCTGGCGAATGGATGCAGCGTATTGATCAGCGAAAACCTGGCCGCCCATGATGGCAGCACCGACAGCAGGATTCCTGGTAACCGCAGCAGCAACCAGCATCGGCGTCATATTGAGTGATCCAGAGACAATCGCTCCAACGTAATACTTGATGCTTTCTTCGTTTACATTCGGCTGATGCCCCTGGAGATACTTGATCGCCTCCTGGTTGATCCGCAGGCCCTCTTGCAGGTCAGCGTTGTTCGCTGCCTCCTTCAGCAGCTCGCCATAATACTCAGCAGGATCCTTGCCCTGGACAAAAGCCTCGACCTCAAGGGCAAAGCTATTCTCCGGGGCAACCCCTTGATCTGACGCAGCTTCCAGTATGTAAGCCAGGTCTCGTGGCGCATTGATGAACATCTTGGCAGCGCCGTATTGTCCCTTCCACATATGCGGCACGTTGCTGATGTGCGTCCAGATCACAGTGCCCCAGGGATCTTCCTCTTTTTCTTCTTCCGGCTTCTTCGGCTCATCAGGATCGCGAGCTTGCCACTCAGCCCTGGCACCCATGATCGCATCGGATCGGGCCTTGGCTGCTTCTACTGCTTCCTCCTCGGTAGCGAAGTTCGGATGGAGCCAGCCTTTCCTCGCCCAGTTGAGAGCATCAATGATGGCGTCATCCTGAGATACCTGCTTACCCCTGACGACGCTGGGAATGTTGAACCAGCGACCATTCATATCAAGCGTAATGCTGATCTCGCTCGACTGAGTGCCATCCTCGTTCTGGATCAGCGTCCTGGTTGGATCGATCACAAAACCATTCGGATCCTTGGGATACCTGGCCCAGTTCTCACGCTCCTTCTTTAGCCGGCCTTCAACCATTGGCTTCTGTCCAGCCATATGATCAATCAGTGCATTCTCGACCTCATCCTCTGGTGGCTCCTCCAGGCCGGCGCGTACCAGGGCAGAGTAAGGCACCGGCTTTATGTCACCAAAACCAAACGGGCCGAAGTTCTCATTGCTGAACATCTCTCGACTGCGTTTGATGTTGTTCTTGGTGAGCCGCCTGGCTTCCTCGCGAGTTAGAGCATTGCGCTTTCGCTCAGCCAGATTTTCATCACGCCACGCCTGGAAAGAATCAAAGGCACGACCGAAGAAGCCTGGCTCGCCGGTATCTCCAATCTCAATGGGAGCGGAGACAGGCGCTCGTTCGATGATCGAGAAGGGCTTCAACTTTGGAGCTTCAATCGGAGCTGTAGCTTCTACGTCGAGTGAAGACGTTGCGACGATAGAAAACCCCTCTGGCTTCGGAGCTGCCGCTAAAGGCTCCTGCTCCTCCAGGTCTTCTTTGGATATGATGGAAAAACCGGCCATTACTCTATGATCTGAATCTCACCGTCAACCATCTCGAATTTCGTGCCATTTTCCAGCGTGTAACCTATGCCTGGCTTCAAACTGGCACGATCCTCTGGTGACAATCCCGCCATGATCTCGCTGGCTGTCACGCCAGGAGTTTTAGCTTTAGCTTTGGGCTCCTCCCAAATTCTCATCCGACGATCAACGAATCCTCTCGCTACTTCATCCTGCTGATCTGGCGACATATCCTTCCAGCGCATTGTTCGACCGGCGCTTGCCACAGGGTACTTGGCGCTTTTCCTGTCAGGATTCTCCAGGTTGTCCATCACTGCATCGACCTGAGCAGCCCGTTCAAGTTCTGGGAATGCGATCTTCGCACCACCGCCCTTCGAGTATGCAAGCGCACGTCGCTTGCATTGCTTCAATTCAGCGCCTGACATGCCTTCGCATATCAGCTCCTCATAAGCCTGACGATCGACCTCGGAATTAAACTTCTCCACGTTGGCCGCACTAACTGGCTCACCACCTGCATCAAGAATCGGAGTGGATACACCTTCCGAGATGCTGATGAAGTTCCCGCTTTTGTCGGTCTTGATCGTTGAGGGTGCCGTTTCGGCTTTCTTAATCTGCGCCTCGGTGAGACGCGACTTTTGCTCACGTTCCTTACGATCGATCTCGGCCTGTCTTAACGCTTGCTTGCGACCTACGTGACCCTTGAGCGCAGCTCCACCAGCCTGGCCAATATCACCAGCCAGGGTGCCCTCACCTGTGCCGGAGGAAGCCATCAGGTTCAGGCCAAACTCCATAAGAATCAGGGCCTTCTCCTGCCTGGTCAGTCCCTCACCCTTGGCCTTGCCATCTGGATCGTCCACGGAGTCCGTAACTTCAGCACCTGTGACCTTGGCATGCTCCTCATCGATCGATGAGTCCTTCGCATTGAGGGCTTCTTCTATCGCTTTGGTGGCATTATTGATGTCCTCCGGAGACGCATTCTCAGACATGCCGGCGAAGCTGTCAGGTGTGGGCTCGAACTCGCCACTCCTGTCTGGCTGTTGCTGAGCTTCTACAGGAGGCATTGCTGGCTGTGGGCCGCCTGGAGTTGGTGCGCCTTCAAAGGTAGGAATCGCCGCTGCTGCTGGATTTATCCCACCAGGGCCAGGCAAAGCCGCCATAGGCCCTGTTGGCGCTCCACCTGGACCGATAGGTTGCCCCTGTATCGGTTGTTCAGGAGACAATGGGAAGGTCGTCGCACCTTCAGGCTGCTGTTGACCCCCACGCTCACTCACACGCTCCATATACTGTGCTTCTGGTTCTACTATGGCCTGCAACGCAGGGACGCTGTTGGCGATATATTCTTCAAGTAGTCTGCCCATGATAATCCTCTATACGTTCACGAAGGCACAGCCGTTCCGCCACCGCCAGTGGCCGCAGCAGCAGCAGCGCCTGTAGCGCCAGCCTGCATCATCGTACTCAGGCCGCCAGTGAAGTAGGCCGCAGCAACCGTAGCCGCAGCACCCAGGACTGCCTGGAATGTGCCACCGCTGGTCTCCTCGGTGGTGGTCTGGGTCTCGCTGTAGGGTACGGTGCTGAGTGCAGCCAGGAGCGGTTGCAGGTTGGTGATGTCCCAGTCCCTGGCTTCGATGAATTGCCCGTAATCGAAATCGAGGCCAACCTGTTCCAACTGCCGGCGCAGGCCGCCTGTCACCAGGAGGTTGTTCATCTCGTTGGAGAGCATCTGCTGACCACGCTCTCCGATTGCAAGGAATTGCTCAGAGGCAGCGCGAGCTGTCACACGATCCTGCTCGAATCGGTTGGCCGCGGACTCGAAGGCCGAAGCATAACCCCGCTCATACAGATCGGAGATCGCCTCCAGGCTCTTGCCGCTGGCCTCGGATGTAAGGATGGCAGCCCTGGATCCGCCAAAGGCACCAGCCATGGCAGCCTCCTGGCCTGCCGCAGTCCTCGCTCGCATCCCCTCCTCACGCAGCTCACGAGCCGCAGGCTCCAGTGCGCTTTTGATATAGGGATTCATGTACGCCTCGATGTCGGCGTCAAGGAACGACTGCGCTCCTTGTTCGGCTAATTGCCGTGACCGCTCAATGTCTCCGCGGTACACACCACCTTCGGTGGCGGCCATCTCCATCGCTCGCTGCTCGTTCGGATCAAGCTCAGCGAATCGTTGCCCCGTATATGCTTCATAGGGACGCTGAGCAATTTTCTTGCCCATCGATACCGCTAGTTGACTGCCTGACTCAAGCCACGCCGGTATCTTCCTCTCTTGAGTCGTTGTCTTTTTCTTTTTGGACATCTCTTGGTGCCCTCACGAAGTTGCCGCCACCATATTGGTAGCCGTTGCGCTCCATCAACTTATCTTTCAAGTCGGTGTCGCGGCCAGTCATCATTCCGATAATGATTGGCAACCCTTTCCCTGTCGCCGGATCTCCACTTTTATCCGCAAATCTCTCGACCGCTTTTATAAGCTGGTCGGCAACATCCGTGTCTCTCCAAGTTTTCAAAACGTATGTCCAATCGTTCTGCATTACCCAGTCGTCGCTCCAGTCATCCCTGGCGATCGACATACCCATCGCTGCTACGATCTGCTTTTGATCGTGCGTCTCAGCGACAACGACAAAACCCTGGTCAATCAGGCTCAGTATGTGAAAGATCTGCTTCGTCTCGTTAATACTGATCGTCGAATACCAGATGTCCTCTCGTTGTTCCTTAGCCGCTCGCTTCAACAGATGCGCGACCTTGATCACGTCCCAGGGTGTCGCCCTGCGGATCTTGACTTTCTTCATGTGGCTACTCCTATGGCTTCCGACTCCGATCGTCCCGCATTATAGACTTCCTCGCTAGTTAATAAACCGCTCGATGTGGCGTGACGTAAACGTCGAGACCGGAGTCGCATTGCGAAGATCCGCGGTCACCGAAAATGTCATTGCCGGCGATGCGTCGATTAGATTCTTTCCTATCAGGTTGGCAGTAACCGCGAACGCGAGCAAAGGTGTTGCGCTTAGTTGTCCTCGACCACGCAGGTCTGCTGTCAAAATGAACTGCATCAGAGCTGCCGCATCGAGCCGACCTTTGCCTACCAGGTTGGCGACCAAATCGAAAACCATTGCCGGCGTTGCGGTCATATTTCCCGCAGCAGCGTCCCGAAGGTCCGCCGCCAAAGCAAAAACCAGGTCTGCCGTTGCACTGAGCTGTCCTCTGGCCCGAAGGTCCGCTGCCAAAGTAAAAGCCAGTGCTGCCGTTGCGCTGAGTTGTCCTCGACCACGCAAGTCTGCCGCCAGGGCGAAGACCAGATCTGGCGTTGCACTCACGTTACCTTTCGCTCGCAGGTCTGCTGCCAAAGCGAAAACCAGGTTGGCCGTGGCGCTGATGTCGCCTGTCGCTCGCAGGTCTGCCGCTAACGCGAATATCAGGTCTGCCGCGGCGGTAAGCTGGCCTCGGCCCCGGAGGTCCGCTGCCAAAGCGAAAACCAGGTCTGCCACAGCGGTAAGCTGCCCTCGACCGCGGAGATCTGCCGCCAAGGTGAAGGCCAGATCAGGTGTGGCCGCTATTGCCCCTGCCTGTTGATCAACCAAGTCAGCGGTGAGTGCGAAGACTAAATCTGGCGTTGCGCTGAGCTGCCCTCGACCACGCAGGTCCGCTGTCAAAGCGAAGACTAAATCTGCCGCTGCGCTGAGTTGACCTCGGCCCCGGAGGTCTGCCGCTAAAGCGAAAACTATATCTGGCGTGGCACTGAGCTGGCCTTTCGCTCGTAAATCCGCCGCCAAAGCGAAAGCCATTGCTGGCGTTGCGGTGAGCTGGCCCCTGGCTCGTAGATCCGCAGTCAAAGCGAAGGTCAGTGCTGCCGCTGCACTGAGCTGGCCTTTCGCTCGCAGATCTGCCGCTGCCGAGAAAATCATGGCTGCCGTTGCACTGAGCTGGCCTC
>SMUY01054334.1_pt1 | contig 27791 bp, 25 predicted proteins | sample 2456441 | NCBI WGS metagenome assembly SMUY01 (sample SAMN11095931, study PRJNA526329) | marine sediment metagenome | biome: Marine sediment; feature: Surficial sediment; material: Deep marine sediment; isolation source: Hadal surficial sediment | place: Pacific Ocean | collected 2014-11 | depth...
ATGCGCGAGATAAAAACCCAAGGCAGGTCAAGGCAGTGAATGAGCCACCGCCAGGAAAGATTCCTCTGCCGATGATTTTCATAACCCGGGTCCTTGGAATCGAGTGCGACGAGATGGTGGCAGTCGCATGGTCGTTTGTTTACTTTTTTTGCATCATGTCCGCGTACTTCATGTTGCGATCTGTGCGGGAAACAATGGCCATTGTCAGCGGAGTGCAAAACATTCCATGGCTGTTCACCGGAACTTTCGTTCTGATGATGATGGCCACGCCCATTTTCGGTTGGGTAGCATCCAGGTATCCAAGAAGAGTATTCCTTCCCTGGGTTTATTATTTCTTCATCACGAACATATTGATCTTTTTTGTCGTATTTTCCTACGCGCAGAACAACAATTTGAGTTTGCTTTGGATTAGCCGCGCATTCTTTGTCTGGCTCAGCGTTTTTAATCTTTTTGTGGTGTCGGTTTTCTGGAGTTTTATGGCCGACATTTATACAAAGCAACAAAGCCGACGCTTATTCGGTGTGATTACTGCAGGTGGAAGCGCCGGAGCGCTGGTTGGACCGTTAGTGACGAGCGTGCTGGTAATACCGATCGGGTTCAAAAACCTGTTGCCAATATCTGCGCTGCTCCTGTTGCTTGGCGTGTATTGTGTCTACCGCCTGCGCCGCTGGGTCAGCCGTCGCGACCGCGAAAATGCATCGATAAATCCTGTTGATTCCGAGCGGCCGATCGGCGGCACGGCCTGGGCAGGCCTCAGATTCGTGGTGGAGCAGCGTTATTTCTCGGCGATTGCCATGGCCTTGCTTTGCGCCAATTTCCTTGGCGGCGCGATGTACATGTACCTGGCGCAGATGGTCAGCGTCACCTTTGAAGGTGCGGATCGACAGACACAGGTGTTTGCTTTCATGGATGCTGCGATCAACGGGCTATCGTTCATAGGCCAATTACTAATTGTCAAACATTCGGTCAGGAAGCTCGGCATCGGCTGGACACTGTCCCTGCTACCAATTCTGTCAATCGTCGGCTTTACTTTGCTTGCATTCAATCCGACCTTCATAGTTATCGCAGCATTTCAGATATTGCGCCGGTCACTCGGTTTCGGCTTTTCAAAACCGACCAGTGACATGCTGTACTCGGTCGTCTCACCGGAGGCAAAGTACAAGGCAAAAAATTTCATCGATACGACCGTTTACCGTGGCTGGGATGTTGTGTCGACCTGGACCATAAGATCCATTGGCAGTATCGGCCTGAGCGGCGTTGCACTGGTTTGTTTGCCAATTGCCGCTATCTGGATGCTGATTGTGAGATGGATTGGCCGCGAATATCGACGCCGTGACGATGCTATGTCCGTATCGGCGCCCGCGTGAAAAAAATGAAGTGGAAGCGGCGCGACGTGCTCAATGCAGCGATCGCACTGGGGCTTGCCCCCAACCTTTCTTTTTCGGAGTCCGAGAGAATGCTGACACGACCAATCCCCGGGACAGATGAGTCGATACCTGTTGTCGGACTCGGCACCTGGGAGGTATTCGATGTTGCCGGCTCTTCCGAAGAAATCACAACACGCAAGGAAATCGTCGACCAACTGCTGGCAAGCGGCGGCAGCGTTATCGATTCGTCACCCATGTACCGCCGTTCTGAAATGATTGTTGGCGATATCATTAAGGCCGGCAGCATTCGCGACCATTTGTTTTTGGCAACGAAAGTCTGGATAGACGGCAAATCAGCCGGAGAGTCGCAGATGCAGAAGTCAATTGATCTGATGAACGCCGGCGTCATCGACCTGATGCAGGTGCATAATCTGCGCGATGTTGACGTGCACATGGCGACCATCCGCGAATGGCAGGAGGAAGGCCGTATTCGATACAGCGGCATCACCCATTACACGGCGAGGGCACACCGCTCGATGGAAAGGGCGATGCAGGAATATAGACCGCAATTCATGCAGATCAACTATTCGATGGGTGAGCGCGAAGCGGAACAACGCGTGCTGCCGCTGGCACAGGACCTGGGAATTTCGGTCCTGATCAACCGTCCGTTCATGGAGGGCAGACTGTTTTCCGCGGTTCGCGATCGGCAACTACCCGACTGGGTGACTGAATTCGCGCAAAGCTGGGGGCAATTTTTCCTCAAATTCATTATCAGCCATCCTGCCGTTACCTGTGTGATTCCGGGAACCAGCAAGCCGCATCACATGGCCGACAATCTTGGCGCCGGTTTCGGTACGCTGCCCGATGCGGCAACGCGCCAGAAGATGGCCGATTTTTGGGGCTCACTTTAGTGACCTGCCCCGTGAAAATACGCGGATGACAACGGCGAGTCTGGGCCGGCGCTTTGGCGCGATAATTTACGACAGCTTGCTCGTTTTTGCCTTGATGATTCTTGGCACACTGCCATTCATCGCTGTTCGCGGCGGACAACCGGTTGACCCCGGAAACATCCCCCTTCAATTGACGGTGCTGTTGATCGCGTACCTGTTCTTCACCGTATTCTGGTCCTGTTACGGGCGGACGCTGGGCATGCAATCATGGCGCTTGCAACTGGAAACAGCCGATGGCGGCAGGCCTGGTTTCGGGGCGGCTACTATAAGATTTTTCGCGGCGATAATTTCGTGGCTGCCGGCTGGCCTCGGATTCTGGTGGCAGTTATGGGATAAGGACGGCCTTACCTGGCACGATCGATTGTCCGGAACGCGTCTCCGGCACTATCCAAAGTAGGAGCCCGACCTCCTTGCGATTTTTTTCAATTGACATTGGTTGATTGATCTTTTGCAAACATTGAAGGGCATGTTTATAAAACATGGCCTTCAATGTTGGTCGCTCGCTGGGTCGAGCTCCTACGAGACATTTCCACAATTTTGGGAGGTCCGAATAAGCAATATTCCTGCAGGAGCCCGCCCCAGCGGGCGATCAGGGCTTACCGAACCCGGCTGAGGGAGAACGCCGTTATCAGCAGCAGGGCTATCGACGGCACCCAGGTTATCACTGCGGGATTCAGATTAAATACCTGGCCCGAGTTCGCGACCATCTCGCTGGCCAGGAAATAGCCAAGTCCAATAAGCACGCCGATCAGAAGGCGGCTGCCGGATCCTGAGGATCGCAATGACCCGAAAACGAACGCAAGGGCCAGCACCGGCATGATGATAACGGTTACGGTTTTCGAGATGCGCGACCATAATTCCGTTTCGTATCGTGCGGCGCTCATTTCATTTTTCCGGAGATAACTGATGTAACTCATCAGGCCGCGGGCCGAGAGGCTCACCGGCTTAACGAGTGTGATGCCGAGTAATTCACCATTCACATCAAACGACTCGACCGCAACGGATGATTCAACAACTTGCACACCATCATCACGAAACCGGGTTTCCCGGTAGTTTTCCAGGATCCATTTGTCGGAGTCATCGATACCCGCATTTTCTGCTCGTGCAATAGACTTCAGCGTACTGTCTTCGTTAAAACGAAATATGTAGAGTGCGCCAAACTCGAACTCCGAATTGATCCGTTCCAGGTGCAGGATCACCGGACCGTCCTTTACCCAGGCGGCGGTACCAATGTCCCTCTCTTCCTGCTCAAATCTTCCTTCATCACGCATCGTCCTTGCGAAATAGTCGAGCGGCGGGCCAATGAATTCGCCAATGACGCCGGTCAGAATCATAAGCACTACCCCGGAAACCGCGACCATCCCGGCCATCCGGATAACCGATATTCCCGCAGTGCGCATCACGACCAGTTCACTGTGGTTCGCGAGATCGCCAAGCCCAAGCAGCGATCCGATTAACGCGGCTATCGGTAACATCTCGAACGACAGTTGTGGCAGTCGGAGTAATGCAAACAAGAGTGCCTGGGGAACACCGTAATTTCCCTGCGTGTCGTCAAGCTGACTGATGAATTCAAATAATCCGGCCAATGCGAGCAATACCAGCATAACCAGCGCAGTACTGATCAGGATAGAGCGCATCAGGTAACTGCTCAGGAGTCCCATCACCTCTTCCTCAGCGTAAACAACCGGCGGTGAATGCCATTCTGCATTCCAAGCATCCCCAGCGCGAACAACAACATCAGTCCATGGACCCACCACAGGCCAACCGATCCGGGCACGGCACTTTGCTCGAGCCACGCCTTGCCGGCACTCAGCAGGTTGAAATAGATAATGAATACCAGCAACCCGATCGCCAGGCGTCCGTATCGCCCCTGCCTGGGTTGACTTCGGCTCAGCGGCACGGCGATTAACGCAAGGATTAATGTCGCGAGCGGCACGCCGATGCGCCAATGCAATTCCGCGATATGTTGCGGATCTGACGACTTGATGAGGCTGGCGGTCAGCATTGCGCGTGGTTCGGGCTCCGGATCCTCGACACTGGGAAGACGATATGGAATTCCGTGTTCCGCGAATTCCATGACGCGGAAATTAGTGGTACCGGGTACCCCATCGTAACGCCGACCGTTAAACAGGACAAAAAAGCGGGTGTTCGGATCACTCGAGTCGCGTTGCTCGCCGCGTTCCGCGATTATTACCTCGACAATGCCGCTGTCAGTACGCCGCTGCAGAAACACATTCTCGACGATTCCGGGACCAAGCACTTTTTCGGCATAAACGACGGCGCCGCCGGTCTTGTCGCCGGTAAACTGACCAGGTTCGATGCTGGCCAGATCTGCCTGCCGGCGCGTTTCCAATCCGATGCGTTCAATTTCCGTCAAGGCACGAGGTGCTACATCCATCGCCAACCAGGCGACGCCAGCTACGAGCGGAATCAGAATCCAGGATAAGGGACGGTAAATTCCCATCGGCCCAACCCGGCAGGCCATCATTGCCGGCATCTCACTGTCGCGGTACAGGCGGCCGAGCGCGAGCATGACTGAAAGAAACAGGCCGATCGGCACAAGGATCGTCATGTACTGCAATCCGGTCAAACCGATGATCTGGAAAATCGCGTCTTTCGGCAATTTGTCCTTGGCAACATCACCAAGAACCCGGGCAAACTGGTTCGTCAGCAAGATGAATAGCAGCACCATTGTTACTGCCAGCCAGGTCTGCGCAATCTCCCGGAATATGTATCGATCGAGTATGCGAAGCATTGCTATATCTGTGATTTCCCTGGTATTCGGACAGCTGGAAATGGCCGTTGTTCGACCGGATCGGTTAGACTACAGGCTTTGAAATCTCCGGGACAGTCCCTGGGTCACACAGGGCCCCGGGATGATCAACAACAAGATCAAAGATCGGAGCCTCACCTGATCCTTCGTTTTCGGCGTCGCCGATGCCGGCGCACAGGTGATTTTCCACGGCTTCGGCGAGAAAGGGCTTTTTGCGTATGGAATTCTTTACGACCACAAGTGCGGCGTCCCGGCGAGCGGGAGGCTGCGTCATTGTCGGCGTCTATGAAAAAGGAAAGCTTGGCCTCGGCGCAGCAGATATCGATGCAGCGAGCAAGGGACTGATTAAACGCCATATCAGAGATGGTGATATTTCGGGTCGTTCAGGCACCAGCCTTTTGCTGCCAGCGGTGCCTGGTGTCCGGTCACAACGTGTCCTCGTCGTTGGACTTGGAAAATCAGCTGCGTTCGACATCAAGCAATTCCGGCTCGCGATCGAAACTGCAATTAACCTGATCAAGGGCAGCAAAGTTCGCGATATCGTGATTTACCTGACGCTTGAAGACGTGGCCGGATCGAGCCCGTATTACCTTGCGCGTTACGCCGTCGAAACAGCGGGAAACTGTTTTTACTCCTTCGACGAAATGAAGAGTGGAAAGAAGCGGCGCACTCCGTCAATAAGGAAGACCGGCCTTGCCGTCAAGAAGCGCAGCGACACCGCGAAAGCAATGCTTGGCGCACAGCACGCACAGGCAATTGTCGAGGGCATGTCACTGGCACGCGACCTCGGTAACCTGCCCCCGAATGTCTGCACACCTTCTTATCTCGCGCGAGCTGCACAGAAAATCGCTCGCCAGCAACGCAACGTGACGACGAAGATCCTGGGCGAGGCGGAGATCAAACGACTTGGAATGCATGCCTTCCTTTCGGTCACCGGCGGCACGACCGAACCGGCCAAACTGATCGTGATGCAATACCGCGGTGCGGCCAAAAAGAAACCGGTGGTACTGGTTGGCAAGGGCATCACATTCGATGCCGGAGGCATTTCACTGAAACCGGGTCCCGGCATGGACGAAATGAAGTTCGACATGTGCGGTGCCGCCAGCGTCATTGCCACAATGTCGATAGTCGAAAAACTGAAGTTGCCTCTTAATCTGAACATCGTGGTCCCGACCTGTGAAAACCTGCCGAGCGGAACGGCAACGCGCCCTGGCGATATCGTCACCAGCATGTCGGGAAAGACCATCGAGATCCTGAATACGGACGCCGAAGGCCGTTTGATTTTGTGCGATGCATTGACCTACGCACGTCGCTTCAAACCGGACGTTTTGATTGATGTTGCAACGCTGACGGGTGCATGCGTCATCGCATTGGGTCATCACCGAACCGCAATCATGAGCAAGCACGATGATCTCGCCAATGACCTCACCGATGCGGGAATCGCCGCCGATGACCGCGGCTGGCGTATGCCGCTCGCTGAGGAGTATGAAAAACAGTTGCGCAGCAATTTTGCAGACTTCGCCAATATTGGCAATCGTGAAGGCGGCGCGATCACCGCAGCCTGCTTCCTGAGCAAGTTCACAGATGGGATGAACTGGGCACATCTCGATATTGCAGGCACCGCCTGGCGAAGCGGCGGCAAGAAGGGCAGCACCGGCCGCCCCGTGCCCATGTTGACCGAATTCCTGTTACAGCGAGCCGGCGCGCTGCCCTGATTGTGTCAAAGGTCGATTTTTATGTGCTTGGCGGTTCGGGCGAACAGACCCGGCTACGATTTGCCTGTCGTCTCGCCGAAAAAGCCTACCGTCTCAACAATACCGTTCACATTCACGTCACGGACCGCCAATCTGTGCAACAAATCGACGAGCTGTTGTGGACATTCAGGGACGGCAGTTTTGTTCCGCATGAAATCCTCGGGCAATCTGTCACCGAAACTGCGGCACCGATTACAATCGGCTGTGAATCCGCGCCGTCGCACGAGTGTGATTTGCTGATCAATCTGAGCGAAGAAATTCCTGCGATCGCGGAATCTTTTCCGCGCATTGCAGAAATCGTAAGCTCGGACGAAGATGCAAAAACCCGGAGCCGTCGACGATTTATTGATTATCGTGAGCGGGGGCATACACTCGATACTCACAAGCTCTAGAGCCAAAACCAGTACTCGTTCCTCATTCAATCGAACCCTTCCCGAAGACCGTTTCCATGGACAAGTCATACCGCCCTAAGGACATAGAGCAGCATCACTACGAGCGCTGGGAAAAGAACGGCTGGTTTGCACCGAGCGGCAAAGGCAATCCCTACTGCATCGTAATCCCGCCACCGAATGTAACCGGCACATTGCACATGGGTCATGCCTTCTCCGACACGATCATGGATGCGTTGATCCGTTACCACAGGATGCAGGGCCGCAACACGTTATGGCAACCGGGCATGGATCACGCCGGCATCGCGACGCAAATGGTGGTCGAACGGCAACTCCAGGATGAGGGTACGTCACGCATCGAACTCGGGCGCGAAAAATTCGTCGAGCGCGTCTGGAAATGGAAGCAGGAATCCGGCGGGCAAATATGCAAGCAGTTGCGGCGCCTTGGCGCCTCCGTCGACTGGGAGCGTGATCGCTTCACGATGGACGACGAATTATCGGCGGCTGTAATCGAGGTATTCGTCAAACTCTACGATGACGGTCTGATCTACCGCGGCAACCGACTCGTCAACTGGGATCCGGTGCTGCACACCGCCCTTTCCGACCTGGAGGTGCTGGACAGCGACGAGTCGGGGCATCTCTGGCATTTTCGATATCCGCTGGCGTCGGGCGGCGGACATCTTACCGTCGCAACGACGCGGCCCGAAACGATGCTTGGTGACAGTGCCGTTGCCGTTCACCCCGGGGATGACCGCTACAAACACCTCGTCGGCCAGGAAATTATTCTGCCGCTGGTCGAGCGCCGTATGCCGATCATCGCCGACGACTATGTCGATCCGGAATTCGGTACCGGATGCGTCAAGATTACGCCGGCGCATGACTTCAATGATTACGAAATCGGCAAGCGGCACGACCTGCCTGAGTACAATATTCTCGATGACAATGCAGCAATCAATGAATCGGCGCCCGAAGCTTATCGTGGGCTCGACCGATTCGAAGCACGCAAGAAGATTGTTGCAGACATGGAAAAACTGGGCTTGCTGGACAAGATCGAGGAGTACCAGCTAACGTTGCCGCGTGGTGATCGCAGCGGCGCGGTTATTGAACCGTACCTGACGGACCAGTGGTACATCGATATCGCGCCTCTCGCGAAATCGGCTATCGAGGCCGTTGAATCGGGAAAAATTCGATTCATCCCGGAAAACTGGTCGAAGACATACTTCGAATGGATGCACAACATCAAGGACTGGTGCATCAGCCGGCAGCTCTGGTGGGGACACCGGATACCGGCATGGTACGACGATGCCGGTAATATTTACGTCGCCCGCAATGAAGCCGAGGCGCGCAAGAAGCACAACATCGATGATTCGGTAGCCCTGCGCCAGGATAACGACGTACTGGACACCTGGTTCTCATCCGGTTTGTGGCCCTTCACGACGCAAGGCTGGCCGCAGGAAACTGAAGCACTAAAGCTATTTTATCCGGGCCAGGTACTGGTTACAGGCTTCGACATCATTTTCTTCTGGGTAGCCAGGATGATCATGCTCGGACTTAAGTTTATGGACGACGTGCCGTTTCACGAGGTGTACATACACGGACTGATCCGCGATCACGACGGACAGAAAATGTCGAAGTCAAAAGGAAATGTCCTGGACCCGCTGGACCTGATCGACGGTGTCGACCTTGAAACGTTGCTTGAAAAAAGAACGAGCGGGCTGATGCAACCGCATCTGAAGCCAAAGATCGAGAAGACAACCACAAAAGAGTTTCCGAACGGGATTGACGAATATGGCGCCGATGCCCTGCGCTTTACGTTCGCATCTCTTGCGACGACTGGCCGGGACATTCGATTCGATCTCGGGCGCATCGAGGGCTACAAGAATTTCTGCAACAAACTCTGGAATGCGTCGCGTTACGTGCTGATGAATACCGAGGCTCTCGATGAGGGCGAGGAGGAATACAGCGCCTCGGACAAATGGATTCGATCGCGATTACATGCAGCAGTAAGCTCGGTTCACGATAATTTCGCAAGCTATCGACTCGACCTGGTGGCGCAAACGGTTTACGAATTTACCTGGCATGAGTTTTGCGACTGGTACCTCGAACTTTCCAAACCCGTCCTGCAATCCGATTCGGCAACGGATGCACAGAAACGCGGCACTCGCCGGACGTTGATTGAGATCCTGGAAGAACTGTTGCGCTTGTTGCATCCGCTCATGCCATTTATTACCGAAGAAATCTGGGCGCAGGTCGCGCCAATCGCCGGGAAAGAGGGTGACACGATCATGTTGCAGGAATATCCCGGTGCCGACACTCACCCGAGCGGAGCGGCGGTCGAGGAAGAAATCGAGTGGGTCAGGCAATTCATCCTTGGAATCCGGCAAATTCGCGGGGAAATGGACATACGCCCAGGCAAGCCGCTTCCCGTATTGTTGGAGAATTCGGCTGCAAAAGACCGCGAATTTGCAGAGCAAAACGCGCATTTGCTGGCGCGCGTCGGGCGGATCGAGTCCGTCCGCCCGCTGGCTGCGCATGAAGAGGCACCGGCTTGTGCAACGGCGCTCCTAGGCAACATGCGACTGCTCGTGCCCATGGCCGGGATCATCGATGTCGACGCCGAGAAAACGCGTCTGGGCAAGCAGCACGAGCACGTCAATGCCGATCTCGGGCGCATGCGGACCAGGCTCGATAATCCGGATTTCGTGAACAATGCCCCTGCCGATGTGGTCACAAAGACAAGGCACCAGGTAGCGGAGCTTGAACTGCAGATTTCGCAGCTCGGCGAGCAACTGGGTCGGCTTGAGGACGGCTCTTAGTGCCTGAAATAGCAGTATTTTGAGGATTGGTTCACAATCCTGACGGGCGCAGGATGCAATGAACCTGACGATCCGCGACACTATGAGTCGCAATCAGGCTGTCAGGCAAGCAAATCACACGGAACAGGAGTATCAGATGCAGCGCAGCACCATGGAACAATTGCCCATGGGCGCGGATGCGCATCGAGCGGCCGTCGACAAAGCGCGCCAATCGCTCGGCAGCATCATACTCGGCAAAGACAGGGAAATTGCACTCGCTCTCGCCTGCCTGCTGGCTCGCGGACACCTGCTGATCGAAGACCTTCCCGGATTGGGCAAGACCATTCTCGCACAGTCGCTTGCGAGCGTGCTGGGCTTGAGTTTCCAGCGCATACAATTTACGAGCGACCTGCTGCCGGCCGATATCGTGGGCGTTTCAGTTTTCCAGCAGCAGCAAGGTGAATTCAGGTTTCAACCGGGACCGATATTCGCGCAGCTTGTTCTCGCAGATGAGGTCAATCGCGCTACGCCGAAGGCGCAAAGTGCGCTGCTGGAGGCAATGGAAGAGCACCAGGTTTCGGTGGACGGGAAAACGCACAAAATGCCGACGCCCTACTTCGTAGTCGCGACGCAAAATCCATCGGATCAGATTGGCACGTTTCCGTTACCGGAATCACAACTCGACCGCTTTCTGATGCGGCTTGAGCTCGGCTATCCGAATGAGGAAAGCGAACGAGCATTGATTACGGGCGTTGACCGGCGTGAACTCCTTAGCGAGATCGAGCCAGCACTGAACGCGGACATTCTGCTCAAGCTTCAGGAAACTACGGCGAAAATACACATGACCGAGCCGCTCATCGATTATGTGCAGGCACTGGTACGGTTTACGCGCGAGTCGCCGGATATCGAAACCGGGCTGTCACCGCGAGGTTCACTGGCGATCGTGGCCGCAGCCCGATCGCATGCGTTCATCGAGCACCACTCGGGCGTATTCCCGGACGACGTGCAGGCTATATTTGCCGCCGTGGCCGGCCATCGACTTAAAGCGGCCAGTAATTCTGCGTTCAGAACGCCTGCAGAACTTAGCCGACATGTCCTCGATTCCGTGGCAATACCTTAAACCCGGGCTGTATCGCCGGGCCGTCGAGGCTAAAGTCGAGCGCTGGGCGCGCAAACGTCAGGGCACAGATCGCCCCGTTACAGAACTTCATTCGCGCCGCGTTTACATACTGCCGACGGCCATTGGGCTGGTATTCGCATTGATGGCTTTTACAATGCTGCTCGGCTCGATGAACTACAACAATAACCTTTCTTTTGCGCTGACGTTTCTGCTAACCGGCCTTGGATTCGTATCAATGCACCAGTGTCAGCGTAATCTGGTCCGTCTGGAACTGAGTTTTGCGGGCGTCGAACCAGTGTTCGCTGGGCAGGTCTCCGATTTCCGGATCGCAATCACCAATCATTCGAAAAACCGCAGGCCGAATTTGCAAATTTACGCCGGTGGCGTAACGAGCAATATCTTGGATCTTGCGCCAGGCGAAAGCCGCATTTTTCACCTCGAGATTCCAACGGAACAGCGCGGCTATGTACGACTGGACAGATTCGGAATCAGAACCCTGTTCCCATTCGAGTTATTTCGTGCGTGGGCCTGGCTGCATATGGACCTGCAGGGCATCGTTTATCCGCGGCCTGCTGACTTTGCGCCCGAACCACCACCAACACAAACCGCACACGGCCACCGCCAACATGACGCACGCGGCGAGGAAGATTTCGCGGGACTGCGCAAATTCCAGGTCGGCGATTCACCACGACACGTTGCCTGGAAAGCCTTTGCGCGCAGCGGCGAATTATTGTCCAAACAATTCTCGGGGGCCGACACCAGTAGCCAGTGGTTTGACTTTGAAGGGATTGCCGAGGATGACGTCGAGCAACGCCTGTCGATACTGACGCGCTGGATCATCGATGCAGATCAAACACAGCGCGATTATGGCCTGCGTCTGCCGGGGCATGAATTTCCGCCAGCGCACGGCGAGGCGCATCGGCACAAAGCTCTCGGCTCTCTCGCCTTTTTTAGCGGGCTAACGGCACAAGTTGAGGATCGGGCGGCATGAGCAAACGCGCGGGCACCGACGGCTCACTTCTTGCCAGCCTGCCGTGGACGCTGGCCGCACTGGCATTCTCGGTCCTGCCCCATGTCCAGTTTCTGCCGTTCTGGGCAACGTCCGTATTTCTTGTCTGCTCAGCCTGGCGCTGGCAGGTCGAACGCAAACGCTGGCGGCTGCCGCCGGCATGGTTACGCATTATCCTTTCGTTAGCATGTTTCATTGGCGTTCTGGCTTCCTACAAATCGGTCAGTGGCGTCGGGCCCGGGTCGGCGCTGCTCACGGTAATGGCCGCAGTCAAGTTGCTCGAGACAAAGCAACGGCGCGACCAGTTTGTACTGCTCTTTATATCTGTTTTCCTGATCATGTCGTCGCTGCTGCGTGAACAATTCCTCTGGTCGCTGCCGTACCTGGTCGCTGGCGTTCTTTTCACAATGACCGCGTGGCTGCGAATGTCGACCAGCAGCCAGGTGAGCATCGCCGACAGTTTCAGAACCGGAGCCCGGCTGCTCGCGTATGCTGCGCCGCTGACTATCGCGATGTGGATATTCTTTCCCCGTATCGCGACACCGTTCTGGGCAGTACCGATTGACACGAGCAGCGCGTCCTCGGGATTGAGTGACCAGATGAGTCCGGGCGACATCAGTTCATTGTCGATGTCAAACGCGGTGGCGTTTCGTGTGAAGTTTGAGGGTTCAGTGCCGCCACCGCCACAACGCTACTGGCGGGGACTCGTGTTGCATCGTTTTAACGGACGGACGTGGTCCGGCTATGAACCATCCCTCGGCTCCGGCGCACATAGCGAGGTCGACTACCTTGGCGATCCGCTGCGCTACCAGGTCACCATGGAACCGACTCAAAAACACTGGGTGATCGCGCTCGATATCCCGTACGAGTGGGACCTTGACCACACGTTTATGGGCCGTGAGCATCAGCTCGCGAGCGTGCAGCCAATTGATCAGCGCGTCGCCTATACCGTTGTCTCACATACCAGTTTTCGCCTGAACAGTAAGATCGATGATTTTGCGAAGGACTTTTACACACGCCTGCCGGAAAACGGCAATCGGCGCACGCTCGAACTCTCGCGACAAATGCGCGATGACGCTGCTGACGAAGAAGCATTCATCAGGGATGTGTTGCAAAAATTCAACAACGAAGAATTTTATTACACGCTCGAGCCGCCGGCGCTTGGCAGGGACCCGGTTGACAAATTTCTGTTCGATACGCGTCGGGGATTTTGCGAGCACTATGCATCCGCGTTTGCCGTGATGATGCGCGCCGTCGGAATCCCGTCACGAGTCGTGCTCGGTTACCAGGGTGGCGAAATGAACCCGATGGGTGACTACATGATCGTCCGCCAGGCTGATGCGCATGCCTGGACCGAAGTCTGGCTGGCGGGCCCCGGCTGGTTCCGAATCGATCCGACCGCAGCCGTTGCCCCCGAGCGCATCGAGTCCGGCCGATCCGCTGCAATGTTTGACGGCATTGCCGCAAGCTGGGGTTTCACCGCACCATCGGAATTTCTGTACCAGCTCACGCTGACCTGGGACATGCTCAATGCCAAGTGGAACGATTTGATCCTGGGCTACGGCCCGGAGAACCAGGACAAATTGATGGAATGGCTGGGCATGGAAGATCCGGACTGGCGACAGATGATGCTGACACTGGTGGCGATTGTCACAATACTGATCGTAATAATCAGTGTCCTGTTAATGCTGCGGTATCGTCCGCCACCCAAGGATGCCGCAGCGATCCTGTATCAGAAATTCACGAAAAAAGCCGGGATACCGCCAAGCCGCGGCGAGACGCCAAAGGCATACGCGGTTCGCCTTGCGCGCGAACAGGCCGCAATGGCCGGCGCTGCCGCATCAATTACTGCTCAATACCTTGATGCCAGGTATGGCCCGCCGGACCTGGTGGCGATCGAAAGACTGCAGGCCTCCATTCATGACTTTAACCCGCGCCGTTCCGGACCCTGATAATGCACGAGTGGCCGGACTAATCGACCCGTGGTCCTGAAATTTCCACGCGTATCAGCATTAATGCGCCGATAACAAACATCGGCAACAAGACGACGAGTATGTATTTCGGCTCATCGCTGAGCCAGGCTACGATGCCGACCAGTACCGGCCCGAGTATGTGCGAAAACTTGGTCACCATATTATAAAAGCCGAAAAATTCGCCGGTGTGCTGCGCAGGAATGAGTGACGCGTACAGGGAGCGGCTCATGCCCTGCACACCACCCTGCACCATCCCGATGATTATCGACATTGCATAGAACTGACTTACGTCTCTCAGGAATACTGCCCAGCAGACAATTACGATGTAGACACCAAGACCGAGATAAATCGCATTCTTGGGGCCGAAGCGATGGCCGAGATAGCCGTATGCCAGCGTTGCCGGAAAACCCACAAAATTCGTAATCAGCAACGCGGTTACCAGGTCCTGCGAACTAAAGCCCAGCCGTTGGCCAAAATTGACCGCCATGAAGATAACAGTGAACAAGCCGCCGATGAAAAACCAGTAGGCGGTAAGAAACATGGTTACATTGCGGTAGCTGCGGATTTTGTGGAATGTTTCGCTGAGCTCCCGGTATGCCGCACGCACAGAACTGCCCGACCTTACTCGCAAATACTTTGATTCGCGCACGATGAACAACAGAGGCATCATGAAGATCAGCCACCAGATGCCCACCGTTATGAACGCGAACCGAACGACTTCATCGGTACTGTCAAATCCGAAATTCTGCGGCGTGTACAGCATCCATACGTGCAGGCTAAGCAATATTGCGCCGCCGAAGTAACCGATCGCATGACCCAGCGATGAAACCAGGCTGTAGTAACGTGGCCTGCAGACATCGACGATCAGGGAATCGTAAAAAACGTTTGCGCTGTAGTAGCCGACCGACGCAAATATGTAGAGCCCGAGCGCCGGTAACCAGCCTCCCTCATCAATGACGCTAAGTCCCGCAGTACCGATCGCGCCAAACGTCGCAAAAGCAAACAGAAATCGTTTCCTGAAGCCACCGCTATCGGCGATGGCCCCGATAACCGGTGCGATTACAGAAACAATCACGCTCGCGATGGCGGTTGCCCACGTCAGCCGCACGGTGACGGCTGTGCCTGGGTCACCCGCACTCCAGTAGACGCCGAGAAACAAGGGAAAAAGCACTGCAAGTACGCTAAGCGCGAATGCGGAGTTGCCCCAGTCGTAAAACGCCCAGGCGATGACCTGCCGATTCAGGAATTTTTCCCCGGGCATAGGGGCACCAGGTTGACTAATAGTCACGAGTTTCCCTGAATTCGATGTCGGGCCAACGCTCCTCGGTCAGGCTTAGATTGACTCTGGTCGGCGCGATGTAGACCAGGCGCTCGCTGTGGTCGAGCGCCAGGTTATCGTGCACTTTGCGCTGAAATTCCTGCAAAATTCGCTCGTCGTCGGCATCTACCCAGCGCGCCGTCGTCACGTTGACCGGCTCAAACTGGCAATCAACCCGGTACTCGTCCTGCAGGCGGTGTGCGACTACCTCGAACTGCAGCGGCCCGATCGCGCCCAGGATCAGGTCATTATTGCGTAGCGGCCTGAATAATTGAGTAGCACCTTCTTCGCAGAGCTGCGCGAGCCCTTTCTTCAGCGCCTTTAGCTTCAGGGGATCTTTAAGTATCGCGCGCTGGAAAATCTCCGGCGCAAAACTGGGGATTCCGGAAAATCGAATATCCTCGCCCTGCGAAAAACTGTCGCCGATATTGATCTTCCCGTGATTGTGCAGGCCAATGATATCCCCTGCATACGCGGTATCCGTATGCTGGCGGTCGGCCGCCATGAAGGTGATCGCATCGGCAATCTTCATCTCCTTGCCCGTGCGCACATGCTTGAGACGCATCCCCTTCTTGTATTCGCCCGAGCAAATGCGCATGAAAGCGATGCGATCGCGATGCCCCGGGTCCATATTCGCCTGTATCTTGAAAATGAAGCCGGTCAGTTTGTCCTCGGTCGGTTCCACGGTTCGGTGCTCGCTCTCACGTGACCCGGGCCCCGGCGCGTGCTCAACGAATTCGTCCAGTAATTCCTGCACGCCGAAGTTCGAAATTGCAGAACCGAAGAACACGGGCGTTTGCTCGGCTGCCAGGTAACGCTCGACTGAGAATTGAGGGCACGCACCTTTGACCAGTTCGATTTCATCACGGAAACCGGCGGCCGCATGCCCGAGCAATTTCCCGGCCTCGGCCGAGCTCAGTTTGTCGATAACCTCGATCGTTGACGCCTGTTCGCGGTTGACGGTCGTGTACAGGTAAATACGATCCTTCAGCAGGTGATAAACACCTTGCAGCGACCGCCCCATGCCGACGGGCCAGGTAATTGGTGAGCACTGGATGCCGAGCGTTGACTCGATTTCGTCGAGCAATTCAACCGGTTCCCGGCCGTCGCGGTCGAGCTTGTTGATGAAGGTCATGATCGGCGTGTCGCGCAGGCGGCAAACATCCATCAGCTTGATCGTCCGCGCTTCCACACCTTTGGCGCAATCGATAACCATCAGGGCCGAATCTACCGCAGTCAGCGTTCTGTAAGTATCTTCAGAAAAGTCCTCGTGCCCGGGAGTGTCCAGCAGGTTAATGATGCGGCCACGGTGGGGAAATTGCATCACGGACGAGGTAATGGAAATACCGCGCTGCTGCTCCAACGCCATCCAGTCAGACGTCGCGTGCCGCCTGGCCTTGCGGCCCTTTACCGTGCCCGCCATGTTGATCGCCCCGCCGAAGAGCAACAATTTCTCCGTCAATGTCGTCTTGCCGGCATCCGGGTGAGAGATGATGGCAAAAGTGCGCCGTCTGCTGACTTGTTCGGATATCGTTGACATGCGTGGAATTTGGAGGGTTACGCAAAGGCTGCGCAGTGTAGCCGGTCTAAGGGACTCTGCAAACTAATCCGGGAATCTGAGAACTTTTGAGAAGACGGCTGCATCTTCACGGCCTTCCCTCGCCTGGTAGTAAGCCGGCCGGTACTTGATCTGACGAAAACCCTTCTTTTCATACAGCGCAATTGCGATTGTATTGGACGGTCGCACCTCGAGAAATATCTCGTTCACGTCAGCGTGCCTGGCGCGCATCAGGATTTCATCGAGCAGGCGGTCACCATAACCCAGTTGCCGATAATTCGAATCAACGCAAAGATTCAGGATATGTGCCTCACCGGCCGTAACCGAAAGAATGCCGTAGGCAACCACGAGGTCGCCGTGCTCGACAACGATGCAGCTGTAACCCGCAAGCAGGCAGTCGCGAAATACGCCATGACTCCACGGAAATGCATAGCTGCGCCGTTCAATATCGGACACAAGTACAAGGTCGTCATGAACCATCGTCCGAATGTGGACCGGAGTTTCTCTGATCGGCGTAATCATGCAGCCAGCTCACTCACTATTTGCCGGGCCAGGCACAGATCCTGCCAGGCTTTCCGTTTCTGCGTCGGGCTTCGCAGCAGATACGCTGGATGATACGTTACAACCACCGGCAGCTGTCCATTGTTCAGGTAGTGTTTTTGGCCTCTGAGGCGTCCCAGCGGAGCGTCGGTCTCGAGCAAATGTTGCGCGGCGATCCGGCCTACCACAAGTATCAATTTTGGGGACAACAGAGCGATTTGCCGATCGAGATAGGCGCGGCACGAAGCGGCCTCATTGACCGTGGGATCCCGGTTGTTCGGCGGGCGGCATTTAAGCAAATTCGCAATGAACACGGAGTCCCTGGCCAGTCCGACCGCGCGGAGCATTTCATCCAGCAGCTTGCCGGCGCGGCCGACGAACGGTTCACCCCGCCGATCTTCCTCTGCACCGGGAGCTTCACCAATGATCATCCAGTCCGCCGACTCACTGCCAACGCCGAACACGGTTTGTGTGCGGGTCCTGTGCAACGAACAAAGGGTGCACGCGGAAACTTTATCGCGCAGTTCCGACCAGCTCACGATTCTCGATTCCTGCAACGAATCATCATCGGTAGTAGCCGGTTTTTCGTCAGCCGCTGATCTCCGCAGCGTCCAGACATCAACTTCGAGCGCCTCAAGATAGGCTCGTCTTTCCGCTTCAGCCAGCACTGCTCTCAATCCTCTGCAATCGAATATTTATTGGTGCTCGTCATACGGAAATCCCGATTTCCTAAGCATGCGGCAGCTTCGCCAGCACATCCGACCCTGCGGCCACCTGCTGACCTTCGGTCACCAGCACGCGGCCATTGATCGGAAATTGTACTTCGGCAAAGCGAGTGAGGCGCAAGTACGCACAGCGCTGGCCCTGGCCCACTCTCTCTCCGTAACGCAGGAATGCACGTGGAGCAAGCCCGAACCGATGCCCGTGAAACTGCAAAACAACATCGTCATCCTCATCCGTGCGCACCCACAGACCAGCCGTTTCTCCGGGCACCTGCTTGTGCGGCCGGTCGCCGCGAAAATCCATGATCTTGCCCTCGACCGGACAACGGGCCGTGTAGGTTCCAAGACTGTTCACACGAATAATGATCTTGTGTGCTTCGCCATTCAGGACGCTCTTGTCCGTCAGGCCGATGCCGACCACGGTGCCATCTACCGGGCTGACGATGCCCAGTGGCACAGCAGGAACATTGCGCCTTGGATCGCGAAACACGAGAACGAAGTAGATGAACAGAATCACCAGTGGAATCGAATAATCGACGCCAGCGTATTGCCAGGTAACGCCAATTCCGATCAACGTAACAGCCAGAAAGGGCAAGCCCTCCCTGGCGACAAATGGACTACGCCTGCCTATCAAGCCGATTCATTCCTGTTTGTGTCAATTCGCGTCCGTGGCCTTGCCGTTGCGGGCGCGAAGTCTCGTGTAGAATACGCCCCGCCCGACCTTCCCGGACCCGAATATACATGCGTTTCACCAATTTTGGACTAACAACTCTAAAAGAGATTCCGGCGGAAGCGGAAATCGTCAGCCACCAGCTGATGCTGCGGGCCGGCATTATTCGCCGTCTCGCCTCAGGTCTTTTTACCTGGATGCCGCTCGGGCTGCGCGTGCTGCGGAAAGTGGAAAAGGTCATACGTGAAGAAATGGACCGCGCCGGGGCACTCGAACTGCTGATGCCCGCAGTTCAGCCTGCGGAGCTGTGGCGGGAATCGGGCCGCTGGGATCAGTATGGCAACCTGCTGTTGCGGATGCGAGACCGGCACAATCGTGAATTCTGCTTCGGGCCTACCCATGAAGAAGTCATTACCGATATCGCACGCCGCGAGCTCCGCAGCTATCGGCAACTGCCGATCAATTTCTACCAGATCCAAACGAAATTCCGCGACGAAATTCGGCCGCGCTTTGGCGTCATGCGCGCACGTGAATTCATCATGAAAGATGCTTATTCATTCCACGTTGATCATGAGTCACTGGAAATCGATGGCTACCAGGTCATGCATGCGGCTTACACGGCGATCTTCGAACGACTCGGCCTTAAATTTCGTGTCGTCGACGCTGACAGCGGCGAAATTGGCGGCAGCCGTTCCCAGGAGTTCCATGTCATGGCCGATTCCGGCGAGGACGCGATTGCCTGGAGCGACGGAGATGATTTTGCGTCCAACGTGGAAACTGCGCCGACGCTTCGGCCGGAGGGCGACCCGGCAACTCCTTCACAGGAACTTGAAAAGATCAGCACACCCGATGTGCGGACGATCGACGCCCTGACGCAAATGTTGAAGATCGGACCTGAGCAAACGATAAAGACATTAATCGTCGACGGAGACAGCGGTCCGGTTGCCCTGGTGATTCGCGGCGACCACTCCCTGAATGCGATCAAGGCGGAGAAACTGCCCGGTGTTGCCTCTCCATTAACAATGGCCGAAGCCGCAACCGTTAAAAAAGTGACAGGAAGTGAACCCGGCTTCGCCGGGCCGATCGGCCTCGACGTACCAATATACTATGATCATGCGACCAGCCTGATGTCTGATTTCGTCTGCGGTGCCAACGAGGCTGACTTGCACCTCACTGGTGTCAATTTCGAACGCGATATCAAGCGCCCGGAAACCGTCGATATTCGAAACGTCGTTGCCGGCGATCCGTCGCCGGGTGGAAAGGGCAAGCTGAAAATTGCCCGTGGCATTGAAGTCGGGCACATCTTTCAACTTGGCACGAAGTACAGCGAGGCTATGGGAGCGACCGTTCAGGATCAGGACGGAAAAGAGATCGCGATGGCGATGGGCTGTTACGGCATTGGCGTATCACGGATCGTCGCTGCTGCCATTGAGCAGAACCACGACGACAAGGGCATTATCTGGCCGGACCCGCTGGCGCCGTTCGATATCGTACTTATTCCCATTAACATGCAACGATCGGACACCGTACGTGAGGCTGCAGAAGCGCTGTACGGGGAATTACAGACATTGGGCTTCGAGGTTCTGTTCGATGATCGGGATGCCCGCCCGGGCGTCAAATTCGCGGATGCAGAGCTGATCGGCATCCCGCACAGGGTAGTCATCAGTGAACGCGGCCTGGAAAATGGAGAGCTCGAATACCGCCACAGGCGGGATGAGGAATCGCGGATGATGAAACGTGATGCCGCTCTCGAAATGCTGGTGCAATCGAAGTTAAGCTGATTCCCGAGTTGACGTAATCGGGTTTGGAATGTGACAACTATGCGCTTCTTCAGGATATCCATAGCAACATTGTTGATCGCATTGGCTCTGCCTGCCGCGGCACAAGACCGGCCGGACCCTGCACTTGTGGAAATGCTGCGCCAGGCTGCCAGCGACACCTCCAGCTTTTCGGATCATTTCGACGCACAGGTCTGGCTGACCGACATGTCGACAAGGCTCGCCAGGCAGGTTGCCAATCCTCAGGAGCGGATCAACATCCTGAAACTCGTTCACCTGGAGGCTATGCGTGCGGATTTGGCGCCCGAACTTGTCCTCGCGGTAATCGATGTCGAGAGCAATTTCGACAAATACGCAATATCGGTCGCCGGCGCACGTGGTCTCATGCAAATCATGCCGTTCTGGCTGGATGAAATCGGCCGGCCGGACGACAATTTGATTCACATCGGCACAAACCTGCGCCTCGGTTGCACGATTCTGAAATATTATCTGCAAATGGAAGACGGCGATCTAAAGCGCGCGCTGGGTCGATATAACGGCAGTCTCGGACAAAGAAAGTACCCGAATCTCGTACTCGACAAGCTGCGACTTAAATGGTATCGGGTGTAGGAGGGGCTTCATTCACGAACGGCGCAAACCTGGTTCGCGGATCGTCGCTGCTTGCACATCCATGTGCGCAGCGACATAAGTCCATCCCTGTACAAAAAAGCCGCTCCTTCAACCGCTCTTACTATCCGACTGAAAAACGCTCCGGCTCCTCACAGTCAACATCAATACACTCGACACTGGTTACCGACGCGCCCGACGGCCCATCGTGTAACCATCGCTCGAGCTCCGCGACCGCAGCCGGATCACCGCAAGCGAGTACCTCGACACCGCCATTCGGCAGGTTGACTGCATGTCCGGTAATTTGCAGTGGCACTGCGACATCGCGCGTACTCGCACGAAAAAACACACCTTGCACACGACCGGTCACTCTGAATCGACGGCACGCCATTAAATGTCAACCGGGAGTCTGCGCGTAATTCAGCGTGGATCGTTGTCTGAACTTTCAGTGCTGGCGAGTGCGGCTAGTGCCTTGCTCTTGGCTTGTAACGCGTCGTGGCGCGCCTGCGCATACGCCCGTTCCGTTAGCTTTCTTTGCGCACTGTCGAGGTACGCCTCGGCCGCACGAAGATCTTCGGCGGCAGATTGCTCCGCTCCGGCTTCCTTCGCGGCCGCAATTGCCTGCCGTGCATCACTCATCTCCTGGACCGGAGGCGAGGTCCCGCAACCGTAGGCAATGAGTAAAATCGCGATCAGCAGACCACGAGCGGACGCGCCGGAGATTTTCCCGGTTTTGGCGATTCCTGATAGTTTGCGCACCCCGGAACGCTAGCAAGTGCTTATACGATCAGTCAAGCAGCGGACGAGGCGCTGACGAATAGATGTTTCGCTGCTACAGTTGCCGGTCACAATTTCCCAAAGAAAACCCGAAATAGCCATGAATGTCACGATTTATCACAATCCAGGATGCTCCAAGTCCCGGAAAACATTAGAATTAATCGAATCGCGAGGAGTGAAGCCCCGAATCGTCGAGTACCTGCAATACCCACCGGCCCCGGATACCCTGTTACGGCTTGCGGAGATGCTCGGCGTACCTCTTGCCGGGCTGTTGCGCACCTCGGAGGCCGATTTCCGGGAATCGGCCGAACCGGTGCCCATGGATGACGCCCAGGCATTGTCGAAGTGGCTGCACGATCACCCCCGGGTTTTGCAACGGCCGATTGTGGTCGACGAAGACCAGGCTCAAGCCGTCGTCGGCAGACCGCCGGAAAATGTGCTGGAGCTACTTTCGACGTGACGGAAATACTCGTCTTTTATTACTCGAGATTTGGCGCGACCGAAGCGCTGGCGAGGGAAGTGTGCCAGGGCGTCGACACGGTAAAAGACGTGGCATCCAGGCTACGAACCGTACCGGCAGTCTCCACGGTCACCACTGCCACCGAGGATGCGATTCCGGATGTCGGACCACCCTATGTAACCATTGAAGATCTGCGGGAATGTGCAGGACTCGTCATGGGCAGTCCAACCCGTTTCGGCAACATGGCTGCACCTCTCAAGTACTTTATCGACAGTACGGGAAGTGAATGGTTAGGTGGAACGCTATCCGGAAAGCCGGCGGGTGTGTTTACCTCGACATCATCGTTGCACGGCGGCCAGGAAACAACACTGCTCTCAATGGTTTTGCCGCTGATGCATCACGGCATGCTAATCGTTGGCCTGCCCTACACCGAAGAAGCCCTGTCAACGACGACCACTGGTGGTACGCCGTATGGCGCAAGCCATGTCACCTGGAACAGGGATGCCGACCGGCTCAGCGACGAGGAAAAACAACTGGCTCAGGCACTCGGTACGCGGGTCGCAGAAATTGCGTCACGGCTTAGCATTACTGATTCGAACTAAGTTTTGCTATCGCTCGCTGGGGCGAGCTCCTACGCGGGCGATTTCCCGTCAGAAAACAGAATTCCCGGACAAGCTGCCCAGCGTTTCTTTCACGAACGGAATGGTCAGGCGTCGCTTGGCTTCAAGAGCGGCTGTATCGAGCTGATCCAGCAAAGCATACAAGGTCGTCATATCCCGCTTGCTGCGATTCAACAGGAAATTTGCCGTGTCATCCGGCAGATCCAGGCCGCGATGACGGGCCCTGAGTTGTAACGCCTTGATTCGATCCGCCTCTTTGAGCGCGCTCACCCGATACGCCGGTAACAATGCAAAACGGCTTGCCAGATCAGCGAGACCAAAGCGGCACTCCCGCGGCGCGGCGATGGCCGTTGCAACCAGTATGCCGCCCGCGTCAGCGACCAGGTTGTACAGGTTAAACAGCGCCAGGTCCCAGTCTGCATCACCGGCCACCAGGTGCACATCATCGAGGCAGACGAATTGCCGGCTGGACAGACCGTCCAGGATGTCGGGGCCCGCATCAGCCAGCAGCGCTAACGGCACGTAAACGGCACGATCATCGAGCTTTTCGCAAACGGCTTGCAAAAGATGTGTCTTGCCGGAGGCAGCGGCTCCCCAGACCCAGCAACCCGGCCCATTGCCGGTTTCCGCGAGTTCAACCAGGTAGGAGACAAGCGCTTTGTTGCCCGCCGGCCAGAAGCTCTCGAAAACAGCGTGGTCCTGTAGTTTCAATGGCAGGGCCAGCTGGCTTAAGGGCACCTCTATGTACCTCTCGTGAGCCGCGTTGCGGGACAAATCGATGACGCGGCGCGGCCACGACAGGTACATAGAGGTGCCCTCATGGCGTGGATTCTCCTTGCGGGCTGTTGCCGGCCTCGTCCAAATTGCGCAAGTCGGGATGCTCGGCGAGGTACCTGTTATAGGCGAAGCGGACCAATACGGACAGAACCGCGGCCGCCGGCAGCGCCAGCAGGATGCCGAAGAAACCGAATAACTGTCCGCCAGCTGCAATAGAGAAAATAACCAGCACCGGGTGCAGGCCGATCCGGTCGCCAACCAGCTTTGGTGTCAGGATCGAACCTTCAATCAATTGTGCAATGGAAAATGTCGCGACGACACCGAGCAGGCGCAACCAGGGTTCCGGTTCCAGTGCCACCGTCAAACCGGCGAGCCCAATGCCAAACACGAACCCGAGATACGGTACAAAACTGACGAGTCCCGCGACGACACCGATGGCGACAGCAAACTTGAGGCCAACCAGGCTCAGGCCCGCTGTATAGATAATACCCAGGGCAATCATGACCATGATCTGGCCACGCAGAAACGCACCGAGTACCTCGTCCGTCTCACGGGCCAGCGAGATGACCGTTTCGCGTTGCTGTGAGGGCACGATGGCAGCGCACTTATGCAGTATCGAGTCCCAGTCGCGTAACAGGTAAAAAGTGATTATCGGAATGAGGAACAGGCTGATTACCGCGGCGGCGAGCGCACCGCCGGAGCGGCTCAATGACACCAGTAGAGTCGCGCCCCAGCTACCAGCCATGTCACTGTAGCGCGCGAGGAAAGCGCCGAGACCGATGTCCTCGCCGGGGTCAATCCCGATGAATTCGGTGACCCTCGGCAACCAGACCTGCTCGACCTGCACAACAATCCCCGGCAGCGCTTCCAGCAAAGCCGATACCTGTGTTTTTATCAACGGCACGACCAACAGGATCAACAAACCGAGCCCGACAAAAGTCAGGATAAAAACGCTGACGACGGCAATAGTCCGCGGAAATTTCAGTCGCTGCAGCCGATCCGCCATTGGATCACCGATATAGGCGAGCAACGCGGCCGCAATGAATGGCGTCAGCACCGGCGCCAGCAACCAGAGGAGCCAACCGGTCAACGCGATCGCTACCAACCAGCCGTTGCGGAACGTGGTGCTCATATCACTGCTCATCGACTTTACCGCCGTGGCGTGCCCTGCGAGCCCATGACCAGACGTAGTCGATACCACTGATCACGACCGTTACCACGATCGAGGCGCCAAGCACGGTAATTGTGATTTGATCTGGCCAGTCAAAAGCGGCGCGACTCAGAACGAAGACAATAAACAGCAACTGAAGCGCCGTATTCAACTTGCTGATCCGGGTCGGCTCGCCCTCGACCGGGCGAATCAGGAAGTTATAGACAGTGGCCCCACCGATGATGACGACATCCCGAAAAACAACAAGAACCCCCAGCCACAACGGGATATGACCCGCGTACACCAGCACCAGGAAGGTGCCTGCAACGAGCAGTTTGTCGGCTATGGGATCCAGCAAGGCGCCGACGCGCGTACGCCAGTCGAAACGCTTGGCGAGATAACCATCGACACCGTCTGAAAACCCCGCAACGAAACACAACGCCAGGGCAAATCCGTACTGGCCATCGATTATCAGGAGGAGAATTGGTACTACCAGCGCAATGCGCAGTATCGAAATTGCATTTGGCAGCCAGCTGAGAGACATTCGACGCTAGCCCGCGCGATACAGAAAATCGAGTGTTGCCGGCCGCCGGCCGTAATCGCCGTAGCTGTCGAAGGGATTCCTGTCATCGTCCAGCGGAACCACTTCAACATCATCGTTGAACGGATCAGTCGGCTCAAGTATGTTGCTTAGTTCCAGCGCGCGCTGCAGACGCTCCATCCCGCCCTGAATCCGAACTTTGTAAACAATCCGGTCGCCGGCAACGGTATCGATCATGATTTCGTCGATGACGCGCAGGTTTTCCACGAATCTTTGAACCTGTCCGAATGCGTCGACTGATCCTATGCCGGAGATCGTCAACCGGATGGTTTCCATCGGCGATCTGCTGTCGACGACGAACCTTGCGGCCAGGGAATCGGCAAGCAGGTTGATCATTTCCCCTGTTTCACCGTTCCAGTTAACCCGTTCATCGCCAAGATACCAGGTCCAGCGGTTCATCTGCAGCGACTCGGTTCGAATCCTCCCGACCAGTACCGAGTCCGCCCCGTAGCGGTTCGATGCCTGCAGCAACAGATTGTCGAAGCCGCCCCAGATGTCGCTGAAACTGATGTTTTCAAGGTCCTCAATATCAAGCAGCGGGAACAGGACGGGAATTCCCCGGCGGCTGGCAACCGCCGCCACGCGCTCGCGCAAGAGGCGATTGCGGTCAATGGAACGTGCATCTCCCGATACTCGCTGCGGATCATCGGCCGCGACGATTTCCCGCTCGCCCTGTCCCCAGTCGACGGCGATCCAGATCAGTGTCAAAGGACGATCGCTTCCCCAGATGGGCGCCCCGGCTCGCCGCAAGACGTTCTCGATCGCCGCTCCGTCAAATGAAACCACCAGGGTATTGTCTGTTCCCGATCGATACTGCAGCACGTATCCGCCCGGATCCGGAAACAACTCCGCTATTTGTTCGGATTCAGCGATTGCAGTGGTCCCGGTAACGCGGACCAGCACTTCGCTCAGCGCGGTTTGATAGGCAAGGATTTGTGCATCGGGAATATCCGGGTCCAGCGGTACTTCCACGGTATAAAGTGCGCTCATTTCAACAGCCGTTGCCGCCACACACAGGCACAGGGCAACCAGGCCGGTCGCCAGCTGGCAAATGCCTGCCGTGGGCCCGGCCAGGCGCCCTTGTTGTGTCATTTCAATCTGCATGCAATCTGCCCGGTCCGCGGACGGTGAAAAGGTGGTTTCCCGATGCCAGACGAAGCTCTATTATATCGCTCTTGCAGAATTTGCCACTTATTGTTTACGACCGAATATTTCGAGCCGGCATTGGCATCGGCTGAGAATCACACAGGAGCCATATGGTCAGGCCGGGATGACTCATAAGCCACTTACTTACAAAGATGCCGGCGTCGACATAGAAGCCGGCAACGACCTGGTCAAAAGAATCAAGCCGCTGGTTGCAAAGACTCAGCGCCCGGAGGTGCTGACAGGACTCGGCGGATTCGGCGGGCTGTTCGCGTTAGCGCCGGGGAAATACTCGGAGCCGGTGCTGGTCTCGGGCACCGATGGAGTTGGCACGAAGCTCAAGCTTGCACAGCAGCTGAATCGGCACGACACAATAGGCATCGATCTCGTCGCCATGTGCGTCAATGACGTCCTGGTCCAGGGCGCCGAGCCGCTCTTTTTTCTCGATTACTTCGCTTGTGGACAGCTCGATACCGATGTTGCTGCGTCGGTGATTGGTGGAATCGCCGATGGCTGCGTACAGGCTGGCGCTGCCTTGATCGGCGGCGAAACTGCGGAAATGCCGGACATGTATGACGATGGTGAATACGATCTTGCCGGATTTTGCGTAGGAGCAGTCGAACGGCAAAAACTGATCGACGGCCACGCCATCTCCGCGGGTGATGCAATGATTGGCATCGCCTCGAGCGGCCCGCATTCGAACGGTTATTCGCTGATCCGCAGAGTGCTCGAACTCACCGGAAATCCGACTATTGACGGCGCGCCGGCCAAAGAGTTGTTACTGAAACCGACGAAGATTTACGTCAAATCGATATTGCAACTGATGGAGTCGGTAGCCGTAAAAGGACTCGCCCACATCACGGGTGGCGGATTAACGGAAAACGTCCCGCGGATTCTGCACGGCGAGCTGCATGCGGAGATCGAGGTAAACAGCTGGCAGC
>SMUY01163136.1_pt1 | contig 27758 bp, 23 predicted proteins | sample 2456441 | NCBI WGS metagenome assembly SMUY01 (sample SAMN11095931, study PRJNA526329) | marine sediment metagenome | biome: Marine sediment; feature: Surficial sediment; material: Deep marine sediment; isolation source: Hadal surficial sediment | place: Pacific Ocean | collected 2014-11 | depth...
CGCGAGGTCATCCTGACCCTCACCGGCGACATGGAACGTTATATCTGGTCCATGGATGGCGAGGTAATTTCCGCTGATAACGTTATCCTCATCCGTCATGGAGAAAACGTTCGTTTTGTACTGATCAATAAAACCATGATGCATCACCCCATGCACCTGCATGGTCACTTTTTCCGCGTGATCAATGGGCAAGGAGACTATGCGCCACTCAAACACACGGTGGACGTCCCGCCTCTCGCCACGCAAATCATTGAGTTCGAGGGCAATGAATACAATGACTGGTTCTTTCACTGTCATATTCTCTACCACGCTAAAGCGGGTATGGCACGCGTGGTCAGTTATGTGGATAAGGAAATCGATGCCGATCTCAAAGAGATTCGTCCAAAACTCTACATAGATCCCTGGTATTTATGGACGAACGGCACTATTCAGTCTCATATGACGGACGGTATTGCGGTCGTCAGCGACTCGAAAAATATATTGAGCGCTGATTGGGAAGTGGGTTGGCAAAAGGTTGAAGGCACAGAATACGATCTGGAACTGGCTTATGACCGTTATTTCAACCGCTTCTTCACCGCTTTTGTGGGCGGTAATTTCACCAGTGATTATGAGCGCGGCATTTTTGGTGTGCGATACCTTTTGCCCTTCAACTTTAGCAGTGTGTTGCGCTTGGATACCGAGGGGGAGTTTCGTGTCAGCATCGGCCAAAGCTTGCAACTGACCCGCGGACTGGGGATTTTTGGACACTTCGAGTATGACACCGAATCCAAGGAGGAGTGGGTTGCTGGCGTAGATTATATTTTATCCAAGAACTTTTCTTGGGTGGGTCAATACCATTCGGATTATGGAGTGGGTGCCGGCCTCGAATTTCGATTTTGAAAAGTTGTTTAATATAATCTAGAAAAATGACAGCATCTGCAATGCCACTACAGAGTCGCCTTTTCAATTGAGATTCGCTACAATCCCGCAGTCAGAGGCGATTCTTCATTAGTGAGACGTATGAATTCCAAACTAATTTTTCGGGACGATGGCGATGTATAAACTGGTTTTGATGCGGCATGGACAAAGTGTGTGGAACCTGGCAAACCGGTTCACCGGCTGGACCGATGTGGACCTCACCGAGCAAGGCCGGCAGGAGGCTTTGGCGGGTGCGCGTTTGCTCCAAGCCGCAGGGCTGACCTTCGACGTCGCTTACACCTCCGTGCTGAAGCGGGCGATCCGCACCCTGTGGCTGGTGTTGGATGAAATGGATCTGATGTGGATTCCCGTGCACCGGTCGTGGCGGTTGAACGAACGCCATTATGGCGAATTGCAGGGTTTGGACAAGGCCGAGACCGCTGAAAAGCACGGTCTGGACCAGGTGAAAATATGGCGGCGCAGTTACGCCATTCCGCCGCCGCCTTTGCCGGATGATGATGAGCGCCTGCCTCACAACGACCCGCGCTATGCTGATGTGCCTGCCGCTGAGTTGCCCAAATCCGAATCGCTGAAAGATACCGTGGACCGTTTTCTACCCATGTATTTTGAAACCATCGAACCGGCTATCCGGTCCGGCAAAAAAGTTTTGATCTGCGCCCACGGCAACAGTCTGCGCGCCCTGGTCAAGCACCTCGACCAAATCAGCGAAGCGGACATCGTGGAGTTGAACATCCCCACCGGCATTCCGCTGGTATACGAATTGGACGAGGCCTTAAAACCGATCCGGAATTATTATCTGGGGGATCCGGTGGCCGCCCAAAAAGCCGCCGATGCGGTGGCCCGGCAGAGCCAGGGCAAATAAGGCGAGCCGGGTGCTGGCGGAGGAAAAGGGGAGAGGTTCCTATGAGGATGAAGCAATTTACTTGATCATCTCTTTGGCGTATTTGAGGGTGGTTGCGGTGATTTTTTCACCGCCGGACAGGCGAGCGATTTCTTTCACCCGTTCTTCGTAGTTCAACAGCGTGATGGTGGCGCGGGTGCGTTTCCCGGAAACTGTTTTGTGGACGCGGTAGTGGGCGCCGCCGCGGCCCGCAATTTGCGGCAGGTGGGTGATGCAGAACACCTGCTTGTCGGCGGCAATTTTTTTCAATTTGATGCCGACCTGATCGGCCACTTTGCCGCTGATGCCGCTGTCCACTTCATCGAAAACCATCACCGGCACCCCATCCTGCTCATTCAAAATCGATTTCAAAGCCAGCATGACGCGCGACAACTCGCCCCCCGAAGCGATTTTGGCGAGGGGCCGCAGGCTTTCGCCCGGATTCGGTGAAAACAAAAATTCGATGGCGCCGATGCCGTTGGCGTGGGTGACCACCTTTGCCTTGCGGAACATCGTGAACCCGTCCGGATCGGCATCGTAATTGAAGCGAACGCCGAATTGCACGTCCTTCATGTTGAGATCGCGCAATTCCTTTTCCACATTTTTTTTCATCCGCTCGGCCACCGCCTCCCTTTTTTCGGCGAGGGCCACCGCATCTTTGGACAATATTTTTTCCGCGTCTTGAATTTCTTTACGCAGGGCCTGGGCTGCCTCTTCTCCGAAAGTCAGGGCGTTCAACTCTTCCCCAATTTTTTCGCGGTACGCCAGAACGGCCGGCAGGTCGACCCCATATTTGCGCTTCAGGCCATTGATCTCCGCCAGGCGATCTTCAATTTCCTCCAGGCGGGCAGGCTGGAACTCGACCGTGCGCAGGTAGTCCTGCAATTCGCTGGCCAGCTCCTCAAGTTCGTAATAGGCGGTTTGCCCCCGTTTTAATGGGTCCTCAAGGGTGGCGTCGATTTCGGGCAGAGGCGTGAGCTCATTATTCAGGACGCCCAGCCGTTCCAGTAGAGAATCCTCTGCATCTCTCAAAATTTGTAAAGCGCGGTCGACGGCCTGGTGTAATTTTTCCGCGTGGCGCAGTTTATTTCTTTCATTGAGCAGGATGTCATCCTCCCCCACCGTTAACTGGGCCTGGTCGATTTCGCTCACCTGAAAATTGAGAAGGTCCTGCCGTTGCAGTCGAGCGCTTTGGGTGGACACTATTTTTTTCAGCTCCAGCTGTTGTTTTTGGACTGCGGCAAACTGGCCGGCAAAACGATTTTTTTCATCCGCCAATTGGCCATAGGCATCGAGCATATCGACATGAGTTTCAGGATGCAGGAGGGATTGGTGGTCGTGCTGGCCGTGGATGTCTATCAAACGGTTGCCGATCTCGCTCAGCGCCGCCACGGTGATACTGCTGTTGTTGAGATAGGCCCGGTTTTTGCCATTGGATGTTATCGTGCGTTTGATGAAAACCCGGCCGTCTTCCACTTCAAACCCCTGGCTCTCGATCAATTGCAGGGTTTTGGGGTCGGTCACTTGCAGGCTGGCCTCGACCGTGGCCGCAGTTTCCCCGGAGCGGATGGAGTCGGTGTCGGCCCGCCCGCCGAGGATGAGGTTCAAGGCCGAGAGGATGATGGACTTGCCCGCTCCGGTTTCTCCCGTCAGGATATTGAGGCCGGGATGAAATTCGACCGCCAGGTTTTCGATGATGGCAAATTTGCTGATCTTCAATTCATGGAGCATGAGAGGTCCGGGCACTGTGCGTTGATGGAATCCATCAGATCCTCAAAATTCTGTTGCCGCTCCGGCGCGTCCGATTGGTCGGGGTCCTGCGCGCTGAGTATCATGGCTTGGGCAAGAGTATTTTTAGCCTCAGCGTAGCGTGACCACGAAAAATACGATGCCGCCAGGAAATAATGATTTTCCCAGTATCCTGGGCCAAATTTAATGGACTGTTGCAAGTGGTAGATGGATTCCTCCAAATCGCCCCCGAGCAAACCCGGTAATTTGTAATACAATCTGCCCAGGGCGCGGTGTGGACCCCCTCGGTCGATGCCGGGAGCGATCTTCACAGCGATTTCCATATTTTCACGAAAGGGACTGATTATTTTCAGACTGGACCAAAGGCCATGCGATTCACCTTGCCGGCCCAGGCAAAGGCCCCTCAAAAAATAAGCCGTACCGGCTCGGGAGTTTTGTTGAATAGCTCGTTCCGCTGACTCGATGCACTGTTCCAGATAATGATTTTTGACAACGGTTGCCTGCGGGCTGCTGGTTATTTTAGCCAATTGATAATAAATATTGGCCAATTCGCATGGGTCGATGTCGCCATTCACCAGAACCGCCTGACGTTCTTGCAAAGCCGCGAGAGTTTTTTCTCCGGAGTAAAACTGGCAGGAAGGTTGGGCCAAACCCCAAGAGGCCCCAAGGCTTCCGGATAAAATTCCGAGGATGCCAAGCCAGGGCCACAAAAGATAGGATTTCAAGAAGCGCATTTTGGATTTCCCGGTAGGGCCTCCTGACGCATCGAAAATTTTATCACCGAAAATATAAAATTGATTTGATGTATAATCAAAAAATAACCATCGCCCACAATGCCATTTTCCAAATAAAACTGATGACAGACAATTTATCATATTCCGTCGGGGTTCTTCGCAGAATTTATGGGTTCTCCCTGGCCCTGCTGATGTTTTTCCTGGTCGGCGGAGCGGGTCTGGTGCGCGCCGAAAGCCCCGCCAGCGCGGTGGCGGAATTACTGGATAAAATCAAGCAAACCCAAAATGACCCCAGTCTGTCCGCCGAGCAAAATCGAGCCAACAGAAAAACTTCCCAGGTGGCTCTCGGCTATTTGGACATACCGCGGATCAGTCAAAAAGCTCTGGGCAAACATTGGCGGACTCTGGACAAAAACCAGCAGGAGAGTTTTGTGCGACTTTTGAGCGAGCTGTTCATTTACGTGGCATTTCCCAATTCGGCAAGTTTTTTTGGCGAGCTGAAAATCAATTACGGACCTGGCCAATTGGCAGAGTCCCGCGCCACAGTGCCCCTGCAAGTGCATCACCAGCTGGAGGGCAATATCAATCTCGACTTTGTGCTGTGGCAAAGCCAAGACCGGTGGCGGGTGATCGACGTGGTTCTGGACGGCGTCAGCATGGCCAATAATCTACGATCCCAGTTTTCCAAAATCCTCAAAAAAAATAATTACGCCGAATTGGTGTGGCGTTTGGAAAAGAAACTGCGCAAAGTCAAAGGCTGATCCCTTAGCAGGGGAGGCAAATAGTCAGACTTTATCTTGCGCTCAACCATTGCGGAGCATAATTGCTGAGTTCAGCCATCTGCTCCCTCGTTAGAGGGCGGGATGTTTATGGTATCCTGCGCTTCATCTCATCGCAACTTGGGAAAAAATGAAAAAAATCGGCATGGTCAGCCTGGGCTGTCCCAAAAATTTAGTGGATTCGGAAGCCTTGCTGGGCGATCTCACGCGCCACGGTTATGAACTGACCCCAGAGGAGAGTGAAGCGGATATCATCATCGTCAACACCTGCGGGTTCCTGCAGGCTTCCGTGAAGGAATCCATCGACACCATTTTGGACATGGCCCGGCACAAGACCAGCGGAAAATGCCAGCAGTTGATCGTCACCGGTTGCTTGGCCGAACGCCACCCCGAAGAACTGCTGGCGGAAATTCCGGAAATTGATCACCTGCTCGGCACCAAACAATATCCGCTATTGAGAAGCCTGCTCGACGGCAACGGCACCGTGCAACAACGCAACCACGTTCACGAACCGGCGCAGTATTTTGAAGCGTACGGCGACCGCGTGTTGACCACGCCGTTTTATTCGGCCTACGTCAAAATTGCGGAAGGCTGTTCCAACAAGTGCGCGTTCTGCATCATTCCCAAACTGCGCGGGCCGATTACGAGCCGGCCGTTGGCATCCATTGTCGAAGAAGTGCGGCGCTTGGCGGCAGGCGGAGTCAAGGAGTTCAACCTGGTGTCGCAGGACACCACCCTGTACGGTTACGATATTCGCATGAAAGACGGGCTGGTGCGTCTGCTCGACGCGCTTGCGGAGATCGACGGCGTGGCATGGTTGCGGTTGTTTTATTGTTATCCGACCGCGGTGAACGACGCGCTCATCGAAGCCGTGCAACGGATCGACCAGGTGTGCAACTACCTCGATGTGCCGCTCCAGCACACCCACGACTTCATGTTGAAACACATGATACGGCAGGAAACCGAACAGGGTGTGCGCCGCATGCTGGACACGCTACGCACCAGGATTCCCGGCGTGGCTCTGCGCACCACGTTTATTACTGGATTTCCCGGCGAGCGTGATGAGCATTTTCAGCACATGGTGGATTTCGTGCAGGAGATGGAGTTCGATCATCTGGGAGTGTTCACCTATTCGGACGAACCGGGGACCACGGCTTACGATTTGCCCGATAAAGTGGATGCCAAAGTGGCGCAGGAGCGGAAAGACATCCTCATGGCTATGCAAAAGGACATCGTGTGTCGCAAGAACAAGGATCGTATCGGCGAGGTGCATCCCGTGCTGGTGGAAGGCTTGCAGGAGGATTGTCTGTTGACCGGGCGACTGCCGGTGCAGGGACCGGACATCGACGGCCAGGTGATCATTGAGAACAGTTCGGTGGAGCCCGGCGACATCGTGCCCATGCGCATCACCGGCGCCCTCGATTATGATCTTGTGGCCACCAGCGTGACGCCAGCTCCCTAGCGGGAGAGGCAGATAGCCTGACCTCTGTTTTATGGTTTACCGTTTTAGGGCGCAAGTGGAGTTTGACCTATTGCCTCCAGGTGCAACCTGGCCAGCGTGACGCTGGACCCAAAATAGTTCGCAGAGGTCGCAGAGGAAAAAAGAAGCAAGGGAGATGAGAAAAACGAAATGCCTCCCCAAATCCCTTCCTTGTTTCAAGGAGAGCTTTGCGTAACTCAAAAATTTTGAATTAGTTCCAACAACTTCGACGAGAGACCGATGTGTTCCCCCTTCTCCGAAGGGGGCTAGGGGCTTAGTCCTTATTCTAGTTGCCTCATTAATGAGGCAACATAAAACATAGATTCTTCGCTAACGCTCAGAATAACAATAAAGCCCTCGGGTTGTCACCCTCAGCCGCAGCGAAGAATGGCAGGGACAACGGGCTAAACTTTATGGCATCAACTAAAGGTGTGATCGGCATATTGACCGGTGGCGGCGATGTTCCGGGGTTGAACCCGGCTATCCGCGCCATCACCCTGCGCGCCATTCGCGAGGGCTACCAAGTCATCGGCATCCGTAAAGGGTGGGAAGGGCTGATTCATCTGGATCGCGACCGGCCTATCGCCGAGCAGGATTATTGTCAGGTTCTGACCGGGGAGATCGTGGACAAGGTGGGCCGTACCGGCGGCACTTTTCTGCACACCTCGCGCACCCAGCCTTCCAAAATATCAAAAAAGGACGTCCCGCCCCACTTGGCCGATGTTTACACTGCGGACGTGAACGATCTGACGCCGGAAGTGGTGAAAAACCTGGATTATCTGGGCATCGATACCCTGATTCCCATTGGTGGAGACGACACCCTGAGCTATGGCGTGCGCCTGCACGATCAGGGGTGCCGGGTCATTGCCATCCCCAAGACCATGGACAACGACGTTCCCGGCACCGACTACTGCATTGGTTTTTCCACTTGCGTGACCCGCACCATTGAACTGTGCCAGCAATTGCGGACTTCCGCCGGCTCGCATGAGCGGTTTTTGGTGGTCGAGGTGTTTGGCCGCTACGCCGGGTTCACCGCGCTTTTGCCCACGCTGGCGGGAGCGGCCCACCGGTGCGTCATCCCCGAGTACAAGTTCAATATAGAAGCGCTCGCCGAAATTCTGACCCAGGATCGGGATAAAAGTACCAGCAAGTATGCCATCGTGGTGGTTTCCGAAGGCGCCATGTTCGAGGGTGGGGAGCGGGTGTTTGAAGGCAGCGCCGTGGACAATTACGGTCATAAAAAACTGGGCGGCATCGGCGACCTGGTGGCCGCCCGGCTCAAGGAACTTTCACCCCGGTACAACCGGGGCCGGGAGGTGGGCGTCATCAACCAGCGGCTGGGCTACATTGTGCGTTCCGGGTCCCCGGATGCCCTCGACTCCATCGCCCCGGTGGTTTTCGGCAATTACGCCCTGAACCTCATCCTGGCGGGTAAAAGCGGGCGGCTGGTGGCGGTGCGCAACGGCAATTACATGGATGTGGATTTGAAGGAGGTCACCGCCAGCAAAAAAGTGGTCAACCTGGCCCAGCACTACAATACCGAACGCATGCGCCCCGATTACGAAAGCTTCGAAAACAAACCCCTGTTCATCACCAGTTGCGAAGATTAACCGGGCAAGGCCCGGAGCTAAAAGGGTCGAACTCCAATAATGTCCAGCATACTTCCAGAGTTCAGTCCCTTGCCTCTCTCGCCGGGAGCCTGCGGCTGGAGGCAATAGGTCAAACTCTTCCTGGGCTCAACAACGGTAACCATGAAATAAAGATCAGCTCTCTGTTGCCCCTGCTAAGGGGCCGGGCCAGGCCCGGAGCAAAATGGGCAGTCTATTATTTGCACTCAGTAACGGTGGTGCATGAGACGGAGGTCAGCTATCTGCATGCAGGGGCACCCTGCCTCCCTCTTTTTGAAGAGGGTTGGGGGAATTTTGTCACTCTGATGGCTCCGGCGCTTCGCCGGCGGGTTTCACTCTTGCTATGGGGGGGAGGGCTGTGGTAGGATTCGGCCACAGCCTTCTGTCGAAAAATTCGCCATAAAGGTTCATTTTTTATAAATGTTGTTCACTACGCACGCCTTTGGATCGCGCTCAGGGTGACCTTCGGGTTTTGGGTTCGAGAAGAAAGAGGCGGAGGCACAACCTAAACCAGACTGTTTAAGGAGATTACATGCCGGAAATTACCATGAAGCAACTGTTGGAGGCGGGAGTTCACTTTGGCCACCAGACCACCCGTTGGAACCCCAAGATGAAGCCGTACATTTACGGTGCCCGCAATGGCATCCATATCATTGATCTACAAAAAACCCTGAAAAAGTGTAAAGAGGCTGAAAAATTTTTATCGGAGTTGACGCAAGCGGGCAAAAAAATTCTATTTGTGGCCACCAAAAAACAGGCGCAGGAGCTCATTGCGGAGGAAGCCACACGCTGCGGGATGTACTACGTGAATCAAAGATGGCTGGGCGGCACGTTGACCAATTTTGCGACCATCCGAAAAAGTATCGACCGTTTGTTGGAGCTGGAACGTGAGGAAGAGGAAACCCAGTTCGAACAGCTCCGTAAAAAAGAGGGTCTCAACAAGCGCAAACAGATTGCCAAGCTGAACAAATTTCTCCGGGGCATCAAGCACATGAAGGGTCTCCCCGATGCGATTTTCATCATCGACACCCACAAGGAGAAGATTGCGCTAGCGGAGGCGGTCAAGCTGGGCATCAAAGTGGTGGCGATTGTCGATACCAACTGCGACCCCGACGGAATTGATTATCTGGTTCCGGGGAACGACGACGCTATTCGGTCGATCGGCTTGTTCGTCGGCAGAGTCGCGGACATTTGTATTGAGGGTCAGGAGATCTGCAACGCCATCCGCCGTGAAAAAGAGGCGGAGAAGGAAAAAGAAAAAGCCGCGGAGGCCGCCAAAGCCGCGGAGGCCGCCAAAGTAGCAGAAGCCGCCAAAGCGGCGGAAGCTTCTAAAAAAGCCGAAGCCGCGAAGCAGGCGGAAGCCTCCAAAGTGGAAGCTAAGGCTAAAGCAGAATCCAAGGTAGAAGCTAAAGCAGAATCCAAGGTAGAAGCCAAGGCAGAACCGAAAACGGAAGCCAAAGCGGAAGCCAAGAGTACTCCTGAGGCGGCGGGTCCGGATGCGGATGCCAGCGAAAGTACGGAAAGCGCGGTCACGGCCTCATAATCCCACGCACCCATCCCAAAGTTTTTTTGGGAAATCCATAAAATTAGTTGTTATTCGTTGCACGTTAAATTGGCGGAGACCGGCTTGGGTTGGCAGGGCCAACCGGGTTCGGGCGGTCAGCCTCAAATACAAAACCACGCCGCTGGCGGGCCGGGTGCTCCCGGGGGCCGCGGTATTTGTTCGGAACGTATAGGAGAAAAATCAGAATGGAAGTTACAGCTGCAATGGTCAAAACCTTGCGTCACCAGTCCGGCGCGGGAATCATGGAGTGTAAGAACGCCCTCAAGGAAACCCAGGGGGATGTGGAAGAAGCGATCACTTACTTGCGCAAAAGGGGCATAGCCAGGGCCGATAAAAAAGGCGACCGGACGACCGGCGACGGGTCTGTCGGAACTTACATTCATGCCGGCAATAAAATCGGCGTTCTGGTGGAACTCCGCTGTGAAACGGATTTCGTGGCCAACACGGATGACTTTAAGGATTTGCTGAAAGACATTGCCATGCACATCGCCGCGGCCAAACCGCGATTCACATCGCGCGATGATGTCACGCAAGAGGTTGTGGCCAAGGAACGTGAGATTTATTCCCATCAGGCGCGGGAGTCCGGCAAGCCTGACAAGATTATCGAAAAAATCGTCGATGGTAAAATGGGCAAGTTTTATGAGGAAAATTGCCTTTTGGATCAGCCCTTCGTTAAGGATACGGACATTACGATTCAGGAATTGATCAAACACAAGATCGCCAAACTGGGTGAGAACATCACCGTGGGTGATTTCGCCCGTCTGGAAATTCCAAGATGACTGGCTCGGGCAAGATGCCGCGGCCGGTTTACAACCGGATTCTGCTAAAGTTGGGAGGCGAAAGCCTGGCCGACCAAAAGGCGGGTTTCGGAATTGACCAGGTCGCGCTCAATGGCATCGCCGAGGAAATTGTGGAAGCCAAAAACCTGGGGGTGCAGATCGCCATCGTGATCGGCGGCGGTAATATCCTGCGGGGAGCCACAGTCAGCAGTCTCGGTATGGAACGGGTCACCGCCGACTATATGGGGATGCTGGCGACCATCATCAATGCCCTGGCTCTGCAAAATGGTTTGGAAACTCTGGGTGTGCCGACTCGTGTGCTGAGCGCCATAGACATCCATCAGGTGGCGGAACCTTATGTCCGCCGCCGGGCGATACGCCACCTTGAAAAAGACCGTGTGGTGATCTTTGCGGCCGGCACCGGCAACCCGTACTTCACCACCGATACCGCCGCTTCCCTGCGTGCGATTGAAATCGAAGCGCAGGTGATTTTTAAAGCCACGAAGGTGGATGGGGTCTACTCGGCTGATCCCATGCTGGATCCGACTGCGACCAAATTTTCGGAACTGACCTATATCGAAGTTCTCAACAAAGGCCTCAAGGTGATGGATTCCACATCGGTCTCCTTGTGTATGGACAATAAAATTCCCATGATCGTCTTCAATGTGCGGGAAAAGGGCAGTATCAAAAGGGCGATACTCGGCGAAAAAATAGGAACGACGATAGGGGCGGCTTGAAATGGACGATCTCTTAAGCGAATCCGAAAGAAAAATGAAGGTCTCGGTGGATCACATGCGGATCGAACTGGGAAAAGTGCGAACGGGGCGGGCCTCGCTGGCTCTGGTTGAGGATATCAAGGTGGATTACTATGGCAATCCCACGCCCCTGGCGCAGGCGGCCACCCTGGCAACTCCTGACAGCAAAACCATCACCATCGCGCCTTGGGATGCTTCCCTGCTTCCCCTCATTGAAAAAGCCATCCAGACTTCGGATCTGGGTTTGAACCCTTCGAACGATGGCAAGCTCATCCGATTGACCATCCCGCCGCTGACCACCGAAAGACGCCAACAACTCGGCAAGGTGGTCAAAAAGTATGCGGAAGAAAGCAAGGTGGCTATTCGCAACGTTCGCCGTGAGTTCAACGACAAGTTGAAAGCGAAGGAAAAAGCCCACGAAATTTCTAAGGATGACGAAAAAAGAGGGCATGACCAAATTCAAAAAGTTACCGACAAGATCATCGAAGAAGTGGATCGCATCATTCAGGCCAAAGAAAAAGATGTCCTCGAAGCGTGACGAATGCCTTATAATATTTAAAGTGGGCCAAGTGAACCGGGTCCCCGTGCGGTAACCCATCGGCTTGTTTTGGAGGCTTCATCCTTGATCAACTCCCCCTTGATACAACAAATCGATTCCAAACGCCTGCCCCGTCACATCGCTATCATCATGGATGGCAACGGACGGTGGGCCAAGAAAAATTTTATGCCACGCGTGGAGGGGCACCGCCAGGGAGTCAAAACGGTCGACCGCATCGTGACCCTGTGTACCGAACTGCACATTGAGGCTTTGACCCTGTATTCTTTTTCGGGTGAGAACTGGAATCGGCCGCGGCCCGAAGTGAATGCGCTGATGAAAATTCTGGATCGTTACCTTCACCGGGAATTGGATCGCATGAACCGGGAAAACATCCGGTTCAACACCATCGGGTGCATCGACGAATTGCCCATCGACATTCAAAAACTCATTCGCCATGCGGAGGACTACACCCGCGCCAACGATGGGCTGATCCTGACATTGGCCCTGAGCTACGGTGGCCGCCAGGATATTCTTGAGGCGGTGAGGAAAATTGCCACCCAAGTCCGCGAGGGCAGTCTCGCTATTGAGGATATAGATTTCCCGGTTCTGGAAAGTTGCCTCTCCACCCACGACCTGCCCGAACCCGACCTGCTGATTCGTACCAGCGGCGAATTACGCATCAGTAATTTTCTTTTGTACCAGATCGCTTACACCGAATTGCATTACACCCGCGTCTTGTGGCCGGACTTCAAAGAGGAAGATCTCCTGACCGCGATCATCGATTTTCAAAAACGAGAGCGGCGATTTGGCATGACGCAGGAACAAATCGTGGAAGCCTGACCTGTCCGAGACGCCCCACCCCGCATGATTGACGTTGGGATTGCCTGAACATTCCGGAGCCTGTTGCCGGGCCATCGCCGGAATGGCATCCAGTTTTTAGGGAGTCACCCATTAATTTTAAAACCGCATTCCAAAAACCTCTGGTGCAAAGGATAGCCAGTGCCCTGGTCCTGGTGCCGCTCGTCCTAGGCATCATCCAATACGGCTCGCCTGAATTGTTTGTGGTGCTGGTGCTGGCCGCGGTGCTCGGCGGGTGGCGCGAGTATGTGGAACTCTCCCGCAATATGGGATTTCAAGTTTATTCCTGGGTGGGTGCGGCTCTGTGCGTTCTCCTGGTCATTTGTTTTTACTTCAACGATTATTTTTCTCTCTGGGTATTGACCTCCCTGACGGCACTTTTCGTTGCTTGGTACGTTAAAGAAAACCAAATCAGCGGCGCTTTGGATCCCGTGGCCTATTCCTTCCTGGGCCTGATTTATGTGGCCGGGCTGATGGGCAGTTTCATCCTGCTCCGTCATCAGGAGCAGGCCAACCTGTGGCTGTACTTTTTGTTTATGATCATCTGGATCGGCGACACCGCCGCTTACTTTGTTGGCAAAATCCTGGGCCGTACCCGGTTGGTGCCTGAAATCAGCCCTGGAAAAACCGTGGAAGGGGCTATCGGCGGGCTGATCGGAAGCCTCGGAGCCGGCCTGCTCGCGCGCCACTGGTTTTTGCCGGAAATCCCTTTAACCCATTGTTTGATTATGTCTTTTTTATGCGGTACTATCGGCCAAATAGGCGATTTGGTAGAGTCTTTGCTGAAACGCAGTGCCGGCGTGAAGGATTCCGGCTCGGTGATTCCCGGTCATGGTGGTATTCTGGATCGGCTGGACAGTTTGATGTTTGCCGGTCCGGCTTTATACTGGTATCACCGGTTTTTTCTTTAATCCTGATGAAGCGTCATTTAAATTTCGGCCTCCATATATTGCAGATTCCAGGCAGTGAACGCAACCAGTTGAGGGCGGGCCTATGAAAAAAATATCCATTTTAGGCTCCACCGGTTCCATCGGAGTCAACACGCTCGACGTCATCGCCCGCCACCCCGATAAATTTGAAGTGTGGGCATTGGCGGCCGGCAGTAATGTCGCAGTCCTCGCTGAGCAGGTCAAAAAATTTAATCCGCAAGTGGTCTCCCTCTTCGACACGACCAAAATCCCCGAGCTCCGGGAAAAATTAAACGGCCATAAAGTGGAACTGGTGGCAGGCGAAGCCGGTTCCGTGCAAGTGGCGACGTTGCCGGAAGTGGACCTGGTGGTCTCCGGCATGGTCGGGTGTGCCGGGCTGGTGCCCACTTACGCCGCGGTGCAAGCGGGCAAGACCGTCGCCCTGGCCAACAAGGAAGCGCTGGTGGTGGCCGGCGCCTTGATGCTTGGCGCCTGCACCCGCAAAGACCAGATCATCCCGGTCGACAGCGAACACAGTGCCATCCTGCAAGCCTTGAACGGTGAGTCGCACGACCGCATCAAACGCATCATCCTGACTGCCTCCGGCGGACCGTTCCGCACCTACACTCTGGAGCAAATGGAAACCATCACCGTCGCCGAAGCGCTCAACCATCCCAACTGGGACATGGGGAGCAAGATCACCATCGACTCCGCCACCATGATGAACAAAGGGCTGGAGTACATCGAGGCGAAATGGCTGTTCGGGCTCGACACCCCGGTGGAAATCATCGTGCATGCGCAGAGCATCATCCATTCGATGATCGAGTTTGTCGACACCTCGGTGATGGCGCAGTTGGGCATCCCCGACATGCGCGTGCCGATCGCCTATGCGCTGTCGTATCCGGACCGGGTAACCTGCGATCTGCCGTCGCTCGATTTGGCGGCGATGACCAACCTGACATTTGAGGAACCCGACTTTGTGCGGTTCCCCTGCCTGCAGTTGGCGCACGATGCTTTGGAGATCGGCGACACCATGCCGGCCGTGTTGAACGCCGCCAACGAGATCGCCGTGCAGGCGTTTCTCGACCAGCACATCCCGTTCAAGGACATCGTGGAAGCCATTCGCATGGCCATGCACAATCACAAGTGCCAGCCGGTCGAAACTATAGAAGATGTCCTCGCCGCGGACCAGTGGGCCCGCGAAGAAACCAGCAAACTCATCACCGTCACCCACTAACCGGCCAAGCGCCGGAGCTAATGGCTGGAGCTATATAGTCGCTAACAGTTGTTGAGCTTAAGCCGATGTTTGACCTATTGTCCCCAGCCGCAGGCTGGCAGGGGAGGCACCCTCTAGCGAGGGAGGCAATTAGCGGAGCTTCAGTTTTATGCATCGCAATTATTGGGCGGCAGGCAGAGTTTGACCCCGTTGCCCCAGCCGCAGGCTGTGTCATTCTGAGCGAAGCGAAGAATCTATGTTTTCCGTGGAGGAACTCCGTTGTATAGAATTGGAAATGGTTACGACGTACACCGCCTGGTCGCGGGCCGCAAACTGATCCTCGGCGGGGTGGAGATCCCGCACAGCAAAGGACTCGACGGCCACTCGGATGCCGACGCGCTGTGCCATGCCTTGTGCGACGCCCTGTTGGGAGCCGTGGGAGCAGGCGATATCGGTCATCATTTCCCCGACACTGATCCTCAATGGAAAGGCATTTCCAGTTTGATCCTGTTGGAAAAAGTGGGCCAGCTGTGCGCCGAGCGCGGTTATAAAGTCGTCAACACCGACGCCACACTCATCGCCGAAAAACCCAAACTCGCGCCGCATATTTCTGCGATGCAACAGAACATAGCCAAAGCCCTGAAAATTGTTGTGGGGCAGGTCAATGTCAAAGCCACCACCACCGAGACCCTCGGCTTCACCGGCAGACAAGAAGGTATCGCTGCCCAGGCCGTCGCCCTCCTCGAAAAAACGGAACCCTACAACTACTAAAATCTACTAATTAGTACTAAATTAGTAGTTTGAATAAGAACTCTTTCAGCACTAAAAAATATAAATAATGGAAAGGTTGAAAGTCCCTTTGGGGAGGTGGGTATTTTTATTTTCTTCAAGCGTTGCCTGGCCTCTTCCAAAATTGCGAATTTTATGCTAAATTCTCCCGTTCCGTAGCAGCTATTAAATGACATCCAAGTTTCTCGAAAATCCCGCCCTGGGATCGGATTCGGTGCAACCTCCAACTCATAATGATGGAATAACTCGTGGCTCTTGAGGATCGTGTTGTTATCACAGGCATCGGGCTGACTGCCCCGAACGGCAACTCGTTAACGGAGTACCGCCAGAATCTGCTGGCGGGCAAGTCCGGCGTGGTCAAGTTCGAGACCCGCTTCATGGGCGAGGTGCTGGCCGGAGTGTGCGATTTTGATGACCTCAAGTACCAGAAAAAAAAGGCTTTACGGCGTGGCACCCGGGCCGGGTCGATCGCTATTTACTGTGCCCGCGGAGCCATCGAAGATTCCGGACTCGATTTTGAAAACGCCGACAAGTCGCGCATCGGCGTTTATCTGGGCACCACCGAGCACGGCAATGTTGAGACCGAGAACGAGGTCTACAACATCAGCAAGTACGGTTACGACATCAAGTATTGGTCGCACCACCACAACCCGCGAACGGTGGCCAACAACCCGGCGGGCGAGGTGACGCTCAACATGGGCATCACCGGTCCGCATTACTCGATTGGTGCGGCCTGCGCGGCGGGCAACCTGGGCATCATCCAGGGCATGCAGATGTTGCGCTTGCAGGAGGTGGATCTGGCACTGGTGGGCGGGGTCTCGGAGAGCATTCACACGTTTGGCATTTTCGCCAGTTTCAAGAGCGAAGGCGCCCTGGCGGCGCACGACGACCCAGCCAAGGCGAGCCGTCCCTTTGATAAAAACCGCAACGGCATCGTCTGCTCGGAAGGCGGCTGTGTCTACACGCTGGAGCGTCTGCCGGACGCCGAAAAACGCGGCGCCAAAATCTACGGCGAGATCATCGGCCATGCGGCCAACTCGGACGCCTTCGACTACATATTGCCGGAGCCGGGGCGGCAGGCCGAATGCATGCGGCTGGCCCTCAAGCGGGCCGGGCTGACGGCGGACGCCATCGATATTTTAAATACCCACGCCACGGCCACCATGTTGGGGGACATTCAGGAGTGCAAGGCCGTCCGCGAGGTGTTCGGTAAGTGCCGGGGGGTGCGCATCAACAATACCAAGAGCTTCATCGGCCACACCATGGGCGCCGCCGGGGCTTTGGAGTTGACCGGCAACCTGCCATCCTTTGAGGATTCGATGGTGCATGCCACCATCAATCTCGATGATATTGACCCGGATTGCGCCCTCGATCAATTGGTGGTGAACACCCCGGAGAAAGTGGAACAGGTGAATATCATCATGAATAATTCGTTCGGAATGTTCGGCATCAACTCAGTTTTGATCGTCCAGCGCTTCCAAAAATAGGGTTGAAATTTGGGCGATTTTGCCCTAACATCGGGTTTTTAGGAGACTTTGCCGTATGACCAGGGACCAAGTTAGACAAGCCGTTCTCGATATCATCATCGATATCGCTCCGGACGAAGATTTCAGCGCCATCAAAGACGAGGAAAATCTGCGCGACCAGTTTGATCTGGATTCCATGGATTTTCTCGATATCGTGATGGAGCTTAGAAAACGTTTCAATCTGGAAGTTCCCGAAAAGGATTATCCGGAATTGATTTCCATGGCCAGTTCGGTCGAGTATTTGTTTCCCCGTTTGAAGGATTGGAAACTGGCCAGCTGAACGATTGCCCCCCTCCTCCCGTTTTAAATCTCCTTGGTATTTACTTGTTCCCCGGCATCTAATAAAATTGGACTATGAGATATGATGCGCTGATCATCGGGGCCGGGCTGTCCGGTCTGGCGGCGGGTATTCGGCTGGCGATGTTCGACAAAAAAGTATTGATCGTCGAAAAGCATGTGGAAATTGGCGGCCTCAATTCATTTTACACGCGCAAGCACCGCACCTTCGATGTCGGTCTGCACGCCATGACCAACTACACCCCTAAGGGTACGCGGTCCTCCCCACTGGGCAAACTCCTCAAGCAACTGCGCTTTCGTCACGAAGAATTTCGCCTGTGCCAGCAGGTCATGTCCGAAATCCGCTTCCCTGAAAAGGCGTTGCGCTTCACCAATGATTTTGGGTTTTTGGAGCAGGAGGTCGCCGAGCAGTTCCCCAGGGAGGCCGACGGCTTTCAAAAACTGGTGGCTCACATTCGCGCGTTCGACGAACTGAATTTGGACGACACTGAAAAAATTTCCTCGCGGAAAATTCTGGAGCATTACCTGAGCGACCCGCTGTTGATCGACATGTTGTACTGTCCCACTATGTATTACGGCAACGCCCGCGAAGGCGACATGGATTTTTACCAGTTCGTGATCATGTTCAAGAGCATCTTCATGGAGGGGTTCGCCAAGCCGGTGGGGGGCATGCCTTACATCCTCAACCTCATGCTCGACAAATACCAGACCCTGGGCGGCGAGATCCGAATGGGTTGCGGCGTGCAGTCGATCGCCAGCAAGGACGGCGAATTGCAGGCCGTGCATCTGGCGGATGGCGCCACCGTGCAGGCCGACAAAGTGATTTCGTCCGCCGGTTACGTCGAAACCATGCGTTTGTGCGATTCATGCGGGGAAGACGAAAAGCCGGACCGGGTGGGGCAGATTTCGTTTATGGAATCTTTGTTTGTGCTGGATCGGGAGCCGAAGGAGCTGGGTTTTGACAAAAGCATAATATTTTTCAGCACCCGCCCGCAATTCCATTATCGGGTGCCCGACACTTTGATTGATGTCACCAGTGGGGTGTTTTGTTGTCCCAACAATTTTGAATATCCCGAGCCTTTGGCGGAAGGCATGTTGCGGCTCACCAATATGGCCAGTTTTAAAATGTGGGACGGGCTGGTCCGCAAAGACTACCGGGCGGCCAAAAAAGAGCAAGGCCGCCGGGCGGTCGAAGCATTGCTGGCCTTTTTCCCCGATTTCCGCGATCATGTAATATATGAGGATGCGTTTACCCCGAAAACCATCCATAAATATACGGGTCACTTGAACGGAGCTGTTTATGGATCCCCTGAAAAAGCCAAGGATGGCCTCACCCCGGTAAAAAACTTGTTTATTTGCGGGACAGATCAGGGATTTTTAGGTATTATTGGGGCGACACTGAGTGGCATATCAATGGCCAACCGGCATGTTTTGCAGGCGGAGCCAAATCTCGAAAACGGGTGATCTTAATGGCAAAGGACTGGCTTAAAGGCGCCAAATCGGCATACGACACAATCGTGGTCGGCAGTGGGCTGGCGGGGTTGACGGCGGCCAACAAATTGGCAAAATTGGGTCACCAGGTGCTCATTTTGGAGCACCATTACAATTTGGGTGGACTCGCCACCTGGTTCAAGCGCAAGGGCGGGCATATCCTGGATATTTCCCTGCACGGGTTTCCCATTGGCATGGTCAAGACCTGCCGGAAATATTGGACCCGGGAAATTTCCGAATCCATCATCCGCCTTAAAAACATCCGTTTCGACAATCCTCAGTTTTCCTTTCTCACCAGTTTCGACAAGGCCGATTTCACTCGTGTGATGAAAGACCAATTCGGCATTCTGCAAAAAACCATCGACGATTTCTTCAAAACCGTCCGCGCCATGAATTTTTACGACGACCTGTCCATGACCACCCGGGAGTTGTTCGAGCAGTTTTTCCCGGGGCGCAACGATGTGCACCGCCTGTTGATGGAACCCATCACCTACGCCAATGGGTCCACGCTGGACGACCCGGCGATCACCTACGGCATCGTTTTTGCCAATTTTATGGACAAGGGAGTGTACACCTTCCAGGGCGGCACCGATCAGCTGATTAAAAAGATGAAAAAGGAACTGCTCAAAAATGGGGTGGACATCCGCAACCATTGCATGGTCGAAAAAGTTCTGGTGGAGGATCGCACGGTGGTGGGCGTGCGCACCAACGGCCGGGAAATTCACGCCAAGACGGTGTTGTCCAACTCCAATCTGCTCAGCACGATTCATAAGCTGACCGGAGACGAGCATTTCAGCAAGGAATTTCTGGAAGAGGTTAGCAAGGTGCGGTTGAACGACAGCAGTTGCCAGGTTTATATCGGGATCAAAAAAGGCGAAAAAATAGAAAACGTCGGGGATCTGTTGTTCACCTCTCAGGAAGAAGAGTTTAAATCGGAAAGCCTGCTGGAGCCCGAAACCACGAGCCGGACGTTTTCTTTTTACTATCCGGAGATTCGGCCGGGGGCCAACCGGTATTCCATTGTGTCTTCCACCAATGCACGTTTCAAGGATTGGGCCAACCTGAGCCGGGCGGAATATGAGAAGAAGAAAGATCGGTTGATCGAGAAAACTTTGAAGGCACTGGAAAAATATGTGCCGGATATCCGCCAAAAAATAGGCCATCTGGAAGCCTCGACCCCCCTCACCTTCAAGCGCTACACCAAACATCCCGGCGGCGCGTCTTTCGGGACCAAGTTTGAAGGGTTGCAGGTGAGCCGGAATTTGCCCAAACAAATCGCCGGGTTATTCCACGCCGGTTCGGTGGGCATCATCATGTCGGGTTGGCTGGGAGCGGCCAACTATGGAGTGATCGTGGCCAATGAAGTGGACAAATTTCTGCACCACCTGCAACACCAGCCCGAAACCGAATTGGAAACAGCCAATGTTTGACCCGGTGACCTCCTCCGACTGCGCGTTGGCCTGATCCCCCAATCCCTCACCGATTCCATGCCATTCAATTTTAAAGATCAAACCGCGATTGTGACCGGAGGCACCCGGGGCATCGGTCGCGCCATATCCGAGGCTTTTTTGGCGGAAGGCGCTCAAGTCATCGCCACCTATCACTCCAACCAATCCGCCGCGGACGACTTTCAAAAAGCCAACGCGCAGGTTGCCGATCGCCTGCATCTCAAAAAATTTGATGTGGCGCAAGCCGCGGAGGTGGCGGATTTTTACCGTTACGTGGATGAGACTTTTGGCAAGTTCGAAATCCTGATTAACAATTCGGGGGTGCGCCGCGACGGCGTGCTCGGCATGATGTCCGAAGAAGATTGGACGCAGGTGCTCGACACCAACCTCACCGGCACCTTCCAGATGAGCAAGCTTGCCGTGCAGAACATGATGCGGCAACGCTATGGCCGGATCATCAGCATCACTTCGCCGGTCGGCCAATTTGGGTTTGCCGGGCAGGCCAATTACGCCGCCAGCAAGGCCGGACAGGTGGCGCTCACCCGCTCCTTGTCCAAGGAGGTGGCCAGCCGCAAGATCACCGTCAACTGCGTTTCTCCCGGATTCATTGACACCGAATTCATTGCCGACCTGCCGGAAGAGCAGAAAAAAGGTTACCTCAAGCAGATCCCCATGAAACGATTCGGGACCGGGCAGGACGTGGCGCACTGTGTATTATTTCTGGCCAGCCGGGAATCCACCTACATCACCGGGGCCGTTCTGGAAACCACCGGCGGGATTTAAAACCATGGATAAAATCCTCAACGCCATTCCGCATCGCCCACCGTTTTTGTTTGTCGATGAAATCGTGGAACAAACTCAAGACAAAATCCTCACGCGCAAAAAAGTCGGGCCGGAGGAACCGTTTTTCAAGGGGCATTACCCTGGCCACCCCATCATGCCGGGAGTTCTCCTGCTGGAATGCCTGTTTCAGGCGGGAGCCATCCTGATGTCTCAAAGGTTGGGGTTCAAGGAAGGCGGCGTGCCGGTGATCACACGCGTGCAAAATGTTAAATTCAAAAGCGCGGTGGTTCCCGGTGATGAGTTGGTCATTGCCGTGACCTATTCGGAAAATGTGGGCCCCGCTCATTACATGAAAGGCAAGGCCGCCGTCAAGGGCAAAACCGTGGTGACCGCCGAATTCACCGCGATGCTGATCGAGGACGCGTCATGAGTTTTCTGGAACTGGCAGGCAAAACGTTTCTGGTGGTCGGCGCCGCCAATAAAAAAAGCGTGGCCACTCACATCGGCAAACTGCTCACGCAACAAAAAGCGCGCGTGATTTACAGCGTTCGCACCGAGGCGCGCAAACAAAGCGTGGGCGCCCTGGTCGCGCCGTCGACCGTGTTGGTGTGCGATGTCGAGAAGCCCGAAGAAATTGCACGGCTGAAAAAAGAGGTGGCTAATGAAACAGACACCTTGCACGGCCTGGTGCATTCCATCGCCTTCGCCAATTACTCCGAAGGCTGGAAGCCCTTCCATGAAACCTCCAAAAAAGATTTCCTGCAATGCGTCGATGTGTCCTGTTATTCGCTGATCAATCTGTCCAACACCTTCAAGGATTTGTTCGACAACGACGCCTCCGTGGTGACCGTTTCCATTTCGACCACGCGCATGGCGGCGGAGAATTACGGGTACATGGGACCGGCCAAGGCGGCGCTGGATTCTTCCCTGTGTTTTCTGGCGAAATCGTTCAGCGGTTTTTCCAGGGTGCGGTTCAATTCGGTCAATGCCGGACTTCTTAAATCGTCGGCCTCCGCCGGGATTCCCGGTTACGTCGATTCCTACCTGCATGCCGAGCAACTCACCCTGCGCAAGCAGGCGCTGACCACCAGCGAGGTGGCCAACGCCGCGGTGTTTCTGCTGAGCGGACGGTCGAGCGGCATCAACGCCCAGGGCATCGTGCTCGATGCCGGCATGTCCACCAACTACTTCGATAAAGACATTGTCAAGCGCGCCCAACGCCCCCTCGTGGAGGAGGCCGATGATTGACCGGGCAAGGCCCGGAGCAAAATGGGTAAGCGCCTCCCTTTTAATTCAAGCTAATTATGACAGATCACTTGGTTGAGACTGTGTACTACAAAATTACTACCCCTGAGTGCGTTGATTACGACAAAGCGGCACCCTTTACTGAGGAGACGGATGATTTCATTCTTTCGGTGAAGGACAACGAAGCTGTATTCCAGGGGAGTTGATTATGCCCCGCAACTATTGGGTGCCTATCAAAGTCTGACCCGATGCCTCCAGCGGCACGCTGGTTTGCCCCGGCGCTTCGCCGGCGGCTCCTGGCCGGCGTTGACTTTGACGGTGCAGTCTGATTAAATTCTGGCTTTGACATTTTATTCAATTTTGTTCTGGACGTTCCATGCCCGACTTGATTTTTGAAATTGGCACCGAGGAGATTCCAGCGGGGTACATCCCCCCGGCGTTGACGGCCCTCAGCAAAAACCTCGCTGAATTTTTCGAGAAGAACCGGTTGCAGGCGGGAGCGCCGCAGACTATGGGCACACCACGCCGCCTGGTTGTGTACGTGCCGGACATTGAAGTCCGGCAGAAGGATGTGGTGGCAACCCATCACGGTCCCAACGTGAAGGTGGCCTACGACGCGGACGGCAACCCGACCAAGGCGGCGCTCGGATTTGCCAGGGGCAAAGGCGTAGCGGTGGCGGATCTCATCAAGGAAAAAACTGCCAAAGGCGAGGTGATCGCCGCCCGCGTGGAGCAGATCGGCCAGCCAACAGCTAAAATTCTTAGTGACTATCTGCCGCAGTTGATCAAGGACCTGCCCTTCCCCAAAAAAATGCGCTGGTCCGATCGAAGCCTTGGCTTTGCGCGGCCGATCCACTGGATCGCTACGGTGTTCGATGGCAAACCGCTGGTGTTCGAGTTTGAAGGCATCGCCAACGGCGATACGTCTTACGGCCACCGCTTTTTGAAACCCCAGGCTTTCCGCTTTGACAGCCTGAAAACGTATCTTAAAAAGTGCGATTCGCATTTCGTCATGGTCGATCCGGAAGCGCGGCGGACCCAAATCAAAGAGCAGGTGCAGGCTTTGGCCAAAGCCGTGGGCGGCACCGTCGAGGAGGACCGAGAATTGTTGGACACGGTGGTCCATTTGGTGGAGTACCCGGTGGCCATTCGCGGTGAGTTCGATAAAAAATATCTGGCATTGCCGGCAGAGTTGCTGGTCATCACCATGAAGCATCACCAGAAATACTTTCCGGTGTGGGCGGACGGCAAACTTTTGCCGTATTTCATCACCATCAGCAACATGAAAGCCGACGGCCCGGAAATTCAGCAGGGCAACCAGCGTGTGTTGAAGGCGCGGTTGGAGGACGCCCGGTTTTTCTATGACGCAGACAAAAAGCGCAAGCTGGAGGATTTTGTCGAGTCGTTGCAAGGCGTGGTGTTCCAAAAAGACCTCGGCACGTCGTACGAGAAGGTCGAGCGCATTGTGGCCCTCGTGGTGGATTTGGGCAACCGGTGGTGTCCGGAGGATGTGAAAATTGCCGAGCGCGCCGCCCGGTTGTGTAAAGCCGATTTGAACTCGCAAATGGTTTACGAGTTTCCCGAGCTTCAAGGTGTGATGGGTGGCTACTACGCCCGGCATGCCGGAGAAGAAGAAGGCGTGGCGCTGGCCATTCAGGAGCATTACCAACCCGCTTTCGCCGGCGACGCGCCGCCCGTCACCCGGCCGGGGGCATTGGTGGCCCTCGCCGATAAACTGGATACCATTGTGGGTTGTATCAGCGTGGGCCTGATCCCTTCGGGATCGGAGGATCCCTACGCGTTGCGCCGCCACGCGTTGGGCATCATCCAAATAGTATTGGCGCACGGCTGGCAGGCGGATTTCGACCGCATGATCACTTCCGCCATCGAGGCGGTAGCGCAGAAAGCCAAGTTGTCGCAGGAAGAAATCCGCCGGCACACCCTTGATTTGTTTTCGCAACGCCTCAAATTTCTATTGACCGGAGAAGATTATCCTTACGATGCCATCGACGCCGTGCTGTCCACCGGTATCGATACCTTCAAGAACGTGCGCGATAAAGTGGCCGCGCTCTCGGATATGAAACAGCAACCTTATTTTGAAACCCTGGCGACGGCTTTCAAGCGGGTGGTCAGTATACTGACGGACGATGTTACGACCGCGGTCGATCCGAAACTTTTAAAGGAACCCGCGGAAAAAGCCCTCCACGCCAAGTATTTGGAAATCAGGAGCCCGGTTCAAAACTTTGTGAACCAACACGATTATGCCCTCGCCTTGGCCACTATCGTTGAAATCAAGGATTCCGTCGATGCGTTTTTCGATACCGTCATGGTCAACGTGGAAGACGCGGCTTTGCAGAAAAACCGGATGGCTCTCCTTTACAGCATTTCCCAGCTGTTCACTCCCCTGGCGGACTTTTCGCGCATCGTTCTCAAAAAAAGTTGAAAATGGCGCTGGGTTTGGTAACCTGTGGCTCGTTTTCAGTGGTTATCTTTTAAACATTCAGGAGCCAGGATCGGGGTAGAAGAAGTTCATGGTCGCGAAGTACGTTTATTTTTTCGGCGCGGATAAAACCGAAGGCCGCGCCGACATGCAAGACCTGCTGGGAGGCAAGGGCGCGAACCTTGCCGAGATGGCTTTGTTAGGCATCAACGTTCCACCGGGATTCACCCTCTCTACCGAAGCCTGCGCCTTTTTTTTTAATAAAGACAAATCCTTTCCACCCACCCTTTGGGATGAAGTTCAAAAAAATCTGAAAATCCTTCAGAAAACGATGGGTAAAACTTTCGGAGACGCTAAGGACCCGCTGTTGCTTTCGGTGCGGTCGGGGGCGCGCGCTTCCATGCCGGGAATGATGGACACTGTTCTCAACCTGGGGCTTAACGAAAAAGCTGTGAAGGGCCTGGCCCTCAAGACCGACAATGCCCGGTTCGCGTACGATTGCTACCGGCGCTTCATCGCCATGTTCGGCAACGTGGTTCTGGGATTGGAAGGCGGGTTCTTCGAGTCGATTTTGACGCGCCGTAAAACCAAAAAAAAGGTGGAGTTCGATACCGATCTCACGGCGGAAGATTTGAAAGCGGTGATCCGCGATTTCAAGGCCCTGGTGAAGCGCAAGACCGGCAAGCCGTTTCCGGAAGACCCCGTCCAGCAATTGCGGTTGGCCATGGAAGCGGTGTTCAACTCCTGGCATACCGAGCGGGCGTTCACCTACCGCCGACTGCAGGGCATTTCGCACGATGGCGGCACCGCGGTCAATATTCAATCCATGGTGTTCGGCAACATGGGTCAATCCTCCGCCACCGGCGTGGCTTTCACCCGTAATCCGGCGACCGGTGACAAAAAGTTTTACGGCGAATACATGATCAACGCTCAGGGCGAAGATGTGGTGGCGGGAATCCGGACACCCAATCCCATTTCGCAACTGGAGCAGGACATGCCGGAAATTTACGAAGAGTTGGTGGGAATCTACAAGGTCCTGGAAAAGCATTACAAGGAAATGCAGGACATGGAGTTCACCATTCAGGACGGTGTGCTGTATATGTTACAAACCCGGTCCGGCAAGCGTACCGCCGCCGCCGCGATTAAAATCGCGGTCGACATGGTGAACGAAGGTTTGCTCAGCAAGCAGGAGGCCTTGTTGCGAGTTCCGGCGACGCAGGTGGACCAGATTTTTCATCCCATGATCGACCCGAAAGCCAAGGTCGAAGTTTTGGGCAAGGGCCTCGGCGCTTCGCCGGGGGCCGCTTTCGGCAAAGTTGTGTTCACGCCGGAGATGGCTCAGGAGATGGCCGATAAAAAAGAAAAAGTGATTCTCGTTCGGATGGAAACCTCTCCCGAGGACATTCATGGCATGAGCGTTTCGCAGGGAATTTTAACGGCCAAAGGCGGCATGACTTCGCACGCCGCTGTGGTGGCGCGCGCCATGGGCAAACCGTGTGTCTCAGGGTTGACGGGGCTGGCGGTCGACCTCCGCCGCAAAAAATGCGTGCTCAACGGTCACACCATCAAGCAGTTCGATGCCATCACACTGGACGGCACGACAGGCCGTGTCATGTTGGGGCAGGTGCAACTCACCAAACCCCGGATGACGGTTTTTTTCACACAGGTGATGGGGTGGGCGGACAAGATGCGGCGGCTCAACGTGCGGGCCAACGCCGACACACCGCACGATGCTTTGGTGGCCCGGAACTTCGGCGCGCAAGGCATTGGGTTGTGCCGCACCGAACACATGTTCTTCGATGAGGAGCGCATTCTGTTGGTCCGCAAAATGATCGTGGCCGACAAGGCCAAGGACCGCGCTGAGGCCATTAAAAAACTGCTTCCCATTCAGCGGACCGATTTCACCGAAATATTCAGGGTGATGGAAGGTTTGCCCGTCACCATTCGACTGCTGGACCCTCCCCTTCACGAATTTCTGCCCAGCGTTCCCAGTGAAATCAAAGCACTGGCCCGGCAAATGAAAAAACCGGCGTCGGTCCTGGCCAAAAAAATTGAATCGATGAAGGAACTCAATCCGATGTTGGGATTGCGCGGATGCCGCTTGGGAATAATTTTTCCGGAAATTTATAAAATGCAGGTGCAGGCCATCTTGGAAGCGGCCTGCAAGTTGGTGAAAAAAGAGATCAAGGTTCTTCCGGAAATCATGATCCCGCTGGTCAGTCATGTGGAGGAGTTCCGGGTGGTGCGTGCCATGATTGATGAAGTGGCGGGTGAAGTGATCGAAAAATCCGGTGTCAAAGTAGATTACAAAGTGGGCACCATGATCGAATTGCCGCGCGCCGCTCTCACGGCCGACAAAATCGCCCTGGAAGCTGATTTCTTTTCGTTCGGCACCAACGATCTCACTCAGACCACCTTCGGATTGAGCCGCGACGATGCCGGCGCTTTTTTATCCCATTACTTGGAAGGTGGAATTTTGCCGGAAGATCCCTTTGTGAGTGTGGACCGGGAAGGCGTCGGCTTGCTGATCGAGTTGGCGATTGAGAAAGGCCGGTCGGTCAACAAGAAACTGCATCTGGGAGTGTGCGGCGAGCACGGCGGCGACCCGAGCTCGATTGAATTTTTCAACGCCATCGGTCTCGACTACGTAAGTTGCTCACCTTTCCGGGTGCCCACCGCGTTACTTTCCGCCGCTCAGGCGGCCATCCGCAACCCAGTCACCTAACCAGCCTGCGGCTGGGGGCAATAGGTCAAACTCTATTTTGCGCTCAACAATTTTCAGGCATGATTCAAAGAACCTGGCTGGAATTGCGACCCCCGCGAGGGGGCCAGCCTGTGGCTGGCGGCAACCGTGCAAGGCCCGGAACTAATGGGGTCACACTCCGCTTGCGCTCAACAATTTTCAGGCATGATTCAAAGAACCTGGCTAGTTGCGACCCCCGCGAGGGGGCAG
>SMUY01442848.1_pt1 | contig 27716 bp, 20 predicted proteins | sample 2456441 | NCBI WGS metagenome assembly SMUY01 (sample SAMN11095931, study PRJNA526329) | marine sediment metagenome | biome: Marine sediment; feature: Surficial sediment; material: Deep marine sediment; isolation source: Hadal surficial sediment | place: Pacific Ocean | collected 2014-11 | depth...
TAAGAGACGAAACCGATATTTATGCTCCCGAATTCCTATCTGATCCAACCGATTCTAGAGATGTAATTTGTATAGATGTAAATAACGATGGTTGGCTGGATCTGTTTATTATTAGTACGTTTTCAGATCAACCAAAATTATTTATCAATCAAGGTAACGACATAGATGGTAATTGGATTGGTTTTGTTGATGAGTCCAGTACAAGATTACCATTAATTACGGTTAATCCTGTTCAGTTTTGTGCCGGTTGGGGGGGTGATCTTACCGGAAATGGTTCACCCGATTTATACATGGTAAATTATGTTAGTTCTGGAATAGCTCTGGATATATTATTGATTAATGATGGTACTGGTAATTTTACAGAGGAGACCCAAGCACGAATGGGAGACCTAAGAAATTCTAGCTTTGGCACGGGCGTGGAGTTTCATGATGTAGATAATGACAATGATCTGGATATTATCAAAAATTTAGGATTATCAAGTGTTCCTCCTTTTAATGTTAAAGGTTCCATTGTTCTATTTAACAACGGTGATGGAAGTTTTACCAATTTTTTTAAACTCCCTGGAAATGAATCATATATGTTTACAGGAGGAGACCTGAGCGATAACGGAATGCTAGATTTTTATATAGTGGATGATGATCAGGATTATGTAGACTCCATTACCGATTTTGTTGTCGACCTGAGCCTAACGGTTACCCAGGAATTTCTACCCACCAACAGAACCGATGAATTTGGAGGAAATGTAAAAATGATCGATCTGGATGGTGATGGCGATCTGGATGTAGGACTTTCCAGTGTCGATACAGATTTACCTCCTTGTGAAACGGGTCAGAACAGAAGATTTATAATTTTTGAAAATCAGGGAGATCATAGCGGTAACTTAATACATCCATATGGGGCAACTATGAATGAATGGAACCTTTCTACCTACGACCACGATTATATAGATATTAATAATGATGGATTTATGGATATTATCCTTGGAACTTGTGATGGTTATAAAATCTTTGTTCAAGAGCCTATACTCTCCGTTGAGAATCCAAATTTTAATGAAATGATCAGTATTTATCCCAACCCTAATAATGGTGTTATGAATATTACCATAGATGCTGTGAAAAACAATTATGTTACCATAGAAGTTTATACTATTAGTGGCGTTTTACTTAAAACAATATCCATTGACGAATTGCTAAGTAACGTGCTGCATATTAATCTGGATATAAGAGATCTTACTAAAACCGGCTTGTATTTCCTTAAATTTATAACTGACAGGGGCATCTTAACCAAGAAAATAATTATTCTTTAATTATCAGTTCCTAAAATTTAGAAATGTTTAAAGTGGAATAAAGAGGTTGTATTTTCTAACCATCAACAACAGCATTACTAAGAAAAGTATAAAAAAGTAAATGTTTCATTAATTATATAATTTCCTTTTTCACCAATAAATAAAAATCATTATCAAGAGGCAGATATCCCTGGTCGTATAAGTAATAGTAAACAGCACCTGCTTTCGTTGTATAAGTGCTGGTAAAGTATTCAAAATTGAACCCTAACCGCAATAATCTTTCTTTGGTGGTTTTGGTTTTATCGGTGGGGTTTAAAGATTCCAGTATACGATAGTTTTTTCGTAATCGATTGTTAATGTTCCTAATTAAGTTTTTATGGTCTTTATTTAGTGCATTGTTATATGCATTACGACAAGCATCACTACAGAATTTTTTATCGGCTCTACCAATAATTTTATCACCACATTCGGGACAATTCTTTTCCATGATTTAATTTTAACTAATCTATATGTTCCGTATCATTTTTTTTAAAATGAATACGATATATCGCCTCAAATTTTAAAAATACTCCTCCGCTTAATTCCGGATTGAGCTGGGTACGGTCATCTCCAAAACTAAATGCCGATAATCTAAAATCCAAATCGTCCCCATCGGCATATACATCATATTCATTACTGGTATAACCAACTTTAGCTCGCAGCAATACACTTTTTTGAAGCACATTGAATTGTACATAAGTAGAAAACTCTAAAGGTCTTTGTTCCACATAAACATTTGGCAAATTAACCTGACTAATGTTGAAGCTGCGGCCAATACCAAAATAATCAAACCCCAAGGCAGTTGTACCAAAACTATAATTGATATCTACTGAAATGGGCAGCGAAGCATCTACTTCAAAGTTTTTGTTCGGACTTAGATAATAGCCTCCAATAATAGGTGTGGCAAAAAGGCCAAAAGCTTCTGATGAGGCATAAAACCCAAAACGATATTTTAGGTTTTCTTTTTTCTGAAGTTTTAATAATACAAGGCCCCCATAATAAAAATCATCTCCCGAGATATTTTTATAATCCGAAGCTATTTTAGGTAAAAAAACAATAGTACTACTCCATTTCTCAGAATACGTTGTAGCCAGCCCCAATTTTAAAAGGGTGCTATAAAGTTTTGTATAGGCAACATTAGGAAATAATTGTAGCTTATGTGTATTGAAATTTACTCCGGTAATGATGGCATTCTTTTCATTTATAACCAGAGGAAAAGTAAGTTCAATCTCAAACGTTTTTACATCTGTAGAACTATTGGTGCCTTTAAACTCAGCATCGAAAGTATTTGAATAACCCATCTTAATAATATCGACATACTCCTGCGAAGCACTATATAAGGGCAATAGTAATAATAAGAAGAATAGATTTTTCAAAGGGTTAGTTTAGACAGACATAAAGATAAACTATTTTAAGAAAAATACTATAGAAGGTTCTAGTTACAGGTTTCTTGTATAATTCAGGGGGGAATAAAAAAAACCACTTTCTAAACACTTGATTTCCTTAACTATTTCTTTAAAATTTATTACTTTCGCAACCTTATTGAACAGCAATACTTTATGAGCACAAAATTTAAGGAATACAAGGGCTTAAACCTTCCTAAACTGGCTGATGAAGTACTCGATTTTTGGGATGTTGAAAGCATTTTTGAAAAGAGTATTTCCAGTCGTGAAGGGAAACCTCCTTTTGTGTTTTTTGAAGGACCTCCTTCGGCCAATGGCCTGCCGGGAGTACATCATGTATTATCCCGTACTATAAAAGATATATTTTCGCGTTTTAAGACCATGAAAGGATTTCAGGTAAAACGTAAAGCGGGTTGGGATACTCATGGCTTGCCTATCGAATTGGGAGTTGAAAAAGAATTGGGAATTACCAAAGAAGATATAGGCAAGAAAATTTCTATCAAAGATTATAATGAGGCGTGTAAAATTGCAGTAATGCGTTATACCGATGTTTGGAACGACCTAACCAAACGTATTGGGTATTGGGTAGATATGGAAGACCCCTATATTACCTATAAGTCTAAATACATGGAAACTGTATGGTGGATATTAAAACAAATATATGATAAGGGATTGCTATATAAAGGATACTCGATCCAGCCCTATTCACCAAAAGCAGGAACAGGTTTAAGTTCTCACGAACTCAATCAACCGGGGACCTATCAAGATATAACCGATACTACTGTAGTAGCACAGTTTAAAGCTAAAAAAGAAACCTTACCTGCTTTTTTAAAAGAGGTTGAGGGAGATATTTATTTCTTAGCATGGACGACCACACCCTGGACATTGCCTTCCAATACAGCTTTAACCATCGGGAAGAAGATCGATTATGTTTTAGTCAAGACATTTAATCAATATACTTTCGAACCCATTCAGGTTATCCTCGCTAAAAACTTAGTCGAAAAGCAATTTGAAGGAAAGTTTATTGAAACTGAAACTGAAGTAGATTTACAATATTATTCAAAAGATGATACCAAATTACCTTATCGTATAATAGAAGAATTTAAAGGGAAAGAATTAGTTGAAAGTAGATATGAACAGTTATTACCCTATACGCTACCTCATGATAATCCTGAAAATGCTTTTAGAATAATTTCCGGGGATTTTGTGACTACCGATGAGGGTACAGGAATCGTTCATACAGCTCCAACTTTTGGTGCAGACGATGCAAAAGTAGCTAAAGAAACAATTCCGGAAGTACCACCAATGCTTGTTATGGACGAGAATGACAAATTGGTGCCCTTAGTGGATTTACAAGGCAGATTTCGTCCCGAAATGGATGAGTTAGCTGGCAAATACGTAAAAAACGAATACTATGCAGATGGCGAAGCTCCCGATAAGTCTGTAGATGTTGAAATTGCAATTAAATTAAAGATTGAAAACAAGGCTTTTAAGGTTGAAAAATATACACACAGTTACCCAAATTGCTGGCGAACCGATAAACCGATTTTATATTATCCATTAGATTCCTGGTTTATAAAAGTTACCAATTTTAAAGACCGGATGTATGAACTAAATATTGGTATAAACTGGAAGCCAAAAGCTACCGGGGAAAAACGCTTTGGAAACTGGCTTGCCAGTGCTAATGACTGGAATCTTTCACGTTCTCGTTTTTGGGGAATACCCTTACCCATTTGGCGCACCGAAGATGGTAAAGAAGAAAAAGTGATAGGTTCCATCGAAGAGTTAAAAACTGAAATGCAAAAATCAATAGATGCAGGTTTCATGAAGAATGATATTTTCGAATCTTTTAATGCTGGAGATTTTTCTGAAGAAAATTACGATAAAGTAGATCTTCATAAAAATATTGTTGATGAAATAAAACTGGTTTCAGAAAGCGGAAAACCCATGAAACGTGAAGCCGATCTAATCGATGTTTGGTTTGACAGTGGGAGTATGCCCTATGCACAATGGCATTATCCATTTGAGAATAAAGAGAAAGTTGAAAAAACATGGCGTAAAGCCGATTTTATAGCAGAAGGTATTGATCAAACCAGAGGTTGGTTCTATACATTGCATGCTATTGCAACCATGATATTTGATGATGTAGCCTATAAAAATGTGGTTTCTAATGGACTTGTACTAGATAAAAACGGACAAAAAATGTCCAAACGTATTGGGAACGTTGTTGATCCTTTTGAGACCCTGGACAAATACGGTCCCGATGCTACAAGGTGGTATATGATTAGTAATACCAACCCCTGGGATAATCTAAAATTTGATAGTAACGGAATTGCTGAGGTACGTAATAAATTCTTCGGAACTCTTTATAATACCTATAGTTTCTTTAGTTTATATGCAAATCTTGATAATTTTAAGTACGAAGAAGCAGAAATTCCATTAATGAAACGTTCAGAAATAGACCGTTGGATACTATCAGAATTGCATACGCTTATAAAAAAAGTAGATGCATATTATACAGACTATGAGCCCACCAAGGCAACGAGAAGCATTTCAGAATTTGTACAGGAAAACCTTAGTAATTGGTTTGTACGTTTAAGCAGAAGGCGATTCTGGAAGGGAAGTTACCAGGAAGATAAAATTTCGGCATATCAAACTTTATATACCTGTTTAATTACTATTGCAAAGCTCAGTGCTCCAGTAGCTCCGTTTTTTATGGATAGGTTATATAGTGATTTATTGCAGGGAACTGTTAAATCTGAAGAAATTTCAGTGCACTTGAGTAACTTTCCTAAATATGATTCGTCTTATGTGGATAGCGCATTGGAACATAAAATGCAAAAGGCCCAAACAATATCTTCTTTAGTTTTATCGTTACGACAGCGGGAGAAGATAAAAGTTCGTCAACCATTACAAAAGATTATGATACCAGTGCTGGATAAAGCGCAGCGGGATGAAATTTTAGCTGTTTCGGAATTAATAAAATCTGAGGTCAATGTAAAAGAAATCGAATTAATCGATGAAGGGTCTGGAATTCTGGTAAAAAAAATAAAACCAGATTTTAAGAAACTGGGTCCTCACTTTGGGAAGGAAATGAAAAAAGTTGCCCAAATCATAGATTCTTTTGGACAGGAAGAGATTTCAAAATTAGAAAAAGAAGGAGAAATTAATATTTTAGTTAACGAAAAAAATACTACATTGTGGATTGATGATGTCATCATAAGTTCACAAGATATTGAAGGGTGGTTGGTTGCCAATAGTGAAGGCATAACCGTTGCACTAGATATAACCATAACACCAGAGTTGAAAAATGAAGGCATAGCACGTGAGTTGGTAAATCGTATTCAGAACATTCGTAAAGACTCTGGTTTTGAAGTGATGGACAAGGTAGAAATTACCCTACAGGAAAATACAAAATTAAGAACGGCAGTAAACCAAAATATAGATTATATAAAAAGAGAAACCTTAACAGAAGTATTGCAATTTGAAAAGAAGATAAGCAAAGGAATCGAGATTGCTTTTGAAGATATTGCAACCAAGTTGAGTATTAAAAAATTTAGAAATGACACAAGGCTTAAAAATAAAATATAGCGACAAAGAATTAGGACAATTCAGAAAACTAATTCTGGAAAAGATCGAAAAAGCACAAATCCAGTTAAATCTTATTGAAAGTGCATATAGAAACGATAGCGATAATGGTACAGACGACACCTCGCCTACATTTAAGGCTTTTGATGAAGGTAGTGAAGTAATGAGTAAAGAAGCGAATTCTCAATTGGCGATTCGACAAGAAAAATTTATTCGCGATCTTAGAAATGCGCTTATCCGTATAGAAAATAAAACCTACGGTATTTGCCGTGTCACCAAGAAATTAATTAATAAAGAGCGTTTAAAATTGGTGCCTCATGCTACTCTTAGTATAGAAGCTAAGAACTTGCAGAAATAGAATTCAAGAATAAACTCCAATATTTAATTTTCAAAATCCGGACTAAAGGTTTTATGCTGAAATACATACCTTTTATAACATTGTTTATAGGAATTATAAGCACTACTTATTCTCAAAAAATAATAGAGAGAGAATTAAATGGGTCAAAGATTGAAAAAATAATAATTGCCTCTAGTGAGGTTTATCAAATCTACCTTTCTTCAGAAAAAACAGATATAATTAAAATTCATATCAAAATTGAAGGAGAGACCTACGAAAATGTTGTATTAAGTGTACTTGAAGTAAATGGTGTACTTACGATTAATACAGAATATTCACCTTATTTTAAAATTATAAACGATAAACTTGCAGCCCATAAGGTCTTAGCGATAGAAATGGAAATAATTCATCCGGAAAATATTGATATTGAGATTTCGTCTGATATTGCTTCTGTTACTGCAAAAGGGAACTATGCTTCTTTTTTTGCCCTATTAGGAAACGGAAACTGTATATTAAATAACTTCCTCGGAAATGCAATAATAAAAACAAATCTGGGCTCCATAACTGTATATGCCCATCCCGGAACTTCGGGAGATTTGTCGGGTCGTGCTGTTTCAAAAAAAGGGAAGGTTATTAATACATTTCCTGAAAAAGGGAAATATTTAATTATTGCTGAAAGTGTCGAAGGAAATATTTCACTCTTGCAAACCAAATAATAATGTTATTTTTGACGACCAACTAAGCATTTTATGACTCTTAAAAAAGCTACAGGTATAATCATCTTGATCTTAATGATAGATCAAATTTCGAAAATCTACATAAAAACCCATTTTACTTTAGGAGAAGAGATTCTATTGTTTGATTGGTTTCGAATATATTTTGTAGAAAACGAGGGAATGGCTTGGGGTGCTAAGATTCCTGGTCAATACGGAAAACTTTTCCTAACTCTTTTTAGATTGTTCGCTATAGTGGGAATAGGATATTGGTTATGGGATTCAATTCGAAAAAATTCATCTAGGTTAATGGTGTTATCACTTGCCTTAATTTTTGCTGGAGCCATGGGTAATATTATCGATTCGGTTTTCTATGGAGTTATATTTGAAGACAGTCATCATCAAGTGGCTTCATTATTCTCTGATGGAGGAGGCTATGGCACATTGTTTCACGGGAAGGTAGTTGATATGTTATATTTCCCAATTTGGAAAGGATACTTGCCTGAGTGGATTCCTTTTAAAGGAGGAGACTATTTTACTTTTTTTGAGCCTGTTTTCAATATAGCGGATACTTCAATAAGTGTTGGGGTTTCTTTACTTATTATATTTAGTAAAAGGGCATTTCCCAAAAAAAAGAAGGAAGAATGAATATTATTTAATCAATCCGTAGGGGCAAGTAAATTAAAGGGATAATAGGGTAGATTTCTTAGTACCCAAAATATAATAGCTAATCCGAAGTAACAGTAGATAAACAGATTGCTGTAAAAAAGCTTTACACGAAATTGAGTGTTAAAAATAAAATTCCAGGCATTCGTTCCTAATCCATAAATAATAAGAGGTAAACTAAGAACCATGAATGGGTTTTGTCTTAAAGCTCCTATAAAATCTAAATGTAATAATTGGTGTATAGCACGTTGTGAACCACAACCGGGGCAATTGTATCCGGTGATATATTTAAAGGGACAAGGAATAAAAAAAGAATGCTGTGAAGGATTGTATAAAAAATAAACAAAAAAGAAGCCCCCAGTGAGAATAACAATGAGGGCAATTTTTAATAACTTTTTAGAATCCACCGAGAAACCCACTAGCAACACCTACTGCCAATAAAATAAAATAAATAGCTAAGGAAATTAGGCAAATTCCCGCACCCCAAATAGAGTATTTTTTAGCATCAGCTGCGGCTTTTTCAGCACCTGCGTGGTCACCTAGAGCCCAAAGTTCTTTAACCTTAGTCGATTTAATAATAGCTACGATACCTAAGGGTAAGCAACATAAAACTGTACATAAAATTGCCCATACAAGATTATTATCGGGAGGGATACCTGTTTGATTATTAGTTGTTTCCATATGTTATTTTTATAATTGGTTATTTTATTAGTTTTAAATATACTATGTTTTATTAAAATGAGTATTTTTTATTGAAGTTAAACAAAAATAAAATTAATAGTCTTTGTTTTCCTACCTTCCTAATGCTCTATTTATTCATGGATTTCAATAAATTTGTTTTTTGTAGAAATATTAAAGATAGCATCTCCCTGATGAACAATGGGTGCTTGATTTACATTTAAAATAAAACCATCATTAGGGGCAAGAACGATAAAACGCATTTTACCATAGGGATCTGTTATGGTGGCTAAAATTTCATCTTTTTCAACTTTTTTATTACATCTTACCTTTAAGTGAAGTAACCCGCTTTTTTGAGCACGTATCCATTTACTTTTTTCTATGATAACTGTGTTTGTAATAGATTGCGGTACCTTATATTTTTTATTTAGCATTTTTAAATGATCTAAGAAACGCATCACTCCCGATACACCATATCTAATGATCTGTTTATTGCTGTTTAGCGATTTTCCACCTTCAAATAGGATAATAGGGATTCCTTTAGAATCACATAATGCACGATAGGATTTTTTAATATTCCTAGAAAGAACAGTAAATGGGGCATTAAATATTCTTGCTAATTTTAATTGTTTAGGATTATCAGGATTAATACGAACTTGTGCTGCATTGAATCTACTGGCCCCCCCAGTATGGAAATCAAGACAATAATCTGCATGGGGTAGAATTTTATTTGTAAAATGATAGGCTACTCTACTTGCTAAGGAACCGGTTCGTGTACCGGGAAATCTTCGGTTTAAATCACGACCATCCGGGAAGTCACGACTCGCATTTAAAAAACCAAAAATATTTAAAATTGGAATACAAATTATGGTACCTCTTATAGGTTTATTTATTTTACGCGCAATAATTTGACGAACTATTTCAACTCCATTTATTTCATCCCCATGAATAGCCGCAGTTAATAATATAGTTGGCCCAGGTTTTAATGCTCTTTCTATTATAATTGGGATTTCAATTTTAGTTGTTGTATATAACTTAGCGATGTTAAAATCGATGGTTTTACTTTCACCTAAGCCAATTTTTTCACCTAAAATTACAAGAATATCTTTTTTCTTTTTTGCCATTTTTTAATACTTGATTCATCGGTTTCTTTCTATATAGCTTATAATACATTTTGAAATATTCTTTCCCGTAGTATTTTCTATTCCCTCAAGACCCGGTGTTGAGTTTACTTCAAGTACCAGGGGGCCTCTGTTAGATTGTAATATATCGACACCGCAAACCCCTAGTCGTAAAGCCTTTGCCGCACGTAAAGCAACAATTTCCTCCTCATGGGTAAGTGTAATTTTTTTTGAAGATCCTCCACGATGTAAATTAGAACGAAAATCACCTTCTTTACTTTGTCGTTTCATTGCCGCAACTACCACTCCATCTACTACAATGATACGAAGATCGGTTCCTTTTGACTCGGCAATATATTCTTGAAGTAAAAATTTAATCCCTGTAGCATTTAATGTTTCAATTGTTGACAAAGCATTTAGAAAGGTCTCTGCCAGGATAACACCATTTCCATGAGTGCCTTCCAGAACTTTAATTATTACCGTGTTATTTTCAAAATTACTAAGTAAAGATTCAATATTTGGAGTACCTCCTAAAATAGTTCTAGGAATAGGAACATTGGCTTTAGATAGCAACTGTGAACAAGTCCATTTATCTCTGGATTGAAGAATTGCCTCTGCCGGCACGACCGAAAAAACTCCAATTGTATTAAAGTGCCTAACTAATGAAGCTCCATAATACGTATTGGAAGCTCCAATTCTTGGTATAATTGCATGAAGATCATCTATAGTATCGTTTTGATAACGTACTACTGTTTGATCATTTTCTATAGATAGAACGCATTGCAATGGGTCTAACACTTCCATGACATGATTATGTTCTAATCCAGCTCTTAAAATACTTTGAGTAGAATAGAGTTTTTCTCCTCGAGATAAGATGGCAATATTCATTTATTGGAATTCGTTATGGCTAATTTAGTAAAAAGGTTTTAGTGTCCGGGAATTTAAAATTTTTCTTGATTCTTAGTTCTTGATTTTTTTTCCTTTTTACAAAACATCAATTATCTTTGATGTATGGCAAAACCATCAGTGGCTCTTCAGACTTCAACACTTCCCAATAAACCCGGGGTATATCAATATTATGATAAAGATGGAAAATTGCTATATGTGGGCAAGGCTAAAAATTTAAAAAAAAGAGTTTCCTCTTATTTTACCAAAAAACACGATAATGGCCGTACCCGTTTATTAGTAAAAAAGATACACGCTATTAAACATATTGTTGTCGTCACCGAGACCGATGCCTTATTACTCGAAAATAACCTTATAAAAAAATACCAGCCTCGATATAACGTGATGCTTAAAGATGATAAAACCTATCCTTGGATTTGTATAAAAAAGGAGCGTTTTCCCAGGGTTTTTTCAACCCGAAAAATAATAAAAGATGGCTCTGAATATTTTGGACCCTACACCAGTATGAAAACGGTACATACTTTATTAGAACTAATAACCGGATTGTATCCTTTGCGTAATTGTACCTATGATCTTTCAGAAAAAAACATTAAAGCCCAAAAATATAAATTGTGTTTAGAATATCATTTAGGTAATTGTTTTGCACCCTGTGAGGATAAATACACTGAAATTGAATATCAAGAAAGTATAGTTGCCATCAGAAATATATTGAAAGGGAATTTTAAAGAATCGCTAAGAACCTTTAAAGAGAAAATGAAGGATCTTGCAGCTAAGTTACAATTTGAAGATGCTTATCGAATAAAGGAAAAGATAGACGTTTTAGAAAACTACCAGTCTAGATCTACTGTGGTGAATCCCAAAATAAATAATGTAGATGTTTTTTCACTTATATCTGATGAGACCTATGCTTATGTAAATTATCTTCAAATTTCATTTGGAGCCATAGTACGATCACACACATTAGAGATAAAGAAAAAAATGGAAGAAAAAGATGAAGATTTATTGCAATTAGCCATAGTTGAACTAAGGCAAAGGTTTCAATCACAATGTAAAGAAATATATGTTCCATTTTATGTGAATGTTGGAGAAGAAGTAAAAGTAAATGTGCCAAAAACAGGGGATAAAAAACGAATCCTTGAACTTTCATTTCGCAACGCCAAGTATTATAGAATGGAGCGCTTTAAACAGGTAAGGATTTTAGATCCAAACCGACATGAAAATAGGATTATGGCCCAGATGAAAAAAGACTTACGTTTAAATGAAGAACCTCGGCATATAGAATGTTTTGATAATAGTAATATTCAGGGAACGAACCCAGTAGCAGCCTGTGTGGTTTTTAGAAATGGCAAACCCAGTAAAAAAGAGTATCGGAAATTCAACATTAAAACAGTAAAGGGGCCAGATGATTTTGCATCTATGGAAGAAGTTGTTTTCAGGAGGTATAAAAGAATGTTGGATGAGAAGCAACCATTACCACAACTCATCATCATAGATGGAGGAAAGGGCCAGTTATCTTCTTCATTAAAGAGTTTAGATAAACTACAATTAAGAGGAAAAATTGCCATTATTGGTATTGCTAAAAGACTGGAAGAATTGTTTTATCCGGAGGATCCAATACCGTTATATTTAGATAAAAAATCTGAAACTTTAAAAGTGATTCAACAATTAAGGAATGAAGCACACCGTTTTGGAATTGAGTTTCACCGAAATAAACGAAGCAAAGAAGCTTTAAATACTGCTTTGGAAACCATTCCAGGGATTGGAGAAATAACAGTCATCGAATTATTAAAGCATTTTAAAAGCACAAAGCGTATAACCCAAGCTAGTTTTGATGAGCTCACTAAAGTAGTTGGTCCTAGCAAAGCAAAGAAAATTGTAACTTATTTTCAGGAAATTCAATGAAAAGAAAAGTTTTAATATTATTAATATTGTTTTCGGGACTTGTTTTTTCTCAGGAAACCGAGAAAGAAGACATTAAGGTAGGCTTGGTACTTAGCGGAGGTGGAGCAAAGGGACTTGCACACATTGGTGTATTGAAAGTTATTGAAGATGCAGGAGTACGTATAGATTATATAGGCGGTACAAGCATGGGAGCAATTATTGGAGCCTTATATGCTTCGGGTTATACGGCCAGGCAATTGGATTCTATTTTTAATAATCTAGATTTTAATTCTTTAATTACGGATGAAATACCTCGAAATGCAAAAACATTTTACGAAAAGGATGAAGCCGAAAAATATGCACTATCACTTTCTTTTGATAAGTTTAAAATACAATTTCCTTCAGGCCTATCTAAAGGGCAAAACGTGTATAATTTAATTTCTAAACTTACTTCGCATGTAAATAACATAGATGATTTTAATGATCTACCTATTCCGTTTTTTTGTGTAGCGACGAACATTGAAACAGGGAAAGAAAAGATTTTAAACAAAGGATATCTTCCACGGGCCATTACAGCAAGCGGGGCGATCCCATATTTGTTTAGCCCTGTTAAAATAAACGATTCAATTTATGTTGATGGAGGAGTGGTAAATAATTATCCTGTAGATGAGGTCCGTGCCATGGGAGCTGATATTATTATAGGGGTAGATGTTCAAGATACACTTAAAATGCGCGAAAATTTAAATACTGTGTTTGATATATTAGTGCAGATAAATAGTTATAAAACCATTGAAAATATGACGGGGAAACGTAAAAAAACAGATATTTATATTCAACCAAATATAGAAGATTTTTCAGTGGTTTCTTTTGCTGAAGGGTTGAAAATTATAGAATCCGGAACAGAAAAAGCCCTTCTTTTTAAAAGTGAATTAAAGGCTGTTGCAGCGAGACAAAAACAAACACCAAGAAAACAAGTTAAAATTGTAACAAGTAATTCACTTTATATAAAAAGTGTTGAAATTGAAGGAAATAAATATTATACTCGGGCCTATATATTAGGAAAATTGAAATTGAAAACTCCAGCAAAAATATCTTATGTGAAGTTTAATGAAGGTGTCAACAACCTATCTGCTACCGGTAATTTTCAAGATATAAATTATCGTTTTGTTGTAGACGAAAATGAAGAGATCATCGTAAAATTCAATTTACGTGAAAGTGATTCAAAAATGTTACTGCGTTTAGGGATACACTATGACGATTTATTTCGTACAGCAGCGTTGGTAAATATTACCCGTAAACGTATTTTTACAAATAATGATGTCACCTCTTTTGATTTTATTGTAGGCGATAATATTCGCTACAATTTTAATTATTATATAGATAAAGGATTTTATTGGAGCGTGGGTCTTAACTCTAGATTCAGTTCGTTTGATACAGATGTGACCATAGATTTTATTTTTCCAACCGAACCTCCCCCAGGGGTTTTAGAGCTTAACCAGATTAAGTTGGAATATGGTGATTTAACCAATCAAATATTTGTACAAACACTATTTAAAAGAAGTTATTTATTGGGGATAGGAGTAGAACATAAATGGCTTCGATATCTCTCAAATACCATAGGAATTGACGAAAATGAAAATCCGAGAACCATTTTTGAGGACAATAACTATATAAGCACCTATGGATTTTTAAAGTTCGATACTTACGATAATAAATTTTATCCTAAAAAAGGGTTTTACTTTGAAGGAGATTTTCATTTTTATATTTTTTCTGGTAGCAATAATCAAGATTTCGATCAATATTCTATAGCTAAGGCAAAATTTGGCTTTGCTAAAACATTTTTTGAAAAGTTTTCGACTATACTATCTGCTGAAGGAGGTCTTAAAATAGGGGGCTCTTCGACCAACTCACTTGATTTCTTTTTGGGAGGCTATGGCTTTAAGCAAATAAATAACATTATTCCTTTTTATGGTTATGACGCGCTGAGTTTAAGAGGAGATACTTATTTGAAATCAACATTGACCTTTGATTATGAAATATTCAGAAAAAACCATATTAATATTTCTGCTAATATTGCCAATGTAGGAGATCAATTATTTATTACAAAAGGCTGGATAAATAGTATAGATAATACAGGATATGCTATAGGTTATGGTTTCGAAACCTTTATAGGCCCAATAGAAGCGAAGTATTCGTTTTCACCCGAAAGGGATCAGGGCGAATGGTATGTTAATGTTGGTTTTAGCTTTTAGCTTTATCTTAAAGAAAAAGCCATAAAATTTTCCGATATTTGTACTATGGCAAATGCAAGTTGGAAATATACACTTCTCGATGTAAAGTTTCTTAATAAAAGAAACCCAGAATAATACGTGTCTTTTTTTGTTTTTAAATAAGTACTAACGTAAATCTTACTAATATGCCAATGTATCATAAACTTGGAAAAATACCTCCTAAAAGACATATACAATTTAGAAAATCCGATGGAAGTTTGTATTACGAACAATTGTTTGGCACCATAGGTTTTGATGGGATGTCAACCAATATGTATCACGAACATCGACCTACACAAGTTAAAGAAATTAAAAGCCAATATAATGTTGCACCAAAAATTTCTAAGGCTAACAATTTAAAATCCTATATTTTTAAAGGATTTCAAGTACCACAAACAAACGATTATCTGGAAAGCCGGAAAGTTATACTTACCAATTCAGATTGTAATATCATTTTAGCCGCACCAAAACATTCTACGAAAGATTATTTCTATAAAAATGGAGATGCAGATGAGTTGATCTTTGTGCACAAGGGAACTGGAAAATTAAGAACTATGCTTGGGAATTTGGATTTTAAGTATGGAGATTATTTATTAATTCCAAGAGGAGTAATTTATAAAATTGATTTCGACGATGAAGACAATAGACTTTTTATAGTAGAATCCTACTCTCCTATATATACTCCTAAGAGATATAGGAATGACTTTGGTCAGTTACTTGAACATTCTCCTTTTTGTGAAAGAGATATTAGAGTACCCTATGAGTTGGAGACCAATAACGAAAAAGGAGATTTTTTAATTAAAATTAAAAAGCAAAATGAGATCATTGAAATGATATATGCTACTCATCCCTTTGATGTGGTTGGTTATGATGGCTATAACTATCCCTATGCTTTTTCAATTCACGATTTTGAACCAATAACAGGGAGAATCCATCAACCACCTCCTGTTCATCAAACCTTCGAAACAAAGGCCTTAGTAGTATGTAGTTTTGTTCCTCGATTGTTCGATTATCATCCAGAGTCAATTCCAGTACCCTATAACCATGGTAATATTGATAGTGATGAAGTTATTTATTATGTAGATGGAGATTTTATGAGCCGAAACGAAATAGAACCTGGACATATAACTTTACATCCTGGTGGTATTCCTCATGGCCCTCATCCAGGTGCAACTGAAAGAAGTATAGGAAAATCTAAAACGGAAGAATTAGCAGTAATGGTTGATACCTTTAAACCATTACAAGTAACAGAAGAAGCTTTGAAAATAGCCGATAATGACTATCATAGTTCATGGCTTGATTAAAAATAAATTAATAGTATCGATTAAAAAATAAAATATTATGTCAACTAAAATAAGAAACTTAGAGAATATTCAAAACGTGACATACGGATTAAAAAAATTATTTGATGATGCAGAAGATTTTCTTCCTTTGATGGGGACAGATTATGTAGAGCTATACGTTGGAAATGCAAAACAATCTGCTCATTTCTATAAAACCGCCTTTGGTTTTCAATCTGAAGCCTATGCTGGTCTAGAAACAGGAATTAAAGATCGGGTTTCCTATGTTTTAAAACAAAATAAAATACGATTGGTATTAACGACACCTTTAGTTAAAGGAGGAAAAATAAATGAACATATTAATGAACATGGGGATGGAGTAAAAGTTATAGCTTTATGGGTGGACGATGCCACTAAGGCATGGGAAGAAACAACCAAAAGAGGAGCAAAATCCTATTTTGAACCAAAGGTAGAAAAAGATGAAGATGGAGAAGTAATTCGATCTGGAATATATACTTATGGAGAAACTGTTCACGTTTTTGTCGAACGTAAAAACTATCGTGGTGTTTTCCTGCCAGGGTATAAAAAGTGGGAATCTCACTACAACCCGGAACCTGTTGGTTTGCGTTATATAGATCATATGGTTGGGAATGTAGATTGGGGAGAAATGAACAAATGGTGTGAATTTTATGCTAAAGTTATGGGCTTTGCTCAAATAATTTCTTTTGATGATAATGATATCTCTACAGAATTTACCGCCTTGATGAGTAAAGTGATGTCTAACGGTAATGGACGTATAAAATTCCCTATTAACGAACCCGCTAAAGGAAAGAAAAAATCACAAATTGAAGAATATATAGAATATTATAGAGGCCCTGGCGTACAGCATATAGCAGTTGCAACTAATGATATAGTTAAAACGGTTACAGCTATGCGAGAAAGAGGAGTTGAGTTTTTATATGTTCCCGAAAATTATTATGATAATTTATTAGAACGTGTGGGTGAGATAGATGAAGATGTAGAAGTACTTAAAAAACACGGGGTTTTAATTGATAGAGATGAGGAAGGCTATTTATTACAATTATTTACCAAACCAGTGGTTGACAGACCCACAATGTTTTTTGAAATCATACAAAGAAAAGGAGCTCAATCATTTGGAAAAGGTAATTTTAAAGCATTGTTTGAAGCAATAGAACTTGAACAAGCTAATCGAGGGACTTTATAATGTGAAGCGTAACATTTAATAAACTCTATCGTTACCATGTTGGAGGGTTTGTTTTTTGGAACAAATTTATATTTAGAAAAGAATACATAAAAAATCCTACTTATGAATAAGCTGTTTACTTTATTATTTGTATGTAATGTATTGGTTCTTACTGCACAAAAAAAAGCATACGGAGAAGGTGAATGGTTTAACTTTAGAGTGCATTATGGGTTTTTAACTGCGGGTTATGCAACACTTGAAGTGGAAAACTCCTTTATAAACGGGAAAGAAGTATATCATGTAATAGGTGAAGGTAGGACAACTGGGATATCAAGATGGTTCTTTAAAGTTGAAGATTTCTACCAAACCTATATCGATAAAGAGAAAGACATTCCATATCGATTTATAAGAAAAATAAATGAGGGCGGATACACCAAGGATATTCAAATAGATTTTGATCACGATACCTATAATGCTTTAGTTTTCAACAAAAAACACAATACAAAAGATATTGTCTCCTTTCCTAAAGATGCTCAGGATATGTTATCGGCACTTTATTTTTTGCGAAATAATCTGGATATAAAAAATTTAAAAAAAGGAGATGAGTTTAAGATGAATATGTTTTTTGATAAAAAAAACTATAAATTTAGACTTAAATTTTTGGGAAGGGAAATCATAAAAACTAAATTTGGAAAAGTTTCTTGTTTGATTTTTCGCCCCTATGTTCAGTCAGGAAGAGTATTTAAAGAAAAAGAAAGTTTAACAGTTTGGATTAGTGATGATGACAATAAAATACCCTTACTTATTAAAGCCGATTTAACAGTTGGTTCTTTAAAGGCATCATTAATTGAATTTAAGGGACTTAAACATTCATTTAAAATTATTTTAAATTAAATTATGGCTATTAAACCGGAAATTGAAAAACTTCTAAATAAATTAGAAAAAAAATATGACGCTATTGGTCAAAATTTAGAAACCCATTTAGAAGGACTACTATATAGCGAACCCCTGACTTATTGGGATTATATACAAACAGACGCACTTCTTAACCTACAAACACAAAGAACTACTCTGCCCGATGAGATGGTTTTTATTTTGTACCATCAAGTTAATGAGCTACTTTTTAAAATGATACTTTGGGAAATAGATCAAATAGCACATCATAAAAAAATTACTACTGAATTCTTTTCTTCACGACTTATGCGAATAAGCAGATATTTCGATATGCTTACCTCTTCTTTTGTTATAATGCAAAATGGAATGGAAGTGGAGCAGTATTTAAAATTCAGAAATACTTTAACTCCAGCGAGTGGTTTTCAAAGTGCACAATATAGATTGATAGAGTTTGCCTCTACAGATCTTATCAACTTGATCGATGCCAGATTTAGAGAAACTATAGACAGAAATACTCCCTATGAGCATGCGTTAGATCATTTGTATTGGCAGGCTGCAGGGAAAGATTATAAAACAGGGAAGAAGACCTACCTCTTAAAAGCTTTTGAAGAAAAATATAAAAATGAATTTATAGCTTTTACAAAAGAGTATAATACTATAAATTTGTATGCAAAATTTAAAGAACTTCCAAAAAAGGTTAAAGAAGATCCGAAACTTCTTAAAGCAATGCGGCATTACGATTATACGGTAAATGTTACTTGGGTAATGGCACATTATAACGCTGCAAATTATTATTTATCCAAAGGCAATGATAAAAACGAAAGTATCGAAGCAACAGGAGGAAGTGATTGGCAAAAATATATGCACCCAAAATACCAACGAAGAATATTTTTCCCCGATGTTTGGACCGATCAAGAATTGAAAGATTGGGGAAAAGATGTGTAACTCTTACTATTGAAATTAAAAAAAATTGAAAAAGTTTCTGTATATAATTCTCATTTTAAATACATTTTTTTCTTGTACAAATAATATAAAAGAGAATGAAGATTCAACAGGAATAAATAGTACACCTAAGATTATTAAAGAATATGGTTATATTTTAAATAACTATAATGTTATTAGGGATACTATTCGCCCAGGAGATACATTTGGTGCTATTCTTGATGCTAATCATGTTTCACAGAGTAAAATCTTTGAAGTTGTAAGTAAGATTAAAGATAGTTTTGATGTTAGAAAAGTAAAAATAGGAAGACCCTATGTTTTATTAAATTCGAAAGACAGCCTCAACAGAACACAAGTGTTTATTTATGAAAAAAATAAAGTTGACTATGCAGTTATAGACATCAGAGATCGTATCACTTCTTATAATCAACAAAAACCAATCTCAATCATAAAAAAAACAGCGTCAGGTATTATTAGCAGTTCTCTTTCAGAAACTATGGAAGAACAACATTTAAGTCCATATATGACTGATGAGCTTGCTAGTATATATGCTTGGACGATTGATTTCTTTAGGCTTCAGAAGGGTGATAGATTTAAAGTTGTCTATACCGAAAAGTTTATTAATGACACTATTCCAGCCGGCTTACATGAAATTAAAGCGGTATATTTTGAACATCGGGGTAAAGCTCTTTTAGCTTTTAACTTTGAAGATGATACCATTCAGGGAACTTCAGATTATTTTGATGAAAAAGCCAATAATTTACGTCGGGCATTTTTAAAAGCTCCGGTAAAGTTTAGTAGAATATCATCACGATTTAATTTAAACCGTAGAATAAAATACTATGGTTATAAAATTAGAGCACACAAAGGCACTGATTTTGCTGCACCTATAGGGACTCCTATTTTAGCAACTGCTGACGGCACTGTTTCAAAATCTGAAAGAAACCGAGGCAATGGGAATTATGTGAAAATACGTCATAATAGTACCTATGACACTCAATATCTTCATATGAAAAAGAGAAATGTAAAAGTTGGAGATTATGTAAGTCAAGGCGATGTAATTGGTTGGATAGGAATGACTGGTAATACCAGCGGACCTCACGTATGCTATAGATTCTGGAAAAACGGAAAACAAGTAGATCCATTAAAAGCAAATTTACCTCCTTCAAAGCCACTACCCATAGAATTACACAATAGTTATTTTAATTTTATTATTCCTCTACAAGAGCAATTAGACTGTATTGATTTCTAACATCTTAATAATAAGTTTGTTAATAAGATTTTTATAAAATAAAATAAAAATTCCTTAATAGTTATTTTAAACTTGGTATTTTAGTTGAAAATCAAACTAAAGATAAAACTTTACATTAACCAAAAAACATTTATTTATGATGAAAAAAATTACTTTCTATTTAGTGGTTTCCTTTTTATTTATCAGTGCATTTTCATTTGCACAGGGAACGGTTACAGGTACGATTATGGATAGCGATTTAGGCGGTCCATTATCGGGAGCGAACATTATAGAAGAAGGCACAAATAATGGTGCTATATCAGATTTTGATGGAAACTTTTCGTTAAACGTTAGTAATAATAGTGGAACTGTTTCCATCTCTTATTTAGGGTATTCTTCTCAAAGTATTTCCTTCACACTATCAAATGGATCGGCAAACTTAGGCACAATTACGTTAGATTTAGATGCCGATGCTCTTGGTGAAATAGTAATTATTGGGAATGGTATTATTGACCTTGCTGGAGACAGAAGGACCCCTATGGCGGTGTCAACAATTACTGCCAGTGAAATTCAATTAAAGGCGGCAGGGAATGTTGAGTTTACCGAGGCTTTAAAGAACATGCCTTCGGTATATGTTTCTAATCAAAATGGAGGATTTGGTGACAGCGCAATCTATTTAAGAGGTTTTGATGATTCTAACACAGCATTTTTATTAAATGGTCAGCCTATCAATAGTGTTGAAGATGGTAGGATGTTCTGGTCAAACTGGGCAGGTATGGCAGATGTTGCTACTGCAGTTCAGGTTCAAAGAGGGCTTGGAGCCTCAAAATTAGCTATTTCATCGGTAGGGGGAACTGTAAATATCATTTCCAAATCTACTGAAAAAAAACAAGGTGGTTTTGTGCGATTATTAGGTGGTAATGATAGTTATATTAAAGGTACTTTTGGTTATAATTCTGGATTAAATGAAAGTGGATGGGCTTTCTCTTTTATGATAGATCACTGGCAGGCATTTAGAAAATATTCTATTGGTACTGCAGGACAAGGCCAAAACTATCTGTTTTCGGTAGGTTATAGACCAAATGACAAACACGCCTTCAACTTTTTAATTACTGGCGCACCACAATGGCACGATCAAAATTTCTCTGATAATCTTGATGATTATGAAGAATTTGGTCAGAAACAAAATGCTAACTCGGGTTTTCTTAACGGAGAACGTTTTACCGAAAGAAGAAATTATTATCACAAACCGGTATCAAACTTAAACTGGGATTTCGAAATAAATGAATCTACAAACCTATCTACTGTTTTATATGCTTCTTGGGGCCGCGGTGGAGGAACAGGATCATTAGGAAGCAGTAGTAATAGAGTGAGGAAGTCTAATGATGAGATAGATTTTGACCAGATCGTTTTAAATAACATAGCGTCAGCTGAAAATGGGATAGGAAATTTTAGTGATTCTTATATTAGAAGAGCTTCTGTTAATAACCATAACTGGTATGGATTGCTTTCAAGCCTTACTATAGAGTCTGGTGAAAATTGGACATTTAATGTAGGATTTGATGGTAGATTGTATTCTGGAGATCACTTTAGACAAGTTAATGACCTATTGGGTCTTAGCGGGTTTAATGATAATTTTAGAACCGATAGACCAGATGATTATGTATTCTCTCAAGAGTTTGAAGCAAATCCATGGAAATCGCTTACCGATTTTGCAGATGAAGCCAATCGTACTCAATATGACTATTCAGAAGATATTAACTATTTAGGTGGATCTGGACAAATTGAATATGCTGATGATAGTTTTTCAGCATTCATTCAGGGAGCCGTTTCTACACAGTCTTACGAAAGACAAGGACGTTTTCTTGGTAATGGCGATGGGTTAGGAACATCTGAAAAAGTTGACAAGACAGGTTATAATGTAAAAGGTGGTTTAGGATATTCTATCGATGAGCATCATACTTTTTTTGGAAATGCAGGGTATTATTCTCGTCAACCTTACTTAGATAATATTTTTGTTGATATTAGAAATTCAAATGTTCTTGTGAGTCCGGAAGTAGATAACGAAGAAATTACAGGTTATGAAGCCGGATACCGTTACAAGGGTGGTAAATGGAGAATTAATGTGGATGTTTACAGAACCGAATGGGGTAACAGATTCGTAGCTGCCGGTGGTTCATTAATAATTGAAGGAGATCCTAAAGGAGGTAATTGTCCAGAAGGTGGAGGTGATTGTGAAATATTCTTCACCGATAGATTTACAGATGTAACTCAAATACATATGGGAGTTGAGGTGGATATTTCATTTAGACCAGATGATCGTAAATGGGGTATGCATTGGTTTACTTCTATAGGAAACTGGAAATATGACGGTGAAACACCATTTACTCGACAAGATGATGATTCAGGTGTATTCTTTGATAGCGGAATCCTTGATCTAACAGGGACTAAAGTAGGTCTTGCTCCACAAACTACAGCGGGGATTGGATTGAATTTCAATGTTTGTGAAAATATTACTTTAGACGGAAATTATATATTATATACAGACCTTTATGGTTTTGTTGACGTTGACGATGTAATAGAAGCTGCTCAAGCAGGCGAAGTTTATCAAGCTGAAAGACTTGATGCTTATCTATTGGGAGATGTTGGTCTTACATATAAATTCGTTTTTGGAGATAATGATTTCACATTTAGAGGAAACGTTTATAATGTATTTAACGATTTTTATATAAGCAATAGGGACCGGTTTGGTTACCAACTTGGAGTTGGTAGAACCTGGAATGCCAGCTTACGTTATGAATTTTAATAACTTATAACTGTTATAGAACTAAGAACGCCTCGTTGAAAAACGAGGCGTTTTTTTTAATAATTATTACCTTTGAAATAACTAAATAACTTTATTATGTATAGTTCCTTGCAATTTTTGCATTCCTATTGGGCGTATTTAACTTTACTTATTGTTTTAATAGCAACTCTTAATGCATTGGTGGGATTCTTTTCAAATAAAAATTTTAGCCCTAAGAATCTTAGGATTTTTCTTTTTGCCTTAATAATAACGCATATTCAATTTATTTTAGGTTTGGTGCTGTATTTAGTTTCACCTAGTGCTATAATGGCTATTAAAAATAATGGGATGGGTGAAGTAATGAAAGACTCGGCTCTTAGATTTTCATCAATAGAACACCCTTTAATTATGATAATTGCTGTGATATTAATAACCATAGGGTTTTCTAAACACAAAAAGAAAAACACTTCTGAGGCTAAGTTTAAAACATTGGCTATTTTTTATACTCTTGCTTTACTTTTAATATTAAGCAGAATTCCTTGGGGAGAGTGGTTTAATTGAACAATAATATTATTTAAGATTTATTTTAAATTTTACTTTTCTTTAATTAAATAAACGTAAACAGGGAAATGGTCACTATACCCACCTATATAGGCTCCATTTACAAAGCTACGATATGGATACCCTTTATATCGACCACTAGTATTTACTAAATAAGATTTGTTATAGATACCTGCTTTAAAAAAACGATAAGTAGTGTAATCTTTTTTAAGCAATTCTGAAGAAATTATCATTTGATCAAACAAGTTCCATCCGTCACGCCAAGCAAGAGTACCTAATCCTTTTTTGTACATACCTTCCATGGGGTTGTATAATTCTTTGAGTTTTATTTCCTCTCTTTTTGTTTTAGCTTTCAAATATTCTTTTACACTTGTACTGGTGGGATCGTCATTGAAGTCCCCCATTGTAATTATTTTAGCATAGGGGTCTTCACTAAACAACGAATCAATAATTCGCTTATTAAGCTTAGCGGCTTTAATGCGTTTTGGTCTGCTTCTTGCTTCCCCTCCACTTCGTGAAGGCCAATGGTTTACAATTAAATGTATTTTTTCTCCGTCTAGCATACCACTAACCAACAATTGGTCACGAGTAAAGATTCTTTTAGTGATATCATTGTCATTATAAATTAAAAGCTCGTGTGCTTTGTAGTGGGTAGGTGTAAAAAGTTTTTTTTGGTATAAAAGAGCCACATCTATTCCTCTTCTATCTGGAGAATCAAATTGAATTATGCCATAGTCTTTTTGCAATAATGGTTCTTGATTAACAAGATCTTCTAATACTTTTCGGTTTTCAATTTCACAAACACCTATAATAACAGGACTAGTACCGGTAATCTCACTTCCTATTTCAGAAATAACCTCAGCCATATTTTTTAATTTAGCATTATAAATTTCTTCGGTCCAATGGTCTTTTCCATCTGGTGTCCTGTCGTCATCAAAAGTCAAAGGATCATCTTCAAAATCAAATAAATTTTCTAGATTATAAAATGCAATAGTAATTACTTTATACGATTTTTTTTGCTGAGCAAAGACAATGGAAAGAGAAAAAATAAAAAAAGTTAAAAAACAATATTTAAGCTTCATAATAGACATATTAAAAGGGTTATGTAATTTTCTTAACTAGGGAGAGAAGATAAAAGTACGAATTTCAGATAAAAAAATGTACTTTTGTAAAAGATACTCCCCTACTTTATTTCAAAGCAAACATAAAATTTCATGATGAAACAAATCATATTTGTTTTGTGCATTATGATATTGAGTGGTTTTTCAATACTTGCCCAAGAGGCAATTGTAAAAGGAAGGGTGCTGGATACTTACTCAAGTGAAGCTATTGAGGATGTAGAAATACGAATCATTACAAAAAACTTTAATACCAAAACTAATGCGCAGGGATTGTTTGAAATTTCCAGTACAAATCTTCCGCAAGGAGATCAAGTATTAGTAGTTAGCAAAAATGGTTATGTTACCCAACTTATTCAAATAAATATCCAAAACGGAAAAATAATTAATCTTGACCCAATTTTATTTGAAATTGATTTAATAGAATTAGAGGCTCAAATTGGGGTTATTAGTCTTTCGGATAACGAGCTTGATCAAGACGAGGGAACATCATTTAACATATCGGGATTACTACAGGCATCAAATGATGTGTTTTTAAATGCTGCGGCCTATGATTTTAGCATTACTTTTTTTAGACCCAGAGGTTTAGATAATGCCTATGGTAAGGTTCTTATAAATGGTATTGAAATGAATAAACAGTTTAACGGTCGTCCACTATGGGGAAACTGGGGAGGGTTAAATGATGCGCAACGGAATCGGGAGTTTACCATGGGGCTTAAAGCCAATGATTTCACCTTTGGAGATTTAGCCGGAACTACAAATATTATCATGCGGGCATCACAATATCGTAAGAGTGGGCGTATTTCATTTGCAGCTGCGAACCGCAGCTATAATGGTCGTGTAATGGGTTCTTATCATAGTGGACTCTCAAGAGAAGGATGGGCATATTCGATCTTAATCTCAAGACGATTTGGAGGTAGTGGATTTATAAAAGGTACATTATACGATGCTAACTCTTTTTTTGCATCTGTAGAAAAAAAACTTAATAATAATCACTATTTAAATATTTCAGCTTTTTATACACCAAACCGCAGAGGGCGTTCTACTGCAATAACACAAGAAGTAAAAGATTTAAAAGGAAGGAAATATAATCCTAATTGGGGTTACCAAGACGGGAAAATTCGTAATAGCCGTATTCGTAAAATAGAAGAACCCATAATTATGTTAAATCACTATTGGGGCATAACTGAAAACACGACAATAAATACTAATTTTGCATATCAGATTGGTAAAATAGGGAATACCCGTATCGATAATGGGGGAACACGTCTTATTTTAATAAGTGGTCAAGAAGCATATATAGGGGGTGCACGTAATCCATTTCCTAATTATTATCAACGTCTTCCGAGTTTCTTTTTACAAGATGAGAATCCTACTACAATAGATTTTCAAAATGCATTCTTAGCCCAACAAGAATTCGTTAATAACGGGCAATTAGACTGGGAAGCAATGTATCGTGGGAATTCAATTTCAACCTCTCAGGGAGGGAATTCTATTTATGTAATACAGGAAGATAGGATTGACGATACACAATTAACTATCAATATTATAATGAATACACTAATTTCTGATAATGTTTGGTTGAACGGTAATTTTAATTATAGAAATTTAAAAAGTGAAAATTTTGCAGAACTGAAAGATTTATTAGGAGGTACAGGGTTTTTAGATGTAGATTTCTTTTCGGAAGGTGATGAAAATGAAGTTGTTGGAACCCTTGCACAAAGTGACCTTCGAAATCGTAACCGAATTGTAATTGAAGGAGATCGTTATAAATATAATTATGAACTTAAAGCCATTGTAATTTCAGGATTTGCACAAGCACAATTTAAATATAAAACGGCAGATTTCTATTTAGGAGCAAAGATTTCACAAACACAATATCAAAGATCGGGATTGTATGAAAATGGGAATTATCCCGGAGTTCGTTCTTTTGGAGATAGTGAAGAATTAAGATTTACTGGATTTGGCGTAAAAGGTGGGTTAACCTATAAAATTACAGGTCGTCATTTAATCGATCTAAATACCGGTTATTTTACAAAAGCACCAATACTCCGAAATTCTTTCAGTAATGCTCGTCAAAACAATGATGTTGTGATAGGCCTCGAAGAAGAAAAAAATCAAAACGCGGATATTGGCTATATTTTCAGATCTCCAATCCTTAAGGCAAGAATTACGGGGTTTTATTCTAATTCTCAAGAGGGAAATGATCTGGGATTTTATTTTACAGAAAACTTGACAGGACTCGGGATAGAAGAAGATGCATTTGTACAGGAGATACTTACAGACGTTGAAATCCAGCGATTAGGAGTAGAAATTGGAATAGAAACACAAGTTACATCAACTATAAGATTAAAAGGAGCAGCATCTGTAGGGCAATATACCTATAATAACAACCCCAAATTGTATCTAACAAGTGACGACTTTGAAGGCATACTTACATTTGGTGATGGTACAACCTATTTAAAAAACTATCATATTTCTGGTGGACCAGAACGAGCATTTCAAATAGGGTTTGATTATCGTGATCCTGAATTTTGGTTGATTGGAATTACAACAAATTATTTTTCAAATGCTTATATAGATGTAAATAACTTAGCGAGATCAGCAAATTTTAGTTTAGATTTTGATGGATTAAACTTTAATGATTATGATGAAGAAGTAGCAAAAGAATTGTTGAAACAAGAAGAATTCAAGGATTATTTTCTGGTAAATGCTATAGGCGGGAAATCCTGGAAAATTAACAATTACTATGTTGGATTCTTTGCTACCATAAATAATATACTTGATGAAAAATATAAAACAGGTGGTTTTGA
>SMUY01104604.1_pt1 | contig 27693 bp, 23 predicted proteins | sample 2456441 | NCBI WGS metagenome assembly SMUY01 (sample SAMN11095931, study PRJNA526329) | marine sediment metagenome | biome: Marine sediment; feature: Surficial sediment; material: Deep marine sediment; isolation source: Hadal surficial sediment | place: Pacific Ocean | collected 2014-11 | depth...
GGCCCCCGACGGGGTCGTCGTAAATGTTTTCAGTTGGTCGAAGTAATCGATCGGGTCATTGAAGAGCCCAGGGTCCTTATCGGTGATTTCGTTGTACCACAGGTAGGTATTATCGCTGTACGAGCGCAGGAAGTTATTCTCATCGAGCGTCGTGCCCTGAACATCCGGATATGGCAGTGGCGGGTTCGTGCCAGGGATGGTACCGCTTCGCGGTGCCAAGCACTGCGCGAAAAACGTGCTCGCATCCTGGAATACGCCCGACACCCAACCGGAACCGCCGACAGAGCCACCACCGCCGCCGCCGCCGCAGGCCACACAAAATACGGTGCAACTCAAAACGTACAGACATCTTGCAATCGCTTTCATGCCATTCGTCCGCGTATGGGGCAACCAGGCGCAGCCTCCTGCGGCCGGTTGCCCGTGGTTTCCCGAAGGAAGCGAGGACTCGTGGCTTTGCGTCGCCGTCTTTGCGAGGAGCGCAGCGACAAAGCAATCTCGTCAACCACAGTTATCAGACCACAATTCCGTCCAATTTGGGAGTTTGCCGCGCCCTGCGGGCTCGCAATGACATTCTTTTTGCGGGCTCGCAATGACGTTTTTTTGTGGTCTACGTGACTTCGCGCAGGTGTCCGGTGTCGACCTCGTACACGAATCCGCGAACCTGATCCTTGTGCGGAACGTACGGGCTCGCCTTGACGCGATCGACTGATTGCCGCACATCGTCGTCAATGTCGGTAAAGGCCTCCATGGCGTACGGCGGAGTAACTCCGGTGTCGTCCTCGATTTGCTGCTTCAGGTCTTTATCCGTGAAGGTCAGCATCCCGCAGTCGGTATGGTGAATCAGCATGACCTCGCGCGTGCCCAACAGCCTCTGCGAGATGGTCAGGGAGCGGATCACGTCGTCGGTCACAACCCCGCCGGCGTTTCGGATCACATGCGCATCGCCCTCGACGAGCCCGAGCAATGCTCCTGTTTCCAGCCGCGCATCCATACAGACAACGGCGGCAATCTGTTTCGCGGGCGGCATCGGCAGTGATCCCTTGGAGAACTTGCCGGCATAAGTCTCGTTGTTTGCAAGAAATTCGTCGATCGCGCTCATGTCACTTCTCCTGTTGCGTTGGCTCAGGTGTTTTGCCTACTTGCCCATCAATTCAAGCAGGGCAACGACGGTCGATTGGACACCGGCGCGAACCGACGGTTCCGGCGCTATCTTGAACAACGGCGAATGGTGACTTGCTACCGGCGGCCCACCGGCTGCCGCGCGTTCAAAATCTGCCTCGGGCGTGCCGCCAATAGCCCAATAAACACTGGTGATATAAGGATCGGCCGTGAAGAACGGAAAATCCTCGGCCCCCATGCCCGTGGTCGGCAAATCGATGACGGTCTCTTCACCCATTGCGCTTGCCCAGGCCGCTTTCAGCCGGCGCGCCAGCGCTGCATCATTGGTTGTCGGCGGCACTCGCTCTTCCGAAATGATGACCTCGGGGAGCCTGTCCTCGGGCAGGCCTGCCACGCGGCCCATGTTTTCGGCGATACGCCGGATGCCATCAAGCAGCAACTTGCGCGTCTCTTCGCTCGTGTTGCGGACCGTCAACTGCAAATGTGCACGATCCGAAATGATGTTGTGTTTGGTGCCGGAGTGAAACGAGCCCACGGTCACGACGCCGGGCGCGCGCGGCGAAAGCTCCCGCGCTACGAGCGTCTGCAGCGCGAGCACGATCTGGCTGCCCAGCACAATCGGATCCTTGCCGCGATGTGGGTGCGCACCGTGTGTGCCGACGCCATGAATGATGATGTCGACGGTGTCGGCGCCGGCATAGGGACTACCCTCGGAAATGTTGATCTTGCCCGCGACATTGTTCGAGTTCACATGAAACGCAAGCGCGTAATCCGGCGTTCCGAAGCGGTCCCAGATACCGTCCGCTCTCATCGCCTTCGCGCCGGCGGCCCGTTCCTCGGCGGGCTGCACGACGAACATAAGCGTACCGCTCCAATCGTCCTTGCGTGACGCCATCTGCCGCGCCGTGCCGACGAGGCTCGTGATGTGCACGTCGTGACCGCAGGCGTGCATCGTCGGCACGATATTGCCCGTAATCGGATCTTTTTGCGTTTTCTTCGACGCGTTCGGCAATCCGGATTTTTCTTCGACAGGCAGGCCATCCATGTCGGCGCGCATCATGACCAGCGGCCCGTCGCCATTTTTCATCAGCGCGACGACACCGGTTCCACCGACGTTCTCGAATACCTCGAATCCCGAATCACGAAGCTCGGCTGCCATGCGTGCCGCAGTCTCGACCTCGACCTTCGACAGTTCCGGGTTGCGATGAAAGTGATCGAAAAGATCGGCGAGGTAGCCGTCGTAATCCTTCTTGATACTTTCAGTAAGCTCGCTGGCCGCGACCGACGATGCAATGAACAACAACGCGCCGGCGACGGCGAGGAATTTCTTCTTCATGGGTATCCCCGATTTTTTGAATTATCGGGTCAAGTGTAGCTGAAGGGGCCCTGATTTAAGGGGTCGGATCCGATTCCTGACGATTTTTGACGTCGAAACCGGATGCGATGCCTTTCATGTGTTGGGGCCGCCGCCGCCTTGCAAGCGTTTGATCAGCGAGCGCAGGAATACTTTATTGAAGCGCAGCTGGCAGGACGAGGACACCTGCTCCATCAGGGACGAGCTGACGCGCAATATCGTGACATGGCCGTGCGCCTTGATCGATGCCTGCCGCTTGGCGCCCCGAACGTAGCTGGTCTCACCGAAACAGTCACCGCTGTTCAGCGTACCGATACGGTTGCCGTTGGACTCGACCGTTACTTTGCCGGCGACGATAATGTAAAAGCGGTCATCGATTTCGCCTTCACGCACAATGTCCTGATCACCGCGATACTCGTGCCAGTCCGATGCGCGTAACACTTCCCAGATTTCGGCATGCGAAAATTCATGGAAGAACGCCGAGGTGCGCAACAAATCGAAATGTTCCTGATTATCCAGGCTATCGTATTTCTGGCGCAGGTCCTTGTAGACGCGCGTCAGATCCGCCGCCATCGAGTTGCCGCTGGGCGTACGTTTCTCCGGATCCTTCTGCATCGTCATGGCGACGACGTTTTCGAGCGCCTCAGGCAGGTCGCTGCGATAGGTATGAATCGGTGGCGGTGTCGCGTAGACGATCTGGTGCAGAAGCTTCGACAAGTTGTCTGCGCGGAACGGCCGGTAGCCGGTCAGCAATTCGTACATGACGGCGCCGAGAGAATACAGATCCGATCGCGATGTCAGTTCTTCCGACTGAACCTGCTCGGGAGACATGTAGCTCGGCGAGCCGGCGATGCCTTCGATGCGCGATATCTCCGAATCGCTGACTATCGCGATGCCGAAATCGATGATGCGCACATCGTTGTCGATCGTCAGCATGACGTTCGACGGCTTGATGTCACGGTGAATTACGCCACGACTGTGCGAGTAGTGCAGTGCCTTCGCACACTTGTAGATAATTTCGACGACGTCGTCGACGCGCAGCAAATTGTCGGGCCGGCAATACGCTGCCAGCGTCCGCGCGCCTTGAATGTGCTCGGTGACGACATAGTATTTGCCGTCCTCTTCGCCGGCATCGAAGATCGGCATGATGTTCGGATGCTGCAGCATGCCGACCATGTGTGCCTCATTGAAGAACATCTTGCGCGCGACACGCGCACGGTCAGCATCCGAATCTTCCTCGATGTTGTAAACCTTGATCGCGACGTCGCGCCGGTAGTAGGGATCATGAGACAGGAAGACGGTCCCGGTGCTGCCTTTGCCGATCTTGTTGATAATGACGTACTTGCCGATTTTCTCGGGCACGTCATTAGAGCGTTTCAGTTCGCTAACTGGGCTGGCCATCGTTTCTCACGTCGTAGTCATAAGCCACCGGTATAAACCAAGCAAAATAACGGCATACAGCGCGGCTACAAGGTCGTCCAGCATAATTCCGAGGCCGCCGCGCAGTCTGTGATCCAAGTCCCGAATCGGCCACGGTTTGGCGATATCAAATGCCCTGAAAAGCCCGAATGCCAACGCCCAGGCGGCAATTGTGGGGGGTGCGACCAACAGTGTGATGTACATGCCCGTGATCTCGTCCCACACAATGCCGCCATGATCATGCTGGCCGATGCGCCGGGCGCTCTCACCGCAGATCCAGATGCCGCTGAGCAGGAGTGCGAATGCCGTGCCGATCTGAACGGCAAGGCCGAGATCACGCGTCAACCACGCCAGCGGCAAGGCCAGCAGCGAGCCGACGGTGCCCGGCGCGACAGGCGACAGCCCCGTCCCCAGACCGAAGGCCAGCAGGTTGACGGGATCCGTCAAAACCTCGCGGGCCAGTTTTGTATCGAAATCAGTCACTGGAAATGACGGTAACCGCTGTCATCGAACGGCACAACGACACCTCGGTCAAGGCACACGATTCGCTGCGAGTCCGTTACCGTGCCAATCGCCGTGACGCGCACATCCCGCGCATCGGGCAACCTGCCGTGCGCTACCGTGAAGCACAATTCGTAGTCATCGCCACCTGACAGTGCGAAACGCTGCTGCTCATCACGATCGAAATGCGCCTGCAGTGCTTTTGAGATCGGCAGACTGTGGAGATCGATCTCGGCGCCAACGCCGCTCGCCGTCATCATCTTTTGCAAATCGGCGTACAGGCCATCAGACAAGTCGATCGCAGCGCTCGCGGTGCCCACCAGCGAGCGGCCGTATTCGACTCTTGCGGTCGGCCGCAGGAAACGGCCGGCAAGGTAGTCGTCGCGATGTCCTTGCGACAATCGTTCGAGCCCCGCCGCGGCATCGCCCAGACATCCGGTCACGAAAATTGTATCGCCGGCGCTCGCTCCCGCACGTTGAATGGCGCAGCCCGTGTCAACTTCCCCGTTGATCTGCACCGTGACGACGCAGCGGTCGCCACGCGTCGTGTCACCACCAACCAACTGCACGTCGTGCTCAGCGGCGGCCGTGTGCAGTCCGTCAGCGAATGACTTCATCCATGCCGCATCGGCTGACTCGATCGTCAGTGCCAGCGTCATCCATCGGGGACGCGCACCCATTGCGGCGATATCCGACAGATTAACCGCGACGGCGCGATAGCCGATATCCGATGCATCGGTGCCGGCAGGAAAATGCACACCCTCGATCAGTGTGTCGACGACAATGACCAGTTCAGTGGCAGCGCTGGTTTGCACGACCGCACCGTCATCGCCAATACCGCAAATGACATCCGGGGCATTTTCGTCACGGACGAAGTAACGCCGAATCAGCTCGAACTCATCCACTGCCCTGGTACTCCTTCAAGGTGATAATGACGGGTTCAGCAAAAAACTGGGGTCGAACCGAAGTTTTTGCTCGATGGAGTCATTTAGTCGCCAGTTCTTACGAAAAACTTCGGTTCGACCCCAGTTTTTTCACATTTCCTGCTGACTGCGCCTTGTCTTGAATCATCCCGGTGGCTCTGAACCCGTCATTATCACCTTGAAGGAGTACTAGGTTTGAACTTCCGCTTGCCGCAACGATTTCGCTGCCGAGTCGAGACAGGCGTTGATGTACTTGTGGCCGTCAACGGCGCCGAAACGCTTGCCGAGATTGACGCACTCGTTGATGACTACGCGGTAAGGAATTTCCGTAAGTGATTCGAGCTCGTAGACACCGATCAGAAGGATCGCAAGTTCGACCGGATCCAGTTGCTTCAATGGCCGGTCGATCAGCGTGCTTATGCTTTGCTCCAATGACTCCTGCGCCTCACATATTGCCGCCAACCCGTCGTCAAAGAATTTCTGGTCGACACGTGCATACGCAGTATGCTCCCGAAACTGTTGCATGAGTTCGGCACAGTCATGACCTGCAAGCTGTTTTTGATAAAGCGCTTGCAATATCAACTCACGAGCGCGCGTGCGCGCGCCACTTGATGCCGCCTTGCGCATTACTCAGTCTCGCGTGTCGAAAACACGGGCACGGCAGATCAGCGCTCTTTCTTGCCCAACAGGTCCGGCAACAGAGACATCTGTTCCCGGTTGGCCGCGACCTCGGAAATGCGCTGCAGACTCTTGATTTCCTCTTCGAACTCCGTGACGTCCTGGAATCGCCGGTAGACCGACGCGAATCGCACATACGCAACTTCGTCGAGCGCACGCAATTCCTCCATGACGAATTCGCCGACCAGCCGTGACGGAACCTCGCGCTCCCCCATCGTGCGCAGCTTGTGAATCAGCCGGCCGATAGCCTGCTCGAGCTTCTCACTTGGCACCGGCCGCTTTTCGAGCGCACGTACCATGCTGTTGCGCAGTTTGTTTTCATCGAAGGGCTGGCGGGAATTGTCGTTCTTGACAAGTCTCGGCATAACGAGCTCGGCGGATTCGAAAGTCGTAAATCGCTCGTTGCAATCGAGACATTGACGGCGGCGGCGGATCTGCCGACCCTCGCCAGCCAGGCGTGAGTCGATCACCTTGGTCTCTTCGTTGCTGCAGAATGGGCAGTGCATGGGCGACTAGTACTGAACGTACACAGGAAACCGCTTACAAAGGCCGAGAACCTGTCCGCGTACGCGTTCGACTGTTTCCTCGTTTTCGATATCGTCGAGTATATCCGCTATCCAACCCGTTAGCTGTCGGGTTTCGTCCACTCCAAAACCGCGCGTTGTAATCGCCGGCGTACCGAGGCGCAGGCCGCTGGTTACGAACGGCGATTGCGGGTCGTTCGGTACCGCATTTTTGTTCACCGTGATGTTGGCCCGGCCGAGCGCCGCATCGGCGTCCTTGCCGGTGATGCCTTTGTCCATCAGGCTGACAAGCATCAGGTGATTTTCGGTACCGCCCGACACGATCGGGTAACCGCGCTCTGCCAGTACGCCAGCCATGACCACGGCGTTTTCACAGACTTTGCCCTGGTAATCCTTGAACGAGTCGTCCATCGCCTCCTTGAATGCGATGGCTTTGGCGGCGATAACGTGCATCAACGGCCCCCCCTGCGTGCCTGGAAACACGAGTGAATCGAATTTCTTCGTCAGCTCCTCATTCTCCCGTGCCAGGATCAATCCTCCCCGCGGGCCACGTAAAGTCTTGTGCGTGGTCGTTGTGACGACATCGGCAAGCGGAACCGGATTCGGGTAGTGGCCGGTCGCGACGAGTCCTGCAACATGCGCCATATCCACCATCAGGTACGCGCCGACGCTGTCGGCGATTTCGCGAAAGCGCTGCCAGTCGACGATTCTCGAGTACGCCGAAAACCCTGCGATGACGAGCCGCGGCTTGTGTTCGTCGGCAAGCGCCTGTACCTGGCCATAATCGATGAGCCCCGTGCCGGACTCCAGACCGTATTGCACCGCGTTGAACAGGCGGCCCGAGAAGTTGACCTTGCTGCCGTGGGTCAGGTGACCACCTTCGGCCAGGCTCATGCCGAGCAGCGTATCTCCCGGCTGCAGCAACGCCATGCAGACCGCGGCATTCGCCTGCGAGCCCGAATGCGGTTGCACGTTGGCATAGGCGGCGCCGAACAGGGCCCTGGCGCGCGCAATCGCCAGCGACTCGACTTCGTCAACGTGTTCGCAGCCACCGTAATAACGTTTGCCCGGATAGCCTTCCGCGTATTTGTTCGTCAGCACCGAGCCTTGGGCCGCCATGACCCGTGGGCTCGCGTAGTTCTCCGATGCGATCAGCTCGACGTGCTCCTCCTGACGGCGCGACTCGGCTGCGATGGCTGTGGCGACTTCGGGGTCGAATGACTCAATGGTCGGGCTTGTGGCGAGCATCTGCAGAGATCTCCGGTTCGATTGGGCCGCAAAAGAAGGCGATGTTACCCGTTTAACGTGATGCCTGGCAGCACGCATCAATCCGCTGCGGCGAACGCCTGTACGACACGAGTCCAGGCACGTGCCAGGTTGCGGCGATTGTAGCCGCCACCGCCGGTACCGACGATGTACCCGTTGCAATGACGATCGGCGATCCTGCACAGCGTTGCGGCCGCATCTGCGTGCGTCTGCTCCGTGTAGCACAGGTGCGTGATCGGATCGCCTTCGAGGCTGTCCGCACCGCACTGAAACAGGATGAACTCCGGTCTTGCCTTGTCGAGGTACGCCTCGACCCGTCGCCAGGCGATCCTGAAGTCTGCGTCGTCGGCGCCCGGCGCCATGGGAATGTTGAGCTTGGTGCCGCGTGCCCGGCCGGTGCCGGTTTCTTCACTGCCGCCGGTGCCCGGATACAGATAGCGACCGTCCTCGTGAATGTCCGCAAAAATCAGGTCCGGATCGTCTTCGAAACCGTAAAACATTCCGTCGCCATGATGCGCGTCGATATCGACGTAGGCGATGCGCCGCAGGCCATGTTTTTTCCTGAGATATTCGGCGGCAACGCCGCAGTCATTGAACACACAAAAACCGGCGGCGCGATCGCGCGCCGCATGATGCAGTCCCGCGATCGGGACGAAGGCGCGCTTCGCCTCGCCGCCCATGATCGCGTCGATGGCGGCGAGCGTCGTGCCGACGACGTCCGATGCGGCATCGAAAATTCCGGGCAGGGCCGGTGTGTCGCCGTCGTCGAGATAGCCCTTACCCTCCTGCGACATGCGCGACACCTTGTCGATGTAATCCGCCGTATGGAACAGCAGCAGTTCATCGACGCTGGCACGTCGTGGCCTCGCAAACGCGATGCCAGAGTCGAGATTGGCCGACGCGAGTTCCTGATGAAACACGTCGTGGCGGTCTGTTCCGAACGGGTGCGGGTCGCCGAAACCGTAGCGCGCAAGGTCATCGCCCTTGTAAACAAGAACCGGATCAGTCATCGGTATAGTCGGATCGTGATTTGCTATCGGTGCAGCATACCGGATAATGCGCGCTGCATTACAACCACGGTTTGGACATGGCGCAGTACATTTTCACGATGAACCGCGTGGCCAAAATGGTCCCGCCGAAGCGATTCATCATCCAGGATATCTCCCTGAGCTTTTTTCCCGGCGCCAAGATCGGCGTACTCGGGTTGAACGGCTCCGGCAAGTCGACACTGCTGCGCATCATGGCAGGCATTGATACGGACTTCGACGGCGAGGCTCGTCCGCAACCGGGCATCAATATCGGCTATTTGCCGCAAGAACCCGAGCTGGATCCCGCCAAAGATGTCCGCGGCAATGTTGAGGAAGGCGTGGCCGGGACCAAGGCCCTCCTCGATCGCTTCAACGACATCAGCATGCGCTTCAGCGAGCCGATGAACGACGACGAAATGAACGCGCTGCTCGAGGAACAGGGCAAACTGCAGGACGCGATCGATGCCGCCGGCGCCTGGGAACTCGATCGCAAACTCGACATCGCCGCCGATGCTTTGCGCCTGCCGCCCTGGGACGCCGATGTCACCAAATTATCGGGTGGCGAAAGGCGACGCGTGGCGCTGTGCCGGCTATTGTTGTCGCAGCCGGATATGCTGCTCCTCGACGAACCAACCAACCACCTCGACGCCGAATCGGTCGCCTGGCTGGAGCGCTTCCTCCTCGAGTACCCCAACACGGTCATCGCCGTAACCCATGATCGATACTTCCTCGATAACGTCGCAGGCTGGATTCTCGAACTGGATCGCGGCCATGGCATTCCGTGGGAGGGCAACTACTCATCCTGGCTGGAGCAGAAAGAGCGCCGCCTGAGCAATGAAGAGGCCTCGGAAAAAGCGCGGCAAAAGGCCATGCGCGCAGAACTCGAGTGGGTACGATCCAATCCCAGGGGGCGGCAAGCGAAATCCAAGGCGCGTCTGCGGCAATTCGAGGAGCTTTCGTCGCCGGCGTACCAGAAGCGCAACGAAACCAACGAGATCTATATCCCGCCGGGACCGCGGCTCGGCGACGTCGTCGTCGAAGCCGACAATCTCAGTAAGGGTTATGGCGACAAGCTGCTGATGGACGGCCTGAGCTTCATGCTGCCGCGCGGGGGCATTGTCGGCGTCATCGGGCCGAACGGCGCCGGGAAAACGACACTGTTTCGGATGATCACCGGCGCAGAGAAACCGGACTCCGGCACGATACGCCTGGGCGACACCGTCAAGCTCGCCAGCGTCGACCAGTCGCGTGAGAGCCTGGACGACAGCAAGACGGTCTGGGAAGAGATCTCGGCGGCGCAGGACCTGATCAAGGTCGGCAACTACGAAACTTCGTCGCGAGCCTATGTCGGTCGTTTTAATTTCCGTGGCTCCGAACAGCAGAAAAAAATCGGTCTGTTGTCAGGTGGCGAGCGTAACCGCGTGCACCTTGCCAAGATGCTGCGCTCCGGCTGCAACCTGCTGCTGCTTGACGAACCGACCAATGACCTCGATGTGGAAACACTGCGTGCCCTCGAGCAGGCGCTGCTCGAGTTTCCGGGGTCCGCAATCGTGATATCGCACGATCGCTGGTTTCTCGACCGAATTGCCACGCACATTCTTGCGTTCGAGGGCAACAGCGAGGTCGTTTGGTTTACGGGCAACTACGCAGACTACGAGGAAGACCGCAAACGGCGCCTCGGGGCCGACGCGGCGAACCCACATCGGATAAAATACAAGCGCCTGCATGCCTGAGTTGCTGCGATCCAGCACCACACGGGAGGTTTATCAATGAGCATAGTCATCGCGGCCAGCGTGATATTCGCGCTGATCAGCTTAATGCTGTTGGCGTCGGCAATCCGTCACGCACGGGGCCGGCGTGTGCTTCGCGCGGGTGGATCGCTCATGGGCAGTGCTGCATCGGCCGCGCTGGGCGGTATCGGAATACTGATCGCTTTCAGTTATTTCACGTATGGACGTCTCACCGAAGAGCGCCCGATCAGCCTGATCGAGTTTTCGCAGACGGGTCCGGACGAATACACGGCACGGCTTATCCTCGAAGACGAGCTGGATCGACTATTGACGCTGCGCGGCGACGAATGGCAACTCGATGCGCGCGTAATCAGCTGGAAGCCGCCAGCAACGCTATTGGGCCTCGACCCGATCTACCAGCTCGAACGGCTCAGCGGCCGATACTCGGACATCGATCGCGAAGTCAGCGCACCGCGAACCGTGCATTCGCTTTCGGACAGGCAGTTTCTCGACCTGTGGGGCATCGCCAGGAAATTCCCCTTTCTGATGCCGGGCGTCGATGCCTATTACGGCACCGCGACCTATGTGCCGATGGCTGATGGCGCGAGGTTCGAGGTATCTCTGACACGCGATGCGCTGATCGCCAGGCCGGTGAACGATGCCGCGCGCGAGGCGGTCGGTGATTGGGGTGGCGCGGCAGATTGAATCGTGCATTATGTTGAACCACCGCCGGCATTCCGGAATGGTTGGTGCATACTGAATTGGCTGTTTGGCGTGAACAAATCCACCAAGAGATAACGGCAAAGTGGCGATCGTACTTGACAGAGATCAGGGCTTATTGAGCGAGGCGGACGAGCGCATCGGCCTCGAGTGCCCGTACTGTGGCGTCTACGCGCACATGAGCCGGCAGTCGCTTCCTGACGTCGACAAGATTATCGCCGACAAACCGAAGCACGTCGGACTCGTGTATCAATGTGACTCCTGCCATGCGCCGGTTTTTCTGCGCTTCGCGACACGCGGCTTCGCAAACGGCCAGGTCGAACTTTACCGCAACTTCGTCGAACTCGAGCGACCGAAAGAACGCTTCGCTTTTTCCTATTTGCCGAAAGACACAGAGGTATTGTTTCGCGAGGCGCTCACCTGTTATTCGTCCAACAGCTTCAATGCATTTGCGTCAATGTGCCGCCGCTCCGCCGCGAGTGCGTTTGACGCACTTGGCGAAGGCGGCAAGTTGCAGGGCTTCGAAGAGGTGATGACCGCCCAGGAAATTGCCGGCATCGATGACGCCAGCTTTGCTCCGATCAAATCGGTTCTGTTCGGGTCGGGCGAAGAAGAGGATCTGCCGTTACTGGATCGCGTTCAGGCAGGCATACTGCTCGAAGTGCTCAAGGACATGTTTTACCAGTGCTTCGTCCGTCGCGGCAAGTTGACGCGCGCCCTCAAGGTCCGGCGTTTTTTCGTTCAGGATGGTGGCGGCAACCTGCAGTCGACCGCGTAGGTGCGATCGGAGCAAGAGGCCGGCCGTTCGAAGCCGTCTGCCGCGAGCAAATCCTAAGCGTCTGTATTCCGGTCAAACCGCGATTTGCAGGCCAAAAGGCATTTCCCGCAGACGCGTGCCGGTCGCGGCGAAGATGGCGTTTGCCAGCGCCGGCGCAATCGGCGGAACTCCAGGCTCACCCACGCCCGCCGGTAGTGCATCGTTGTGCACGATATGCACTGAAGTTTCCGGCGTCATGTCCATTCTAAGTACCGGGTAGTCGTCAAAGTTTCCCTGGTCTACACGTCCATTGGTCGCCGTGATTTTACCCTCGCGCGCAAGACTCAAACCGAATATTACCGATCCCTCGAGTTGTGCACGCACCCTGTCCGGATTGACTGCAAGACCGCAATCGAACGCTATGTCGACACGTGGCACGTTCCAGCGCCCATCCGCATCAACAGCGACCTCCACGACTGCCGCGACGTAGCTCAGAAAACTGCGGTGCACGGCAATGCCATGCCCATGTCCTCCCGGCAGTACTCTTCCCCAGCCCGCTTTCTCGGCTGCAAGTTCTGCGACATGGCGCAATCTTGCTGTGTCGAACGGATAGTTGTCGACGCCTTTCTGCCCGAAAGACGAGAAATCGAGATGCCGATCCGGACCGAGCATGTCCAGAAAGTTTTCAAGTGGATCCTTATTCCTTGCGTAGGCAATTTCATCCGTAAACGAACACACGGCAAATGCCTGGAAGATGTTGCAGACCGATCTCAACCAGCCGATTCGAATCTTCGCTTCCGTCTCGGCCGACGCGATATTTACGTTGGCGATGTCGTACGGCATGTTGATCGCACCCATGCCAATTTCCCAACCGGCCGGATGCTTCGCTCCAGCTTCAAACGTCGACATGATCGTTGGGTAGGCGACACGGTGCAGCCATCCACTGACCGCGTTCTCGCTGTTGATACTCGCCTTCAGGTACTGTGCGCTCGGCGCGTGAAAATAGTCATGGCGAATATCGTCTTCACGACTCCAGACAACTTTGACTGGCGCGCCAATCGATTTGGACAGGATGATCGCCTCATTGACAAAGTCGCATTTGGATTTGCGGCCGAATCCACCACCGAGCAGCGTCACGTGTACTTTGATCTGCTCAGGCGCGAGCCCGGTGATCGCGGCGCCCTCCTTGATGATCGACTGCGGATTCTGAGTCGGCGCCCATACTTCACAGCGATCAGTCGTGACTGACGCGAGCGCCACCGGCGGTTCCATGGGTGCGTGGGCGAGATGAGGCGTGTAAAACTCCGCATCCAAAGTAACGTCCGCATTCGCGAATGCCTCTGTAACGTCCCCCTCTTCGCGCACGACTTGCCCATCCTGCCTGGTGGCGGCCTGAAGCTGCGCTTTGTAGTCGTCGGAGTTGTATCTCGCATTGTCTCCTTCGTCCCATTCGATCTTCAGGCGTTTGCGGCCTTCCATCGCCGCCCAGGTGTTATCGGCAATGACCGCGATCCCGCCGAGTGCCTGGAACAACGCCGGCGGTGTGGCGGCAGGCAACTCTACGACCTGTCGCACACCGTCGAGCGCCAGTGCTTCGGCCGCATCGAAGGATTTCACGCTACCGAAAGTGACCGGGCAGCGGGCGATCACGGCGTATTTCATGCCTGCCACACTGGCGTCGATGCCGTAGCCCGCGCGCCCGTGGATCATGTCGTCGAGATCGACAATCGGCATGTCTTTTCCGATGTATCGAAACTTTTCCGAGGGTTTGAACGACAGCGTATCCGGCGCCGGCACGGGCAACGCGGCAGCGGCCGCGACAAGGTCCTTGTAGTCCAGCGAGCGTGTGCTCGCATCGTGCAGGACGCGGTGATTCTCCGCCCGGCACTCGGCAACGTCGACCTGCCATTCATCCGCGGCGGCCTGTTCAAGCATCTGCCTTGCCGACGCACCGGCTTCACGCATGCGCTGCATGAACCCGCGCACCGACCACGATCCGTCTGTGTTCTGATCGCCGTACACGGCGTCGGCCATCGCCTGCTCGACTATGACCCGCCCCCAGTCAGCCTCGAGCTCGTCTGCGACAATGGCGGCGAGGCCGGTTCGCGTGCCCTGCCCCATCTCACTGCGATGCGAAATGATGTGTACGGTGCCGTCAGCGTCGAAACTGATAAATACGTCGGGCGACCACGGCCCATCGGCAGGCCGCGCAGCCGTTATTGCGGGTTTGTCCTGACGGCCGCAGCCGGCCATTGATACGCCCAGTACAAACAGGCCACCGGTCTTGACGAAATCACGTCGCGATAGCTGCTTCACAGGATTCATGACATTTCTCCTGCAGCCGTCCGTATAGCTTTCCTGATGCGCTCGTAGGTCCCGCAGCGACAGATGTTGCCGCGCATGCCGTCAACGATATCCTGCTCACTGGGGTCGGGATTGCTTGCCAGCAGCGATGCCGCCTGCATGATTTGTCCTGGCTGGCAGTAGCCGCATTGTGGGACATTGTGTGCCGCCCACGCTTTTTGTAGTGGGTGGTCGCCGTTGGCCGCAAGACCTTCAATTGTCGTGACGTCTGCGCCCTCGGCGGCGGACACCGGCGTCACACATGACCGGACAGCTTTGCCGTCAAGATGAACGGTACAGGCGCCGCAGAGACCTTTGCCGCATCCGAACTTCGTACCGGTCAGGCCCAGAACGTCACGCAATGCCCACAACAAGGGCATATTGGCATCGCCGTCGAATTCGATGGATTCCCCGTTGACTGATAGATTCATCGCCTTTTCCCATGAGTAGCGAGTCCCGCCGATCCTGGGGTCCATCGAGGCATCATGCCGTGGCTTCCCGTCCCCTTAACTTCAGGCGGTTTTTGCTTTTCGCTGCGGTCTCCTGAGCATAGTGGAATTTGATTAATTTGCGGGCGATTTCAACCGGTCGCCGTCATAGCGCCCGACCGACCCCTCAGTCTACCGCGACGCGGGCGTTGCGAAATATGCGCATCCACGGACCGTCGACGCCCCAGTCGTCGGGGTGCCAGGAGTTTTGCTGCGTCAGCACGACGCGTTCCGGATGCGGCATCATGATCGTGACACGGCCGTCCTCGCTGCAAAGGCCGCAAATGCCGTCGAGCGAACCGTTCGGATTCGCCGGATAGTCGTCTGCGACCTTGCCGTAGTTATCGACATAGCGCATTGCGACCGTATAGGAGGATGTATAGCGTGCCAGGTCGTCGTCGAATCTAACGCGTCCTTCGCCGTGAGACGTCGCAATGGGAATCTGTGAGCCGGCCATCCCCTGCAGAAACAGCGACGGGCTCTCGACGACCTCCACCAGGCTGAATCGAGCTTCGAATTGTTCCGATCGGTTGCGCAGAAATCTTGGCCAGTTCTTGGCGCCGGGAATCAGTTCGCGGAGGTGGGACAGCATCTGACAGCCATTGCAGACACCGAGCGTGAACGTGTCGCTGCGCGCAAAGAACTCGGCAAACTGGTCCCGGGTTCGTGCGTGGTAGAGGATCGACTTGGCCCAGCCACCGCCCGCACCGAGCACATCGCCGAACGAAAAGCCGCCGCATCCCACGAGGCCCTGGTAATTGGCAAGGTCGTCGCGGCCACTCAGCAGGTCGCTCATGTGCACGTCAAAAGCGGCAAAACCGGCACGCATGTAGGCGGCTGCCATTTCATACTGGCCATTGACGCCTTGCTCCCGAAGAATCGCCACCCTTGGTCTCGCGACGCCGCGAAGAGACCGAACGATGTCGTCATTGACATCGAACTTGAGCCGCGCGTTGAGGCCGGGATCCTTGTCGTCGAGGATACGGTCGAATTCCTCTTTGGCTGTTTCGGGATTATCGCGCATCGCCTGTATGCGATAGCTCGTCTCGGACCATTCCTGCTGCAGATTGCCACGTCGAAATCTCAACAGCACACCCTCATCATCCCGAATCGTCAAGACCGGTTTCGTCTCGACGCGACCAAATGCGGCTGCACTGAGGCCGTGGCGATCCAGGATCATGTGCACGTGTGCCAGTTTGCTCTTGGCAACCTGTACAACCGCTCCGGCCTCCTCGGTAAATAGTTGCGCCAGATTGTCCGTCTCAGAGCCGGTGAGCTGAATGGATACGCCGAGACGGCTCGCGAAGATCATTTCCGCGACCGTCGCAAGCAGGCCGCCGTCGCTGCGATCGTGATACGCCAGCAACATGCCGCGCGCGTTGAGTTCCTGAACCGCTGCAAAAAAGCCTTTGAGCAGTGCCGGCTCCACGATGTCCGGCGTGGCACCGCCGACACGATTGAACACCTGAGCGAGACAGGAACCGCCGAGCCGGTTCGCTCCCTGACCCAGGTCGAACAACAACAGATAGCTCGGCTCATCGATGCGGCGCAATTCCGGTGTCAGATGGCGTCGAACGTCGGTGACTGGCGCGAATGCCGAAACGATCAGCGATACGGGCGCCACGACCTCGTAGTTTTCGTCGCCGTCGCGCCAGCTGGTACGCAGTGACAGAGAATCCTTGCCGACCGGAATCGCCAGTCCGAGATCGCGGCACATTTCATCCGCGACCGCTTTAACGGTGTCGAACAGTCTGGCGTCTTCTCCCGCATGTCCGGCGGCCGCCATCCAGTTCGCCGACAGGCGAATCTTCGTGATGTCTTCGATCGGCGCCGCGGCGATGTTGGTGATCGCCTCGGCAACGGCCATGCGCCCCGACGCCGGGGCATTGATCGCAGCCAGCGGCGTCCGCTCGCCGATTGCCATCGCCTCGCCCGTGAGGCTGCCAAATCCCGACGCCGTGATCGCGACGTCGCTGACCGGAATCTGCCACGGACCGATCATTTGGTCACGCACCGTCAGTCCACCAACGGTGCGATCACCGATATTTATCAGGAACGATTTGTCCGCTACGGCCGGAAATCTGATGACGCGGCCGATGGCCTCTTCGAGCTCGATACCGTCCAGATCGAGAGGCGTCTCGAGCGCGGGTGTCCGTTCAACCTGGCGCGTCGTTTTCGGTGGATTGCCGAACAACATCTCCATCGGCATGTCGACGCAACGATTGCCGAGGTCCCTGTCATCCACGACAAGGCGGGCATCATCTGTCAACGTGCCAATGACGGAAACCGGGCACCGCTCGCGCTCGCACAACGTTGTAAATTCATCGACCCGGTCCGCGGCCACGATCGCCACATAACGCTCCTGCGCCTCGTTGCACCAGATCCCCATCGGTGACATGCCGGGCTCGGCGTTCGCCACGTCACGCAATTCGATGCGTGCGCCGCGTTTGCTGTGATCGACGGCTTCCGCCACGGCATTCGACAGTCCGCCTGCACCGACGTCATGAATGAGCAGTATCGGGTTGTCACTGCCCATGGCGCAGCACCGATCGATCACTTCCTGGGCGCGCCGCTGCATTTCCGGGTTGCCGCGTTGCACCGAGGCGAAATCGAGCTTCTCACTCGACGTCCCGCTCGCAAGGCTCGACGCCGCACCGCCACCCAGACCGATCAGCATCGCGGGCCCGCCGATAATGACGATCTTCGCCCCGACGGGCACATCGATTTTCCGCGCGTGTTCGGCGCGCACATTGCCGACGCCGCCGGCAATCATTATTGGCTTGTGGTAGCCGAGAATCTCGTTGTGCGGCAGTCCCGGCAACGCGCACTCGAAGGTACGAAAATAGCCCGCGAGGTTAGGCCGGCCAAACTCATTGTTGAACGCCGCACCACCGATCGGTCCGTCAATCATGATTTGCAGCGGTGTGGCCAGGCGCTCCGGATGCGGGAACGTGTCTTCCCAGGGCTGGCGGAAACCGGGAATGCGCAGGTGCGACACGCTGAATCCCGTCAATCCGGCTTTGGGTTTCGCACCGAGACCCGTCGCTCCTTCGTCGCGTATCTCTCCGCCGGATCCGGTCGCAGCTCCCGGAAACGGCGAAATCGCCGTCGGATGATTGTGCGTTTCGACCTTCATCAATATATGAACGGGTTCCTCGCTGTAGCGGTACTCACGATCACGCGGGTCGGCCATCAGCCGCGACGCGTCCGGACCCTCGATCACCGCTGCATTGTCCGAGTACGCCGACAATATGCCTTCCGGACTCGTTTCCGTCGTCGAACGAATCATGCCGAACAAGCGCTCGGCTTGCGGCTCGCCGTCGATGACCCAGTCAGCGTTGAATATCTTGTGGCGGCAATGCTCCGAATTCGCTTGCGCGAACATCATCAGTTCTGCATCTGTCGGATCGCGCCCGAGTCGCGCGTAACAGTCGGTGAGGTAGTCAATTTCATCGTCCGACAAGGCCAGGCCGAGTTCGATGTTCGCCCTCGCAAGCGCATCACGGCCATCGCGGCTGAGTGCAATCATGCCAAGCGGCGCCGGCTCGTGTGCGGTGAACAACGCCGCCGCCGCATCGCCTGAATCGAGAGCGGCCTCCGTCATTCGATCGATCAGCAAACCTGCCAGTGGACGCATGTCGCCGTTGCCCGTTTTGCCCTTGAATTGCACGCCATAGCAGATGCCACGCTCGACGCGACGCACGACATCGAGATCACAGGCATGAGCGATATCCGTCGCCTTGCTCGACCACGGCGAAATCGTGCCTGGCCTCGGCACCACGTAGAGCTTGCTGGATCCTTTTACGAATTTACCGGGACGATCACCGGCCAGTAGCAGTGCATTCAGGCGCTGCCGGTCCTCCCTGGACAATGGGCCCGCGAGATGGACGAAATAGGCAAACCGCGCGGCGATTTTTACGACCCGTTGATCGACAGCGCGAAGTTTTTGCGCGAGCTTCTCGAGACGGAATTCCGACAGCGCAGGCTGACCGGCCAGTTCCACCATATCGACTGGTGTCTGGACGTCGAGGTCATGTGCTGGAATCGACAAGCGGCTCGAACCCTTGAGCGAGGCGGAGACTCGGTATGCTGCGATGATACTAGAAGCGGGAAATGGGGTCGAACCGCACTTTTTCTACGACTTACCGCCGTCCCGGGGCGTGTAAATCGGCATCGGGAACTGCGCCACGTTGCTGCCCTCGACCTTGCTGATTTTACTCGCACCCTGCTTGTCGACTTCGTCAATGCGTATGATCGAATGCATCGGCAAGTAGGTGCGCCGGACGTCGGCGAACTCGGACTTGATTTTCTCTTCGGAAGGATCGACGACAACGGTCGTACGCTCGCCGAAAACGAGTTGCTCCACCTCAACGAAACCGAACATCGCGCCTTGCGCGACATGCCGGGCGTAGATCTCGTAGACCTGTCCCTGGCTCATGAAGATGATTTTGTACAGACACTTCTTCTTATTCATCATGACGCCGACTGTAGACGGCTAAACCTGCTGCGAAACCGATCCGGAGGGCGCGTAGTGTACCCAAATCGGCGACATCTGGCGCGGCTGTCGGTCGGCTCGCCTGAAAATCTGTATATGGTCTGAATTCTTCATATTTTGTTGCGACACGGACCACCGGCAACCCGATTATGTGAACTACTCGGCAGCGTAAGCCCTTCAATCGCTGCACTATTTGTGCAGTACCCCTGACCGGGCGGCGTGTGGCCGTGCCGGCAGCGATGGCGCGAGTAGCAAGATGCCGCTTCATCTCGAAATCGTCAGCGAACACCGTGATCTGGTCGGAGACGATGTCGTGCGCGTGTTTAATGAGGATGGCGGCACAATCGGCCGGTCGCTGCGCAGCGACTGGATATTACCGGACCCGGACCGCTACATTTCCAGCCTCCATGCGACGGTCGATTGCAAGGCGGGCGTGTATTACCTGGCCGACACCAGCAGCAATGGCGTTTTTGTCAACGGCGAGAAAAAGCCGATCGGCAAGGGCAATCCGCGCCGGTTGTTCAACGGCGACATCTTGCACATGGGCGACTTCGAAATCGTCGTCACGATCGACGAAGGCGAGGACCTCGACATGCCGGAGCAGTCATCCGCATCGACCATTTCAAAAGAGATAGAGCAGCTCGTGCCGGAATCGAGCATGAAAACCGGCCCTGATCTTCTCGATGAAGAGGAGATCACGGGCGACGAAGAGTTTCAATCAGCGCTGTTCGGACCGGGCGGCATATCAGCGTCGCCGGCGCCAGCCAACGATGTGCCCGATGTGGAACCTGACGACGGCGGCAGCCCGTCGCAGGAGGACCTGTTCGACGCGTTCGCCCAAGGTGTCGGCGTCAGCCGTTCCGATTTCCACCCGTCCGTTGACCTGATGCAGGTGATGCGCAACGCCGGTGAGGTGCTGCGCGAGTACGTCGCCGGCATGGAAAAACTCATCGCCAGCCGCGCCGACCTCAAAGACGCGTTCCGCCTGGATCAGACGATGATCCTGCCGCGCCATAACAACCCTCTCAAGCTCTCGCAAAATACCACCGATTCGGTCAAACAGTTGCTCGTGGGACAGGAAGGCGAGTACCTCGGACCACGTGACGCCGTTCGCGAAGTCAGCCGCGATCTGCTGGCGCACCAGGAAGCGTTTCTCGACGCGATGGCTACTGCCCTCGGCGAATATTCAGAACGCTTCGACCCCGACGAAATCAGCGAGGCAGCCTCCGGCTCATCGCAACGCAAGCCGCTGTTCGGGTTCCTGAAAAAAATCAAGTACTGGCAGCGCTATTGTGATTTGTACCCGACGATGACGGCAACCGGCGGTGGACGTTTCCCGCAGACTTTCGCCGAGGAGTTTGTCAAGGCCTATGAAAGCCAGATTGCCGAATTCAAACGGCTCGGCCCGGCGGATCACAGCGCCCCGACACCGTTGCTGGCGCCGCTGCAGGATGCCGATGCCGGTAAAGGCATGACAGCCACTGCAGAGAACACCGATGATGAGGATGATGACGATTTCGACATCGTGGTAACGCAGGTTATCGAGAAGCTCGACGATGAACTTGATGAACACGATATCGATTTGGCCGTAACGGCCGTCCTCGAAGGCATCGACAACAAAGCGGCTGACGACGCGGACGACCAGGCCAAGAGCTGACCCGCTCGCTGGCTGGACTCGCGGGTCAGCTGCGGTTTTGCCGGTTCTCGATGAGGTCGTCGACGACGGCCGGATCAGCCAGCGTCGACGTATCACCCAGGTCCGCGTAGTCGTTGGCTGCCACTTTTCGCAAAATGCGGCGCATGATCTTGCCGGATCGCGTTTTCGGCAGGCCTGGCGCCCATTGAATCAGGTCCGGCTTTGCGATCGGCCCTATTTCCCTGCGCACGCACTTTTGCAACTCTATTTTGAGCTCATCGCTCGCAGCGACACCATCCATCAGCGTGACATAAGCGTAGATGCCCTGACCCTTGATGTCGTGCGGGTAACCAACCACGGCCGCTTCGGCAACATCCTTGTGCGCAACGAGCGCGCTCTCAACCTCCGCCGTGCCCATGCGATGACCGGAGACGTTGAGGACATCGTCAACCCGCCCCGTGATCCAGTAGTAGCCGTCTTCATCGCGGCGCGCGCCATCACCCGTGAAATAGCGGCCTTCGTATGTCGCGAAGTATGTGTCGAAGAAGCGCTGATGATCGCCATATATCGTGCGCATCTGGCCCGGCCAGCTGTCGGTGATGACCAGGTTGCCGGACGCAGCGCCATCGAGTTCGTTGCCGTCGCCGTCGACGATCGCGGGCATGATTCCGGGCAGCGGCGTGGACGCTGAACCCGGTTTCAGTGCCGTGGCCCCGGGCAGCGGACTGATCAATATGCCGCCCGTCTCGGTCTGCCACCAGGTGTCGACGATCGGGCAGCGCCCGTCGCCAACGACTCGGTAATACCACTCCCAGGCTTCCGGATTGATGGGCTCGCCGACCGTACCAAGCAATCGCAGGCTGTTCCTCGACGTCCGCTTCACGGGATCATCGCCCTCGCGCATCAGCGCACGAATCGCCGTCGGCGCCGTGTAACAGATATTGACGCTGTGCTTGTCGCAGATTTCCCAGAAGCGCGACGCGGTCGGGTAGTTGGGCACACCCTCGAACATCAGCGTCACGGCGCCGTTCGCGAGCGGGCCGTAAACGATGTAACTGTGCCCCGTGACCCAGCCAACGTCCGCGGTACACCAGAAAATATCGCCGGGATGATAGTCGAAGACAATCTCGTGCGTAAACGCCGCATAGACGAGGTAGCCACCCGTCGTATGCAGCACGCCTTTTGGCTTTCCGGTCGAGCCCGACGTGTAGAGTATGAATAACGGATCCTCGGCACCCATCTCTTCGCACGGGCAATCCGCGCCGGCATCAGCCACGAGTTCGTGCAGCCAGGCATCGCGATCATTGACCCAGTTGATGTCGTTCCCCGTGTTGCGGACAACAAGAACCTTTTCCAGGGTCGTCACTTCGGGGTGTTCGGCCGCCGCATCTACGTTTGCCTTGAGTGGTATCAGTTTGCCGCCGCGAATGCCCTCGTCCGCAGTAATGACGATCGATGATTCGCAATCGTGAATACGGCCGGCAAGTGCAGCGGGTGAAAAGCCGCCGAATACGACAGAATGGATCGCGCCGATCCGCGCACATGCGAGCATGGCGATGGCCGCATCGGGAATCATCGGCATGTAGATCGTGATGCGATCGCCTTTTTTTGCGCCAAGCGATTTGAGGCTGTTAGCAAAGCGGCACACGCGTTCGTGGAGATCACGGTAGGTTATTTTGAGGTCGCGGGACGGATCATCACCTTCCCAGATGATCGCAACATCATCACCTTTGGCGTCGAGATGCCGGTCAACACAGTTGTAACAGACGTTGAGTGTGCCGTCGTAAAACCAGCGCACGTGCAGATCGTCCCTGGCGAATGAGACATCCTTGCACTTCGTAAACGGCTTTATCCAGTCAATGCGCTGCGCCTGTTCTGCCCAGAACGCCGCGTTGTCATCGACGGACTGCGCATACATTTTGTCGTAGCCGGCCGCGTCGATCAGTGCACGTGCCTTCGTTTCAGCGTCGACGGGATAGATGTCAGTCATGATCTTTCAGCCTTTTTCTTGTGTTGCCTGCAGGTCGTTGGCCAGATCGACGATGCGCCGTGCTTGCGCGAGATGCGGACGATCGATCATCTCGCCATCCATGCCGAGCGTGCCGGCACCCGGGCTTTCTTCGAACAAGGCGATAATGCGTCGCGCCCGTTCGATCACTTCGGCGTCCGGCACAAAGGCATCATTGATAATTTTGACTTGTGCCGGATGAATGGCAAGCATACCGGCAAAGCCATCACGCGCTGCGTTCGCCGCATACCGGGCCACTCCCTCGAGATCTCGAAAATCCGTGTACACCGTATCGATGGCTTGCACCTCGGCCGCCGCGGCCGCAAACAGGCACAGTGAGCGAGCCAGTTCGTACGGCGGCAGCCAGCCACCGTCGTCATCGCGGCTGCGGCTGGCGCCCACGGCGGCGCTCAGATCCTCGGCGCCCCAGGACAGTCCTGCGAGGCGTGCTGTTGCGCCCACATAACCGTCAAGCGCGAACAGCGCCTGCGGACGCTCGGTGCACAACGGCAATATTCGTGTCTGACCCGCCGGGATGCCATGGCGAGTCTCGAGCTTGTCCAGCATCGCCGCAAGAGCACACGCATCATCGGCGCTTCGCGGCTTGGGCAGGACAATTCCCGCCGGCGCGGACGCCATGACGGCGTCGAGGTCCTTCGCCGCATCCTCCGAATCGATTGGATTGATCCGTACCCAGACATTTTTCTTGCCCGCGATGTAGGCGCGCGCCAGGTCGCGTGCAACCGTTCGCGCAGCAGCCACGACGGAGTCTTCGAGATCGAGGATCAATGCATCGGCGCCGGCCTCGCCCGCCTTTTGCAGCTTGTGCTCGTCATCGGCCGGAACGAACAGGAAGCTGCGATTCATGCAGGTTTCTTCAGCATCAGCGCCGTGCGCTTGCAGACGGCGACGAGTTCCCCGTCCTGGTTGTAAGCTCGGTGGGCAAACGTGACGATGCCATTATTCGGGCGCGACTTGCTTGCCCGAACCTCGATGACCTCTGACTCGACGCGAATCGTATCGCCGTGAAAAAGCGGCTTGGGAAAGCGAACTTCGTCCCAGCCGAGGTTGGCCACCGTCGTACCGTGGGTCGTGTCATTCACGGAAATACCGACCATGAGCCCCAGCGTCAGGCAACTGTTGACAATGCGCTGGCCAAATTCCGTTCCTTTCATGTACTCGGCATCGAGGTGCAATGCCGACGGATTGTGCGTCATCGTCGTGAACAGAACGTTGTCCGCCTCGGTGATCGTGCGGCGTATCGGATGGTCGAAAATCTGTCCGACCGTAAATTCTTCGAAATAGAGACCTGGCATGACACTCGCCCGCACCGAACCTGTGCAGATAATAGTGCCAGCGACCCTCGATTGAAACGTATCGAGGTCCCGATTGTGGTGTGCGTGGCGGTGATTTCGGCCGCTGTAACGCGTATAAAGGCGGTACGCAAAGCCATTGGACCGGCTGAATTGGGCATGACACGTTGCTGCTGAAGAGAATCGCCGTTGATACCACAAAGCTCGCGAAGGGCATGTACGTCGTCATGCTCGATCGGCCGTGGCTCGAAACGCCGTTCGTGTTTCAAGGCTTCGAAATCAAGGAGCGATTCGAGATCGACGACCTTCAGTCTTACTGCCGGTACGTCTATGTCGACATCGAACGCGGAACACTGACCGACGCACAAATTCGCAACCTGATCAAAGCCTCACCAACGACGCCGTTCGTCAGCAAAAAAGCCCCTCGCGCTGAAGGAGATACGGGCTGGCTGAGCCGATTCCGCGCCAGCATAGTCCGTCTCGATCCCACAGGGCTCCTCGCCGCCCGCACTCGCGGCGAATCGAGCGGCTATGGCATCACGTCAACAGTCCGCCGCGAGGCGCCACGCGCCACGGCGGCGTATGAACTGAATCTTGCGGCATACAGATCGATATACGACAGCGCGCGGCACGGCAAGATCCAGCCCGAGACCGTGAGAAAGGCGGTCGAACCGATGATCGAAAGCGTATTGCGCAATCCCGACGCGATGGCGTGGACGATATTCTCCAAAAAACGCAATCCGCGAAATTACAACCGCGCCATCGCAACATCGGTCTGGGCCGTCATGTTCGGCCGTCAATTGGGATTCGATGGCATGGCGCTGCGCGATCTCGCGATCGGTGGCCTGTTGCTGGACATTGGCAACAGCCGGCTGCCCGACGATATCGTCAACTCGGAAGGCGCCATCACTGACGAGCAATTTCAGGAGATGTCGCGCCATGTGCGCATTGGTGTCGAACTTCTGGAGACATCGAGAGGATTTTCGAAAAACGTGCTCGATATGGTCCGTTCACACCATGAGCGCGCCGACGGATCGGGCTACCCCGACGGCCTGACCGGCACCGACATACCAATCTTTGGCCGCATGGCCGGTATCGCCGACTGTTACGACGCGATGACCACGAAAACTGCGTATTCGCCTGCCGTGGCCGCCTACGAATCTGCGCGCGAACTCAACGACATGCGCGGCAAGGAATTCCAGACGGAAGTCGTGGAGCAGTTTCTGCGCACGATCGGCATGTTTCCCACCGGCAGCATTGTCGAACTCAGCGATGGCACGGTCGGACTGGTGCTCGAGCAAAATCGCGTCCAGTCACTTCGTCCGAAGCTCATGATCCTGCTCGATGCGTCGCGGAACCTGTTGTCGAAGCCGAAGATACTGGACATGCGCGAACTGCCGGACAAGGCGCCGAGTGCGCGCGCCGTCTGGATCATCAAGGGCCATGAACACGGCGCATTCGGTATCGACCCGCTGAATTACTTCACCTAGATCCACGCAAGGCGACCGACGATGACAATCTCCCGACGTGACTTTTCATTAGCATGCCTGAGCACGGCGGCGGCTCTCTCGCTTGGCGGCCACCCGGCATTTGCAGGCCCGGCGAACGTATTAAAGAGACCGATTCCGTCGTCGGGTGAAATGATTCCGATCATCGGCATCGGAACAAATCGTTACGGCGTCGGCGCATCCGCCGGGGAGCGCGCGCCACTCAGGGCCGCGCTGCAGCGGTTCCACGAATGGGGCGGAACGCTTATCGACACGGCTCCGGCGTACAGGACATCTGAGTCGGTACTCGGCGATCTGATCTTCGGCCTCGGCACCCGTGACGATCTTTTTGTCGCGACCAAAGTCGACCGGGACGTTCGCGCCGACAGCGAATCGCAAATGAACGATTCACTCAGGAAGCTCAGGACCGATCGCCTCGATCTGGTGCAGGTACACAACCTGCACGGCTGGAAAACATCGATTCCTTTGCTCCGTGAGTGGAAGGACGACGGCCGGATTCGATACATCGGCATCACGACGTCGCGCGCCAGGCAGTACGAACTCATGGAACAAATCATGCGCCAGCAAGATCTCGATTTCATCCAGATCAACTACTCACTCGGGCAGCGCGAAGCAGCGGACCGCCTGCTGCCCCTGGCTGCCGACCGCGGCATGGGTGTCATCATCAATCGTACCTTCGGCGGCGGGCGTATTTTTCGCCAGGTCGGTGATCGGCCGTTGCCGGGTTGGGCCGCCGAATTCGATTGTTCGAGTTGGGCGCAATTCCTGCTGAAATACGCCCTGGGCCACCCCGCCACGACCGTGGCGATCCCCGGGATGACGAAAGTGCGTCACGTCGACGACAACTTCGGCGCAGCGCGTGGCCGCCTCCCTGACGCGGCACAACGAAAACGCCAGGAAGCATTCTTCGACGCGCTGTAGCTGACTCGTCGTTCGGGCGTCCGTATCCGCTGTGCGGATTTGTCGAACCCACGATCAAACTTTGTATAGTAGTGTTTGTAGAATAATTATCAGAGACGTCAATTATTAAAGACGATATTCATCAGGGTAGCTGTGTTTGTGGATCCGTAACATACGAAGTATGCGGCGACCCAGAACTTGTACTTGTATGCCACTGCAAATTTTGTCAAAAGCGGACAGGCAGTACGCAAGCCATGCTGGTGTACTTTAAATCCGAAGTTGTTAAGAGTATTGAAAGGCCGCTAAAAAGCTACTCCCATATCTCGGATGATAGCGGGCGCTGGATTGAACTGGAGTTTTGCGAAAACTGCGGATCGTCTGTCACCTGGACACTGGAAGTCGGTCCAACAATGCGTGGATTTGAAGGGGGAACGTCTGATGAAAATGACCAATTCCCCTGTAACATGCATATGTGGACCGACAGTAGCCACCCCTCTGTCGTTTTTAAATCTACGGATACTTGTTTTGCCAGGCAGCCGCCATTTACCGAGGCGTATCTAAAGAAAATGAATAAGGAAAGCTGAAAGTGACTGGTGCGAAAAAGTGAACCCGTCACAGCCATTACCAAGCCGTGAACATCCATGCCCGAGTGACAAAATTGATAATGTGGTCTTAAATTCCCGACTTGCTCTCATTAACCGTTCCACGTTTAGAGTGGGTATCTCAAATTCCGAAAACTCTACTTCTGGACTGTCTCATTGATGGGGAAGCTTACGGTAGGAGTCCATCCTGACGGGCGACAATCATTCACGGGCCTTTCCCCAACGGTCCGTGAATGTTTGCGAGGACATTATTCTTTCGGTCGTGCCAGAATAACTTCTACCTCGACCAGCATTCCCGGACGAGCGAGCCCGGCAACCTGAACTGCTGAGCGTGCTGGCAGATTCGGCTGTTCTTCTGTGCCGAAATACTGTGTATAGGCC
>SMUY01225241.1_pt1 | contig 27589 bp, 24 predicted proteins | sample 2456441 | NCBI WGS metagenome assembly SMUY01 (sample SAMN11095931, study PRJNA526329) | marine sediment metagenome | biome: Marine sediment; feature: Surficial sediment; material: Deep marine sediment; isolation source: Hadal surficial sediment | place: Pacific Ocean | collected 2014-11 | depth...
CCCAGCCGAGGGTTGCCAGCAGCCCGAGCATGCCGACAAAGAGCAGCAGCGAGTGAATGAAGGTGGTGACCTTCCGCTCGAGTACACGCGCTCTACGTATCATTGGTACCCCGCTTCCACTGTGCTATACGCAAGCCTCCGTCGAATCGTTCAATTATATAATGTATATGAACTCATTTAATATTATTATCTAAACATCATATTTTTGACGTTCAACTGAAATATGTATCACTCTGTCGCTCCTTATTCCACGCAAACAGCTTATATTCAGTCATTTATGGTCCGAGACCAGACGATCGCCATCGAACGCACAAACAGTCCATTGACGGTGGATACCGTGTCGGCGAGAGATTCAAAGAACACGCCCTTGAGCAAGCGTGCAGCCGTCTCGGATGCATGGGGGTCTTCGTGACCGGGGTATGCTGGATGGATGTCCGAATCACAACGCGCCGAATCCATCGCGCCCGGCATCACGAGCGAGATGGCCGACTACTACGACCTGTTTGTCGACTGGAAGGGGCGCCTCGGGAGGGAGATGCCGGGGATCGAGAAGCGGCTGCGGGACAACGAGGCGCGGCGGGTGCTCGACTTGGGATGTGGCACGGGTCGTCATGTCGAGGCGCTGCTCAGGGCTGGGTTCGACGCGGTCGGGGCGGACAAATCGGACGACATGCTGCGACGGGCGGCGGCGCTTCTCGGGGGTCGAGAGAGACTGCACACCTGGCGCGCCGGCGACGCACCGCCGGAATCGCTGCTGAGCGCCGCGCCGTTCGATGCGGTGATCTGCATGGGCAACACCTGGCCACAGATCCGCCCCTCCGAGGACTTGGCGCGGACCGCCGCGAGCCTGCAGCGGCTCCTGCGGCCCGGGGGGCTCGTGCTGTTGGGCCTGAAGGCTTTCGCGGTGCGGCAGGCGGAGGGCAATCCGTACATGCCGTTGCTTCGGCGCGAGCGGGACGGGACCCCGTACTGGTTCGTGCGCTTCGTCGACTTCGACGTGGAACCGCTCGAGGACGGCGCGCCGCTCTGCGAGACGCACATGACGGTGGTGTGCGGGGACGCGTCTGGCGAGGCCGAGACGAAGGCACTGTTGCACCGCGCCGGTCGTTCGCGCGTGTGGAGCCCCGACGGGCTCGTGCGGTGGTTCGAGGCGCAGGGATTCGAGCGCGTACGCGTTGGTTCGCGGCTCGACGACCCTGCGGCGCCAGTGACGGGCGAGGACGTCTACGTGGAGGCGGTCGCGCCGTCGCCCTGAGTCTCGGCCGCCGGCTGGCGGATCGTCTCCGCGCCACCCTGTACGCTGATTGACCGGGGGTCCCGGTCGGGCCACTTAGCCACCGGTGGTCACTGACCGATCCGCGCTCCCTGGATCTCGCCACCCCCTTGCCGGAGGATGACGCGCGCGGCCCGGTCGTCCGCCGATCGAGACCCCGGCGATCGGACCGTCAGCCATCGCCTGTGCGACGACCGCATCGATCTGGGTGAGGAGCTCTAGACGGGAGAGCTCCTGGGCGTGCAGGTTCGAGAGCAGCAGTCCGCCGGCCATCGCCGCCAGCAGCGCGCTCCCCGCCACGAACGACCGTCGGTCCCGACACACCTGACGGGCGCTCTCCCCCGCCCCTGACGCGTGTGCAAGGTTGCGCAACATTTTCCGTTGAACACCGGTACGAACGGGTACGGTCGGCCGAACGACAAGACAGCCGACCCCGTGTTGCCGAGGTCGGCCGTTCCGGGTGTGCCCCACGGTGAGGGCCGCGGCTAGCGCAACCTACCGCGACCCTTGGCGTGCGTCGTGTGCGGCCGCCTGCTCTTCTGCCCGCGCTCCGGCGAGGATGCCCTCCATGCTGTGGTTCCCCTCGTGGCACGCGTACTCGAACAGCGTCAAATCGTTCCGCCGCATCGGAATCTCGGCGGTCCAGGGCGCGGTCCACGTGTCCGGGTCGGTCACCGTGAACTCGTAGACCAGCGTGTCCACATCCACGCGCGTGAAGCGCTCGACCAGCGTCATGTTCGCGGACGACCCCGTGCCGGCGGGCGCGGAGCCGAGGGGGATCCACCGTCTGTCGTCGTCGAAATTCGCGGTCTCGACCACGAGGGTGTCACCCTCCCAATGCCCGCGGGAATCGCCCGACCACTGACGGATGTCATCGCTCAGCGCGGGACGGCCGTCCAGCGGCACGACACGAGAGGTGTGCACCATCTCGGTGACCAGCACGACGTGGTCGGGGGTCTGAAAAACCTGCAGGTTCTGGTTGTAGCCGAGCGGCGTGATGGGCGGGCCGGCGTTGAACCCCACAAGGCACCGATCGGAGGTATTCCGGTCCACCCATGAATCGGCCGCATGCTCAGTCAGATACTCTCGTCGCGCGTCCACTACGCGCTGCGCCTCGGGCGTCAACGGCGGAATGCGGCCGTTCGGCGGGTCGATGATGAGCGACGTGCGTCCGGTCGACGTCGTACCCCCGTCAAGCCAGAAGTTGTTGTAGAAGCCGGGTGCTCCGTCCTCGCCGCTATCCACGCTGCCAGTGACTTCCGTCCGTAGCGCGGACCGGTTCGCCAGGTCGACATTCCGGTCGACGGCCTCTCGTTCGAGGTTGGCCGCTTCTTCTGCCGTGAGAAACTCTTTCCCGGCCTGTGCCTCCGGGCGCTGCAGGGGTGTGATGGTACGAAAATCCCAGATGCCCCCGAGGTCCGGCTGCCCCCATGGCGTGCGGGGGCCGGTCTGGGCCGCGGCGGGCATGGCCGACAGCGCCACGCCCACGATCACAATGCACACGACAGCGAGACCTCGATGGCTCATCTGATCCTCCTCCTCGCTCTCTCGGCTCTCATTCGAGTTCCACCCATGATGAACCGAGACGCACCTCCGTGCAAGGACACTGTGAACGGATGACCGACAGGAGGGCGTCTCGGTTGCGGGGTTGGTAGCCACACGGGTGGATTCGGGTGGATCGAACTCTTGCAAGATGCGTCACCCTTTGCGCACGTCACCCGCCGCCGTGGCCGGATCAGATCGTCTGGGACGCCGAGTCCTGGGGCTGACGCCGGGCACGCAGTCGCTGTTCGACCGCCCACATCTGCGTCCCCCCAACCCGCGCACCCCGGCGGCCCTCGCACCTGTGGCGAGGGCGTGCGCTCAGGCGGACCGCGGGACGAAGGCGAGGAACCGCAACGGGTTCTCGACCGTCATCGTGTGAATCGCGTCGTCACCGACGCCGGCCTCGCGCAACATCGGCACGAACTGCGTAATGGTCTTCGCGTATCCGGCACCCCCGTTGCGTGTGATGTCTCTCGCCGCGGCGAAGTCGGACGCGAGCAGCACGTTCTCCAGATAGCCCGCCTCGATGAGCGCGAGAACCATCGGCACCTTCCGGGCGTCGGCGTCGGGGCCGCCGCCCAGGCGGTCGAAGCCGACGAACGCGCCGCGCGCGGCGATCGCCTTGTGCACCGTTGCCGCGGGATCGTCGAGCCCGCCGAGATGGCCGATCACGACATGCGCCGACGGAACGCCGAGCGACTCGAAGATGTCGAGCTGCGCCTCCGCTTCCAGCCCATTGGCGGTGTGGGTGAAGATCGGCACACGGGTCGCCAGGTGCGCTTTGCCGATGGCACGGAACACCGTACGTTCCGCCGGGGTGATCTCGTCCGAGCTGGCGATCTCGCCGAAGGCGCCCCAGCGTTCAGCCGCGGCCGACTGCGCGAGCGCCTCCGCAATCTCGTCGTCGGTCTGGTCCGCGAGCTCCGGCGGAATGAACGGGTCGGTGTAGTAGCCGCCGCTCGCGATGATCGGCATTCCGGATTTCTCCGAAACCTCGCGCAGAAACTCCACGCTGCGCCCCATGTCGGCGTGTCCACCGTCGACGATGGCGGCGACACCGTCTCGCGCCGCGGCCTGCATCTCGGCGACCATGACGTCGACGTCCCGCATGAAATACGGCGCGTCCGGCGACCCGAGGAACATCTCGCGTTGATCGTCCGTGATCCCGCCCAGGAGCCGATCCCAGAACGGGACGTTCAGCGATAGGTGCTCGTGAAAGAGCACTGCGCCGTGGCTCAAGGCGTTGGGGGCGACGTCCGCCAGGATCGTGCGCACGATTGCCCCGTCGGGAAACACCGATGGCCCGGTTCCCGCACCCGCCCCCGTCGCTGAGGCGGCCGCCGCGGTGTCGGGCGGCGTCGCATCCTGGACGCTGCCTCCGCGACAGGCCACAGCCAGACTGACGCTCCCCAGGCCAAGCAGCGTCATCGCCTCCCGACGGCTCCATCCCGGTACCCGACCTCGCTGACGCACCGTCATGACACCCTCCTCGAGTCAACACGCCCAGGCCGCCTTCGCCGATCTTGGCGGTGACCGACACGTAGGTCTGGCATCACGCTGCCGACCAGCCCTGCTATCGCAGGTGGAACGCGACGGTCACCCCCCATTTATTCGACCCTCGCCCCGGATTGAACGCCCTGTCTCCAGCCACAGGCACAATGCCCGACAGCCACGGGTAGGGATTGGATAGGTTGTTTCGGTACGCTCCGACACGCACCAGGTCGCTGATGTCCACATAGAAGCGATACACGCTCGCGCGCTCCGTCTTCCCCAGTCGCACCCCGAAGCGTCCTTGCTGCGACATGAGCTGGACCAGTGAATCATCCCGCGAGAGCTCCTCGCGAGTCACGACGGTGCCGATAGTGATCTGATCGGCAAGCGGATAGGACAACTCGCCGCCGATGTAGTAGCCGTCCTTATGGAGTGGTGTGGCATCGAGCCCAAGGATGTCCGCCGTCGTCCCCGGCAGTCCCCACGTGTACCTGACGACTTCTCCAAAAACAGACGCGTATCGCACTGGCCTATACCGTACGGAGACAATCCACGCATTGTCGGTGCGCTTGCTCGCAAAGAAGTTCGGCAACCGTTCTACTTTGCTGCCGGTGTCCCCGCCGCGCTTCACCGCACCGCGAAGCTCGAGGCCAGGTGCCGGCTCGACCATACCTGAGATCAACAACGCCGGCCAGGAGTTCGTGTCGAGTGAGCCATCGAGCCAGTAGAAGTAATCGTAGTCGTGAAAGCGGTTGCCCTCTCCCAGCGTCACGGCCACGGATACCTCAGCCACCCGGCGCCCGGCTGTGCGCTTGGTGAGCGACGCCATGACGCCGAAATCGGCCGAGGCGTTGATCCGTTGGATGTGCGTCGCGTCCTTCGCAGACAACGATCCAGCCTCTTCCCACCCGAACCCCAGTGGAAGAATGAACCGGCCCATGCGGACTCGTAGGGACTGCGCGGTATAGTCCAAATACGCCTGTCGCACCGGTCCCTGCTGACGGAGCGGATCCAGTGCAATGAATCGGTAGTCGTCGACTCTGACACGGCCGTCGTTTTCACAATGCACGTTCGGCCCAAACGCCTCCGGCATGTTGGGAAAGAAGAAGTCCTGCTCTCCGCACGCTGGCAGCGGTACGCTCTCGTCGACCGGGTTGACCTCGACGAGGTAGCTGAAGTGCGTATCGAGCTTGCCGAACAGTCCCACGATGGCGTAGCCCACTCGCCCCTGCTTTTCGAGCCCAAGCGTCGCCTGTGCCCCGTCAAAGCCATACCCGGCAAGGAAACGGAGTGCGAGGCGGAACTTCTCACCCTGTGGCAGGGTGAGACCGTCAGTGTGATCGGGCTGTGGACCGGCCGCGCCGGTGTCCGGCAACGGTGCGTCGTTGGTTGAGGGAGACGTGCCGGCCGGCGCGTCTGAGGCTCGTGGTTGAGCTATCGCCGCAGCGGGCAGGACCCAGCCCAGAAGCATGAGGGCAGTCGCGACGACCACTCGTGACCGCGCGATCGACGGGCCTGGCTCGGTGGCTGGATGGTGGAGTCTACGCCTGCTTGGAGCCGTCACAGGTCGGGCCGTCTTCTCGGCAGCGCCCGACGAAGGCTGTCCGGCACGTCTCTACTGACGCACCGTCTCATGACCTTCGACACGCAGCATGATGTCGGCGCCTCCCTCGGGTGTCTCGACAAGACCCCACAGCGTCACGGTCCCTCGCAGGTCCACCAGGGCAGTGAAGGCGGCGCCATCAGCACCGCCCGGCGCGGGTGCGAGGGCGAACCGCTGGCCCGTGGCCTGACTCACCAGGGTCAGCGTCGCGTGCGATGGCCCCACTTCAATCGTGCCTTCGACCCAAAAACGGATGTGGGTCGGCGTGAAATCGACGCGACGCACGGCGTCACGCAGGGCGCGAGGGTCCGGTCGAGCGCCGGCGTCGAAGGTCACGGTGACGAGCGCCAGCTCGATATCGTCGTCCGTCTCGGCAACGCCATCCAGGCGTTGTAGGGATCGCGTGATCCCGTAGGCTCACAGCCCTCACACCATGCCCGAGACGCCGACCTCGGCCTTCAGCACCTCTGCCGACGCTGTGCTCGACAGCAGTATCAGCCCGATAGCAAGCATCACAGACGTCCTGATCGTCATCACGTCCTCCTTTGCGTTCCGCGCGGCCTCGGCGCTACGGCACGATGATGTACCGCACTCCGGCCAGCACGCGTGTACTGGGGGCGAGTTGCGTCCCGTTCAGGTCGTGGATGACCGGAACCTGCACTCCGCCCTCGAGAATCAGGTTCCGGCGTAACAGAAACTGGATGCCCGGCGACAGATACACGACATGTCCACCGGAGTCGCTCGCAAGACCGCCGCCGACGCGCGCACGATCCTGCCAGCGCCCGTTGATCTCGAGCAGAAGAAAGGTATCACGTCCGGGATAGCGGACCGGATGCACCCGATACTTCACCATGCCGTCGTAGCCAACCTGGTTGCCGACCTCGACCATGTTCGCCTCGGTCGTGAGCCTGATGCCGATGTCGCCCGTAAACGCCCAGCGGCCCCGCCCGGCGGCGGGGACATACGTCATGAGGAGATTGGCCATCGGGTCCCACGACCCCGACCCCCGCTGCAGCGCAGCCGGCAACAGCTGTCCCTCGGCATCTTCGAGATGATGTGCGCCGGTGGGTGCCTTCACGCCAACCTCGGTCGCCAGTTGAAACGTCCCGAACGGCTGGTCGCGTTTGTAGAAGCGCCACTTGGTCAGAAACAGGGCATCGCCGAGCCCCCCGGCGCCGACCGTGAACGGCTGGGCCGCCCCGCCGGGAAACGACAGCTGCTTGTCCACGAATGGTAGGACCGCGACCAGCGACAGCCTCGCTCTGAGCCCGTAGACGATCGCGACGGGCGTCGTCCGGACGCGAAGGGCTGGCCCACCCGGGTCGACGGCTGCGGTGCCGCGACCGAGCAGGCGGTTGCGCGTCTCGACGCTGGCGAACGTGCGTAGCCCGAACCCGCTGATGAATTCGGTTCGCGCGCCCGCGCCGAAGACCTGCCCAGCGGCGACCGCGGGGGTCAGCGTCAAGAGGATGGCGACCGAGACCCGAGACAGCATGCTCGGACGATAGCCCGCATTGGCCGCCTTGGCAATCACCGTGAGGTCAGGGTGTCTGGCTGGGGGCCGACGACGAGGACAGGAGTCGATCGTCCGGCCCATAGACGCGTTTCAGGGTGAACGCCTCGGCGGAGGGGCCATCGCGCCACAGCCGGTCGAGCCGCGCCATGGCGTCCTCCACGCTCGGACGCTCACCCGGCGCGACCCACCACATCGCGACGGGCTCGTGCAGCGGCGGGACGAACCACTCGCGGCGACGGCGGAAGAACGCGGCGTGCTCGGTGTGGTAGACGTAGCGTCGAAGGTCTTCGACGGACCGCCAGACGGTCAGATTGAACAGCACACGTGGGTCGTCCAGCACGCGGACATCGGTCGCGGCGCCGCCCTTGGTCGTGAAGCGCCAGACACACCCGGGCGAGCGGTCGCCCAGCGCGTTGATGCGGTCGATCTCGTCGCGCAGGTCGGCCATCCGCGAGTCGTCGAGCGGATAGCGCATCCAGGCGAGATTGACCTGGGCAAGCGATCGGGTCATCGCTCGGACGTCTGTCCGAGGTCGAGCGGGACATAGGCCAAGGTCAGCCGGTACCGCCTCGCGTCCCCGTCCGGTACGACGGAGGCCTCGGCCTGAACGTCGCGGAGGATCGCCATCAACTTGTCCCGAACCTCGAGAATCTGTGTCTCGCTGGCGTGCAGCTCGACGTAGCTGAGAATCGCGTCCTCTCCGGATCCCAGATCGCACCCGGTCCCCGCGAGACGACGCAGATCCTCGGCGCACCGCTGGGGCTCGCCGCCGCCGCACCGATCGCCGACCTGCTCGGCGTGCGGGCCTGGTCTGCGGCCGGCGGCGTGGCCTGCCTGACGATGGGCATCATCGGATTCTTCGTGCCCTCGATCGCGCGCATCGAGGCGCGAAGCCGACAGGTGCCGGACCTCGAGTCAGCGGCTGTCGAGGCGCAGGACCCGGCATGATGCTGGCAGCCGATCCGCCAGCCCCCGTCGAACCTGACGGCCCGCCGATCAGTGCACCTCCGAGCTCTGGGTGCCCGACGAGATCACCCGCGCGATCATCTGGGTCAGCTCGTCGGCCGGCAGATCGAACGGCCCGGCGCCGACCGCGCCACTCGGGATCTCGATCGCGATCGTGACCCCAGCATCCACGTCGGTCACGATCCAGCTCAGCCCACGCAGCGACACCTCGTCCCCATCGACGCTGTCCCCGCTGGCCCGGCCGAAGACCCGCATGATGGACAGCAGCACCTCGCGCACATCAACGTCGGTCCAGCCGGCCGGCTCGGGGCCGTCGTAGGTCACGGTCTCGGCAACGACCTCGTTCGTGCCCTTCAGCAGCACCTCTACATCAAACGTCATCATGTCATCCTCATGGCTCGAGCACGGTAGCACGACCCGTCCCGCCGTCACCCGCCGCACGGTTCACGCGGGCGACGGCGGGTCCGCCATCGCCGTGGCGGAGGCGGACACCATCGCCACGCCCTGGCTACCGGTGGGACCCCACAGCCTCCAGTTGCGCGCGAAACGCCGCGGGGTCGGTGACCGGCGCCTGACACGCGAAATCGCGACAGAGATACGCGGTGGGCAACCGGTCCCGCATCTCCAGGGCGCCCACCCAGGGGAGCCGCTCCACAATCGCCGTTTGATGCGCTCCCGGCTCCACCACCAGGCTCACCGCGCCGGGCAGGAAGCATGCGGTGAGGACCCGGTGCAACGCGGCGGTCGCGGTCGCGTCTCGCGCGCCCACGATGATCACCTGCGGCACCCCGGTCCGATAGGTCGACGCCGCCGCCATCATCATCGGCACGACCCGGGCTACCTGGGCCGACGGCGCCACCCGCCGCAGGGTGCGCTCGATCCGGTCGCTGTGCTCGCGCGCCTCGTCGCCACCCGACAGATGGACCAACGTGAGGAGGTTCCAGACGGCGACGGACCCGGCGGAGGGCTCGGCGCCGTCGTACTCCTCCTTGAGCCGCAACAGCACGGTCGGGTCGTCCCCGGTGGTGCTGAACCAGCCGCCGCCGTCCTCATCCCAGAACAGGCGGTTCTGCGTCGCCTGCAGCTCGCGGGCCCAGTCGAGCCACACCGGGTCGCCGCCGGCCTGGAACAGCTCGAGCAATCCCCAGACGACGCACGCATAGTCCTCGCTGTAGGCGTCGATATCGGCGTGGCCGTCGCGGAACCGGCGCAACAGCACACCACGGTCTGCATCCCAAAGCCGGTCCCACAGAAACCGTGCCGCACGGGTCGCCGTCTCGAGTGCGGCCGCCGACCGCGGCTCGTCGAGCGGCGTGACACGCGCCGCGCGCGCAAAGGCGGCGATCATCAACCCGTTCCACCCAGACAGCACCTTGTCGTCCAGATGGGGACGCGGCCGCGCGCACCGCGCCTCGAACAGCCGCGCACGCACGCCGTCGAGCACCCCCGTGACCTCCTCGACCGACCGGCCGCTGAGCCGCGCCACGTCCTCGACCCCACGGGCCACGTAGAGCAGGTTCTTGTGCGTGAACTCACCATGCGGGTCGTGGGGCGCGTTGCCGTCCGGCTCGATCCCGTACCGGAAGCGGACCACCTCGGCATCATCACCGAACAGCTGCTCGATCTCCGACTGGCTCCAGACGTAGAACGCCCCTTCGGTTTTGACGGCGTCGCTGCGGCCAGCGTGCTCGGGCGGCACGCTGTCGGCATCCTCAGCCGAGAAGAACCCGCCGTCGGCATGCGACAGCTCGCGACGCACATACGCCAGCGTGTCGTCGGCCACCACCGCGAACGACGGGTCGCCGGCTGCCTGCGCCGCCTCCAGATACGCCAGGGTCAGCTGCGCCTGGTCGTAGAGCATCTTCTCGAAGTGCGGAACCCGCCAGGCTGCGTCCACCGCGTAGCGGTGGAACCCCCCACCCACGTGGTCGCGCATCCCACCCATCGCCATCGCCCGCAGGGTCTCGACCACCATGTCCCGGGCCTCCACGTCCCCAGTGCGCGCATGCTCGCGCAGCAGGAACAGCAGCTCGGCTGGTCGTGGAAACTTGGGTGCGTCGCCAAAGCCGCCGGCGCGACGGTCGAAGATCCGGGCATACTCGCGCACCCCAGCCGCCAACTGGTCTCGGTCCGGCACCTGACCACCGCTGCCGTCCCGCCGGCTCTCCTGCGCACTGCGTAGCCGATCCATCAGCCCGTCGGCCGAGCTGACGAGCCGGTCACGTGACTCTCGCCAGTTCCGGGCGATCTCGTTCAGGATCTCCACGAAGCCGGGGCGACCCCACTGCGCGGACGGCGGAAAGTAGGTGCCCCCGTGGAACGGCTTCAGGTCCGGTGTCAGCCACACGCTCATCGGCCACCCGCCCGACCCGGTCGTGGCCTGCACGAACGCCATGTAGACCCGGTCGACGTCGGGCCGCTCTTCCCGGTCGACCTTGATCGGCACGAAGTGCGTGTTGAGCACCTGCGCGATCTCGTCGCTCTCGAACGACTCGTGCGCCATCACGTGGCACCAGTGGCAGGTCGAGTAGCCGATCGAGAGAAAGATCGGCCGGTCCTGCTCCCGGGCGCGCGTAAACGCCTCCTCGCCCCAGGGAAACCAGTCGACCGGATTGTTGGCGTGCTGCAGCAGGTAGGGGCTCGGTTCCTGGACGAGACGGTTTGGCATCAGTGTCGGTGTTTGGGCGGGGTATCCCGCAAGGGCTGCGTTGCGCGTCGTGCGCAGCGGGGTCGAATACTGCCTGTCTGCTCCCTCGTCGGGCTCTGCTCTGACCCAACGCGGGATTGCCTGCGAGGCTGGCACGCCCGTTGGCGATCTGGGACTCAACCGAGTAGATATGCGTGGGGCACGGCTTCAGCCGTGCCTCGCAGGCCTGCCCTCCTTCGATCGCATGACCGTCCCGCGCGAGCTTCGGCGCGTCCGCCGTAGCCTTGGCGGAGGCGGGAAGGCCTGCGCCACACAGGCGAACCAATCAGGTCTCGTCCGGCTCCTGCCAGCGCGGGTACGAACCGAGTGTCCGCAGTAACGGGGCAAACTCGGCCAGATGCATCAAGGCCCGCGCGCACGGCAGGTCTTCGCGCGTCGCCGACAGATCGGCGTAGAACAGATACTCGAACGGGCGGTCCGGAATCGGGCGCGACTCGAGCTTGGTCAGATCGATGTCACGAAGCGCGAAGACGCTGAGCGCCTTGAACAGGGCGCCGGCGTCGTTGGACACCGTGAACACGATCGTCGTCTTGTTGGCGGTCTCGAGCGGCGCCGGGTCGCGTGCGATCACCAGGAACCGCGTGGTATTGGCGGCAAAGTCCTGCACGCCCGCCTCGAGAATCGATAACTGGAACACCTCGGCGGCGCGCGCTGACGCGATGGCACCCGTATCGCGCAGCTGACCGTCCCGGATCATCTTGGCGCTGCCCGCCGTGTCATAGGTCGGGATGAGCTCGACCTGGTCGAGCGTGCGGAGAAACCGCTCGCACTGCGCGAGCCCCTGCGGGTGCGAGTACACACGCCGCAGCTGCTCGCGCGTCGTCCCCGCGAGCACGAGCAGGTTGTGCACCACCGCCAGCTTGACCTCGCCGACAATCGGCAGATCGTGTTGCAGCAGCAGGTCGTAGTTCTCATGAATCGTGCCGCCGATCGTGTTCTCGATCGGCAGAATCCCGTGGGTTGCCGCGCCCTCCTCGACCGCCACGAAGACCGCGTCGAAGCTCTCCCGCGCCAGGAGATCGGCCGACGCCTTGAACCGCAACGCCGCCGCTTCGGAGTAGGCGCCCGGTACTCCCTGATACGCGATCCGCACGGGTAGAGAGTATCAGGAGACAGGAGACAGGAGAATCGATGTCGCCCTACGCGCGCCTGAGCCGTGCGTAGGCGGCGCTGAACTCGACGCCGTAGATCAGGATGACCGCCGAGATGTAGATCCAGAGCAGGAACACGACAATCGCGGCCATCGACCCATAGACGCTGAGCGCCCCCGCCCCCAGCCCGAGATACCAGGAGAAGGCGCCCAGCGCCAGCCGCCACAGCACACCGGTCAGCACCGCGCCCAGCCAGATGTCGCCGAGCCGCACCGTGGCGTTCGGCACGAAGTAGAGAATGAACGCCACCACGACGATTAACAGCAGCGTCGCCGGGTAGCGGAGCACCGTGTGGGTCACCTGCGCCACGCCGGGCACCTCGTCGAGCACCCGCCCGAACCAGGTGGTGGCCACCATCTCGGCCACGCCGACGACCAGCAGCGCCGCCAGCATGACCACCCCGGCAGCCACCAGCATCAGGAACGCCGACGCCTGATGGCGGAGGAAGTTGCGCCGGGTCTCGACGTTCCAGGCATGGTTCACCGCGGAGCTGACGGCGCGAAAAACACCGAGCGCCGTCCAGACGATGACCAGGCTGCCGGCGACGCCGAGCCCGACACTGACCCCCTGCGCGTCATCGAGCTGCGAGGTGATGAAGTCGACGCGCTGGGGGAAATACTGCAGCACCAGATCGACCAGCTCGGTCCGGACAAGCGGGTCGCTCGTGACGCGACCGAGAAACGAGAACAGCAGCAGCAGCAGTGGAAACAGGGACAGGAGGGTGTAGTAGGCGATCGAGGAGGCAAACGTCAGGTCGTCGCTCTGCCCCAGACGTCGGAGCGCCAGCCAGGCGGCGTGACCGGCGTCCCTGGCCTCTCGAGCGACCCGACGTCCGAGCCGGCGGGCGACGTCGCCGGGTGGCAGCGTCGCACCGGCGGCGCTCACGACGAGGCTTGACGGACCTCGGTCGACTCCCAGGCGGCGCGCGCCCGATCTTCGCCGATCAGGTCGTTCAGTGTGCGCTGTCCTTCACGCGCGACTTCCCGGACCTTCTCGCCGGTGGCCCTGGCGCGCTCCAACTCGGCAACGATGCCGTCCAGCGCCGGCTCGATCTGCCCGCGCACGTGCCGGCCCTGTTCTGTTAGATACAGATACCCGGCCATGCCGCCCAGTGCCGCACCCAGCAGCGCCGACAACAGTACTCGTGAGCGTTCGTCCATGGGGGTCAGCATACCGGATTGGTCCGGGCCGCGGAAGCGCGAGCGGGCGCTATAATTCCGGCATGCCGAAGCCACCGCTCTCGCCCACCCCGGCGCACACGCCGGCGACCACCGTCACGCGAGCGAAGGCCGACGACATGCATTGCGAGCGATGCGGCGCCGCGATGTTCCGGATGCACGCCGTCTGGCGATGCCCGAAGTGTGGGTACAAGACAGATTGTTGCGGATGGTGATTGCTCGAAGACCCGTCGGCTTTGGGCGCTGGGCTTTGGGCGCTCGAGGGCGGCTCTTGAAGACCCGCCGCGACGTACGTCGACACGCAGGCGGATGATCCTCTTGTCTCCTGACTTCTGACTTCTGAGAGCACTCGCCAATGCGTGTCCTCCCGACCAGCGTCGACACCACAAGCACAGAGTTCCGCGCCAATCGAGACGCGACGCGCCGACTCGAACGCGACCTCCAGGGACGACTCGAGCGGGCACGCGCCGGCGGCGGCGAGCAGGCGACCCGCCGACATCGCGATCTGGGCAAGCTGACGGTGCGCGACCGGCTCGCCCACCTGCTGGACCCGGACACGCCGTTCCTCGAGCTCTCGGCGCTGGCCGCCGGCGGGATGTACGACGACGCGGTGCCGGGCGCGGGCCTCGTCACCGGCATCGGGCGTGTCTCGGGTCGCGAAGTGATGGTGGTCGGCAACGACGCGACCGCGAAGGGCGGCACCTACTACCCCATCACGGTCAAGAAGCATCTCAGGGCGCAGCAGATCGCCCTCGAGAACCGGCTCCCCTGCGTCTACCTGGTGGATTCCGGTGGCGCGTTCCTGCCGATGCAGGCGGAGGTCTTTCCGGACCGCGAGCATTTCGGCCGCATCTTCTTCAACCAGGCACGGCTGTCGGCCGAAGGCATACCGCAGATCGCGGTGGTGATGGGGTCGTGCACGGCCGGGGGCGCGTATGTGCCGGCGATGTCCGACGAGACGATTATCGTCAAGGGCACCGGAACCATCTTCCTGGGTGGGCCTCCCCTCGTGAAGGCCGCCACGGGCGAAGAGGTCTCTGCCGAGGAGCTCGGCGGCGCCGATGTCCACACGCGACTGTCCGGCGTGGCCGACTACCTGGCCGAGAACGACCTCGATGCGCTCCAGATCGCCCGTACCGTGGTCTCGACGCTGCCCACCACCACACCGGCATCTATCGACCGCACGTCGCCCGAAGACCCACGATATGACCCGGCCGAGATCGGCGGCATCGTCGGCACCGACCTGCGACGGCCGTACGACGTGCGCGAGGTCATCGCGCGGCTGGTGGACGGATCGCGGTTCGACGAGTTCAAGCACCGCTACGGCCCCACACTGGTCACAGGGTTCGCCCGGGTCCACGGCTTCCTCGTGGGGCTGCTCGCCAGCAACGGCGTGCTGTTCTCCGAGTCGGCGCTGAAGGCGACCCACTTCATCCAGATGTGCACCCTGCGCCAGCTGCCGCTGGTCTTCCTGCAGAACGTCACCGGCTTCATGGTAGGCCGGACCTACGAGCGGGCCGGCATCGCCAAGGACGGCGCCAAGATGGTGCACGCGGTGGCGAACGCCGTGGTGCCGAAGTTCACCGTCATCATCGGCGGGTCGTTCGGCGCCGGTAACTACGGAATGTGCGGCCGCGCCTACGACCCCAGGCTGCTGTGGATGTGGCCCAATGCGCAGATCTCGGTCATGGGCGCGACACAGGCCGCGGAGGTGCTGGTCTCGGTGAAACGGGAGCAGCAGTCGCGCAAGGGCGTCGCCCTGACGCTGGACGACGAAGCGGCGATCCGCGATCCGATCCTGCGCCGCTACGACCACGAGGGCTCGCCCTATTATGCAACCGCCCGGCTCTGGGACGACGGTGTGATCACGGCGACCGAGACCCGCAACGCCCTGGCCCTCGGGCTGTCGGTGGCCGCCCACGCGCCGGTGCCTCACCCGAAGTTCGGTGTCTTCAGAATGTAGGTGTCCATGGCTTCTTCCAATGCGCTGCCGTCGACCACGCGACCGCTGTTGCGCACGGCGCGCCGTGTTCGGCCCGGCGCGCCAACGAGCGGTGTCGCGGACGTGTGCTCGTGAGCATCCGTCGGCTCCTCGTCGCGAACCGTGGCGAGATCGCCCTCCGCATCATCCGCGCCTGTCGCGACCTCGGCATCGAGACCGTCGCCGTCTGCTCGTCCATCGACGCCGAGGCCCCGCACACGCGCGCCGCCGATCAGTCGGTCACGATCGGACCACCCCACCCACGCGACAGCTACCTGTCGATCGGCGCCGTGATCGACGCGGCCCGGACCACCGGCGCGGACGCCGTCCATCCCGGCTACGGATTTCTCTCGGAAAACCCTGAGATGGCCGCCGCCTGCGTCGACGCCGGTCTCATCTGGGTCGGTCCGCCGGCCGACGTCATCGGTCGGCTGGGGTCGAAGGTCGAAGCGCGCCGGCTGATGCAGGAGGCCGGTGTGCCGGTGGTGGCCGGCGAAATGCCACGCGACCAGACCGACGAGGGCCTGGCGGAGGCCGCCCGGCGCCTCGGATGTCCGCTCCTCGTGAAGGCGTCGGCCGGCGGTGGCGGGCGAGGCATGCGGGTGGTGCGAGCACCGGATCGGCTGCACGAGGCGATCGGCGAGGCGCGGCGCGAGGCGGAGGGAGCGTTCGGCGACGGCACGCTATATCTCGAGCGCCTGCTGACCCGGCCGCGCCACATCGAGGTCCAGATCCTGGCCGACCACCACGGCCACGTCATCCATCTGTTCGAACGCGAGTGCTCCATCCAGCGCCGTCACCAGAAGGTGATCGAGGAAAGCCCGGCGCCCCACCTGACGGCCGGCCTGCGCGACCGGCTCTCCACGGCGGCCGTGAGGGCGGCCCACGCCGCAGGGTACCGGAACGCCGGCACCGTCGAGTTCCTGGTCGAAGGCACCGACGACGACGCCACGCTGGCCTTCCTGGAGATGAACACACGCCTGCAGGTGGAACACCCCGTCACCGAGGCGGTGACCGGCCGGGACCTCGTGCATGCCCAGCTCGCGGTCGCGGCGGGGGCCGCGCTCCCCTGGTCGCAGGACCAGATCTCGGTGCGGGGCCACGCGATTGAGTGCCGTGTGTACGCCGAGCACCCGGCCGACCACTTCCTGCCGGACTCGGGCACGCTCCTGCGCTATCAGGAACCGGTCGGCCCGGGTATCCGGGTCGACGCGGGTGTCGTCACCGGCAGCGTCGTCTCGTCCCACTACGACGCCCTCCTCGCCAAGGTCATCACACATGCCGACACCCGGGTCACCGCCCTCGCGCGGGCCCGAGCGGCGCTCGCACGCTTCGTCGTGCTCGGCGTCCGGACGAACATCGAGCTGATCGGCCGGGTGTTGCGGCACCCGCGAGTCGTCGAGGGCCGCGTCGATACGACATTCCTGGAGTCCGAGCTGGACGATCTACTGGCGGAGACGGAAGATGACGAGCGGCCGGCGCTCGCCGTGGCAGCGGCGCTCGCCGTGCATGATCGGCTCGAGCCGAGTGCTGCGGCCGGGCCGACCACGACCGGCCGAGCCGACGACCCGTGGGCGACGCTCGGGGCATGGCGGTTGTCATGAGCCACATGAGCCGCCCACCACAGCGGGTGACCCTGGACACCGTCGATCGTGACGCGGGCGGTGTCGGGGGCCGGGTCCGGGTCGAAGGCATCGACGAGCTCGTCGAGGTGCGCCGTCTCGGCGACGGCACCTATCGCGTGTCGATCGAGGGACACCGGTTCGCCGTGGTGGTTGCCCGTGGGACACACACCGACTGGGGATGCATCGATGGCCGGACCTACCGGTGGCCGCGTGGGCCACGGGACGGGCGCGTCCCGCCCGACACCGACGACACGCCGATTGCGGCAACGACGCCCGCCACGGTGACCGCCGTCAAGGTCGCCGCCGGCCAGACGGTCGCGCGCGGCGACACGCTGGTGGTGCTCGAAGCGATGAAGATGGAGATTCCGCTCAGAGCGCCACGGGACGGGCGCGTGACGGCGGTACGGTGCAGGGAGGGCGATCAGGTGGACCCGGGCGTGCCGCTGGTCGAACTGGAGTAAGGATACCTTCCCATGTGCGACCGCCGATGCATCCCGTCTGGCGGCGCCGGCCGCCGCCCGGCCCGCTCATCTCCGGGCGATGACCAGGTCTCGCCGAAACCGTGCGAAGGCGGAGTGCTCGTCGGTCAAGTACTGCGCGTATGCTCCCTTCTCGCGCCTGGCCAGTCGGGCGGCTCGACGCTCTACACGGGAACTGATGCTTGCGTGGACCCTGAGTGGCCCTGAAGGACCGTACTACGGGGGAGGGAGAGCAACCGGGGCGTGTTGTTCAGCCGCCTAAAACGTCGTGACCGGCTCGGCCTCCGCCAACTCCTCGGCGTCCAGCTGGGCCTCCATGACCTCGACCACCTCGGTATACGCCACCATGTCGATTGCGTCGTAGTCGGCCGGGCAGCCGAAATCACGCTTACCTGGCGCTGTCGGGTTGCCGACGGTCACGCACAACCCGCAGCCGATGCACTTGTCGATCAGCACGGCGCAGACCCAGCGGCCATCCGCATCTTGTTCCTCGACGATGCAATCCTCGACCGGGCAGGCGGCCTGACAGATCGAACAGGCAATGCCGAAACAGGTGTCGGGGTCGATGACCGCGATCGTGCGGGGTATCTTCTTACGAGGCGTGTTCTGGAGCTTCGTCCACATGAGGAGGAGAGTATACCTCAGTCGCCCAAAGGGCGCATCGGGAGCGCCCGAGGAACGCGAGGGCGCCTAGGCGCGCACGTGCGCGCCTCGCGGGCACGGCGCGGGGCGACGGGGTCCCCGCAAGTATCCGCGTGGGGTTCGGGGCCCAGCCCCGACTAAGTTCAGATGGATTTCCCGCGGGCCGCGATCGGCCAGACCACCTCGACCGTCTCGCCCCGGACACCGTAGATCTGGTCGTAGAGATTCACCACCGGGTCGCAGTGCGACACGATGAGCTCGAGTTTGTCCCCCACCGCATAGACCCGGCTGGCATCCGCCTCGTAGCGGATCGTCCCGAACTCGTCAGAGCCCGCGGTATAGGTCATGCCGGTCTCACCGGCGACGATCGGCCAGGGACGATTGATGGTGTTCGCCTTCGCGCCCGCATCGGTCGTGGCGCGTCCCGCATACTGGGCGTTCAGGACAGTGGTCAGCACCGTCAGCGCCGTCTCGAAGTCGGTGTAGACCTCCGGGTTCTCCGCGCCGCCGATGCCGAGATACTGCGCGTCCATGAACACGTAGCTCCCGACCTGCACGTCGGTCAGCCCCGACGTCTCGTGGTCGATGTTGTAGGTCCCGGTGCCGCCGCCGCTGAAGATGCCGGTGTCGAGCCCTGCCCGCGTCATCTGCACCGCGGTCTCGGCTGCCGCCTCGAGACTCCCCAGCGCGCGCCGGCGCCGGTCGGCGAACCCGGTGACATGCTGGGCCCCACCGTCGTAACAGAGCAGGCCCCGCAACCGCAGCCCGGGCAACGTGTCGACGAGTTGCGCCAGCTCGAGCGCCGGGGCGCCCGCCGTGATGCCCGTCCGGTGCCCACCCGGGTCGATATCGACCACGATGTCCGCCACGACGCCCGCTTCGGTGGCGGCGGCGGACAGGTCGCGGGCGTTGGCCGCGGTATCGACCGCCTGCGTGAAGCCAGCACCCCGCTGCCGTAGCTGCATGGCGCGACGGATCTTGGGTGGCGTCACGTTGACCGTCGTCATGAGGATGTCCGCGATGCCGTACTCGGACATCACCTCGGCCTCGCTGATCTTGGCCGTGCAGATCCCGACCGAGCCGCCGGCGAGCTGCAGCTGCGCGATGGCAGGACACTTGTGCGTTTTGGCATGTGGCCGGCTGGCGATGCCGTTGCGCCTGACGGTCGTTTGCATCCGGTCGAGGTTGGCCTCCAACCGATCCAGGTCGACACACAGACACGGCGTGTCGAGATCCCACTTCGAGACCCCGACCTCGAGCCGGTCGTCGACCGCCTGCTCTCGCATCTCGGCCGCGGTGTACCCCTTGACCGGCCGGGGAATCCAGACCGACGCCGCACCGGCGCCAGCCGCAAGAAAGTGACGACGAGACAGGGACTGGGCCATTGGCACGCTCCTCTCACACGCCGCTATATTACTCCCCTTCGTTCGGAGCGGCCTGACGCTCTTCGTACGAGCCGAGCACCTGGAGAGCGCCGCCCACAGCCTGACGCCCAAAGCCCGCAACCAGCAGGCTGTCGTGCTTCAGGCGTTTGCTGGATATTTACCGAAACAGCTCGCTCATCGGCGGTCCGGCGTACCCGGTCATCTCGAGATATCCGCGGCCGCTGACGGCGCGGCCGCCGACCTGCCCGCTGACCGTCACCGCCCCCTCCCAGTAGGTGACCCCGGTCGAGGCAGGCGTATTCAGCTCCTGCGCATCGACGACCGCCGAGATATCGAGATGCGCCGCGCGACCCGGCACCTCGACGCGCCACTGCACCGGATACACGGCGTCACTCGACGGCGACGACCAGCGCCGACCGGGCACGAGCGTGAACTCGCCGGCACCCAGGGGTGTCGCGACGCCGGCCGCGTCCACCCAGGTGCCGGCCGAGTGGGGGTCCGACGCGCCGTCGGCGCGACGCAGCTGAAACAGCATCAGGTCCGAGCCATCGTCGAGCTGCAGCGAGAACCAGTCCCAGCCCACCTGTGAGGCCTCGAGAAACGTGGTACCGAACTCGTGGTCCATCCAGCTCGTGCCGGTCACGGCGACCGTCTCGCCGTCGACCACCAGGTGTCCGCTCGTCGGCATCCGTGTCATCGAGTAGTAGTAGGAGGCATTGCCGACCTGGGCCCCTTTGCGACTGAGCCCGTCCTCCCCGTGGACCGTCGTCCCTTTGCCGGGCTCGAGACGCAGATCGACACCGAACGCCCGGTCGACCGCCCGCAGCCGATGGGTCGTGCCGTCGAGCTCGACGCGCCAGTCGCCGTTCCACACCTCGAGCGTCCCGGCGCGGGCCCCGGCCCACCCGACGCTGCCCCGGTCGATCCGCTCCGCCATCAGCTGCCGCCCGGCTCCGATGTCGGTGAGGGCCAGGTGCGCCATGAACAGGTCGCGAACCGCCCAGCGCGACGGGTTCGCCGGAGCGGGATCGATTCCGATCCTGAAGAAGGTCACCTGGTAGCCGAACCGGCGACCATCGTCGGACGACACGTTGCCTGTGTAATACCACCACTCGATTCGGTAGTCGGGATGATTCCCGTGGTCCCGCGGAAACTGCAGCGTGTAGCCGGTCTCAGCCTGCCGCCACCCATCCTTCGTTCGCTGTCCCCCTGCCTGGCTCTGCGGCCCCGACAGCGCCCCATGCCAGACCAGCACCGCGACGACGCAGCCACGCAGCAGGCGCGCCCGTCTCCTGCCTCCTGTCTCCTGTCTCCTGTCTCCTCGCCGTCTCACCGCTCTCCTCCCTGTGTGAGCCGTGTCGCGATGCGGGCCGGATACAACCCGGCCAGCGCCGTCGTCACCGCGATCAGCAGTGTCGACTGCGCCAGGAACCCGAGCGGCAGGTGAAACTGGATGGTCCAGCCGAAGCTCTGCACGTTGACCACATAAATCAGGATCAGCGACAGCACGACGCCGACCGGCAGACCGATACCCTGGCTGAGCATCCCCAGTATCGCCGCCTCGATCACCACCATGCGCCGTATCTGGCCGCGACCGGCGCCGACCAGCCGCAACATCGCCAGCTCGCGGCGGCGCTCCAGGGTCAGCGTCACCAATGTGGCGGCCACCCCGATGATGGCCACGAAGATCGCGATCGCCTCGAGCGCGTAGGTGATGGCGAACGTCGCGTCGAAGATCCGCAGCACCTCTGCCCGCAGCGCCGCGTTGGTGCGAATGAACAACCGGTGGTCGGGGCCGACCCCCGCCAGCAGCTCCTCCCGGACGACCTCGGGATCGGCATCCGGCTCGAGATAGAGGGTCAGCCCGATGGGCCGCTGCGCGCCGTAGTGGCGCGTGAACGTCGTCCGGTCCATGACCACGAGGCCCCGATCACTCGAGTAGTCGTAGTAGACGGCGGCCACTCGGAAGGGCCGGACACCCTGCACGGTGTCGAGCTCGATGCGGTCGTCCACCGCCACGTCGTGCTTGATCGCGAAGCTCTCAGACACCACCACGGCATCGGCGCCAACCGCGCGGCGCATGGCGGCGCGCCCGTCCGTCGGGGTCTTGAACAGGAGTCCCCCGTACTCGAGCAGTACCTCGAAGTCTCCAGCACCCAGGATGATCAGGTCATCGTCCGGTCCATACGGCAGGTCCACGTTGCTAAACCGGTCGAGCGCGGCGACGGCGGGATGGGCCGCGATGCGTCGCTCGGTGGCTGCCGAGATGGTCACCGCAGGGCCGAGGGGTGCCCGGTCCGCCGTCGCCACGAAGAGGTCGCCCTGCAACGTCTGCCCGATCCAGTAGGCCACCGTCTCGCGAAAGCTGCCGACCATGATGGCAATGGCCACCAGCATCGCAAGGCTGACCACCAGCGCCGACACCGACACCGCCAGCCGTGACACCGAGGCAGACAGGTTGGCGTGCGCCAACAGGCCTTCCACGCCGAACCACCGGCCGAGGGTCGCACGCCCGACCCGCCGGAGCAGCTCGAGCAGGGCCGGCACCAGCGCCGCCGCACCAAACACGACCGCCAGGGCCGCGCCTAACCCGAAGACCGGCAACCCGCCGACCGCCTCCTGCGTCGACAGCCACCACCCGGCACCGAACAGCAGCACCGCCAGCGCGGCGGAACGGCGCGGGACGCGGCGGTCCGGGACGAACCGGTCGACCTCCCGCACCGCCGCGATCGGCGTGACTCCAGCCGCCTCGGCCGCCGGAATCGCCGCCCCAGCCAGCGCCAGCGGGATGGCGACGGCGCACGCGAGCAGCAGATCGCCGGGACCGAGCGCCGGCACGGTGGCGGCCGACGTGATGTAGAGCGCGTTGACGGTCGTCGACGTCAGCCGTACCGCCACCCGCGCGAGCAGCCACCCGGCCGGCAGACCCAGACCGGCGCCCACCATCGCCAGCAACGCGGCTTCCCCGAGAAAGAGCCGACGCACCAGACCGCGCGTCGCGCCGAGGGCACGGAGGGTCCCGATCTCGCGACGACGCGTGATGACCGACACCGCGACCGTGTTGTAGACAAGAAACAGCCCGACGACCAGAGCCATGTAGGACAGCGCCGTCAGGTTGAAGTGAAACGCGGCAAGCATCTGCTCGACCTGCCGGCCCCGCTGCGCCGGGCGCTGCACCCGCAACCCGTCCGGCAGCCGCGCCCCAATCGCCTCCTCGGCTGCGTCGATCGTCTCGGGATCGAACAGCTGGATCTCCACGCGGTCCACCCATCCCAGACGGTCGAACACCAACTGCGCCGTCGCGATGTCCATCAGGGCCAGCTGTCCGTCCACCAGACGCGCCGGTCCCTCATCGAGCAGCAGGCCACGCACGACGGCGTCGTGAACCCGGTCGCCGATGATCAGCTGCACCGGCGTGTCGAGGTCGATCGCATGACGTCCGGCGAACCGTTCGGTGAGCACCACCGACGCCGGGTCGAGCAACAGCGCCAACAGCTCCTGCGGCCGCGGCTCCCGGCCATCCTGCGCGAACCGCACCAACCGGTACTCGCGGAACGGCAGGTCGCGCAGCACGTCGACACCCAGCACGCGTACCGGGTACTCGGTCCCGTCCGGCGCCCGGACCCGGGCGGTGCGGTCGATCACCGGACTGACCCGCCCATAGTCGCGCAGCCAGCTGAGGAGGACCAACTGCGTCTCGGGCACCCCGACGCCGGCACCGACGATCTCGAGCGAGGTCTTGCCGGCCACGACGTCGAGCGCAGTCTCGAATCCGCGGATCGAACTGGCATTGGCGAGCCGAATCGCCACGACGACAGCCACGCCGAGCGTCAGCCCGACGAGGGTGACCACGGTGCGTGCCCGATCGCGCAGCAGCGCCCGCACGATGAACTGGCGGAAGAGCGTCACCGAGAAAGCCGTCGGAAGATCAGCCGCATTGCATAATACAAGGCCATATATTGACGTGTGGAAGCATACAACATAGGCTAAATAATATGCGGACGACGTTGGACGTACCCGACGGTTTGATTGAAGAAGCGCAGCGGATCCTCGGTTTCAAGTCAAAAACCGACACGGTGGTGCTGTCCCTGCGCGAGCTGATCCGCCGGAAGCGTGTTGACGAGCTCAAGGAGCTCATGGGTGCGATCACACTCGACGTCGACACGGCCAGATCGAGACGTCGGCCACGTCGCTGACCGGTTACCCAGATGATCTGCGTGGACACGTCGGTCTGGATCGCGGCCTTTCGCGACCGCCGCTCGCGGCAGGCCGAGCACTTGACGGAGCTGTTGGATCGCGATGCGGTCGGCCTTGCCGTGCCGGTGCGGGTCGAGCTCCTCTGTGGCGCGTCGCGGACCGACCGACCGGGCCTGCGCCGCGCGCTGTCCGGCCTGCCCGTGTTCCTGCCGGTCGACGCGACCTGGACGCGTATCGACGAGTGGGTGGAGCGGGCGGGCAAACGCGGGCATCGGTTCGGTGTGGCGGATCTGCTCATCGGGGCGATCGCTGTCGACCGCCAGCTTCCACTGTGGTCGCTCGACGGCGACTTCGACCGGATGGCGCGTCTCGGCCTGCTCGAGACATACCGCGGCAGCCAATAGCCTGCGGCGCCCCCCGACGCACTCTGGACGCCCTGAGCCTGCCGAAGGGCGCCGCATCCCGGCTGTCTGCGTTGTTCCGCGGTCACAACTGTCCCAATCTGCTCCCTCGTCGCGCCTGGCCAGACGGACGCGGCCCTGATCACGACGGCTCTCGATGCGACGCGGGACTGTCGCCCAGGACTGCTGGCACCTCAACGCCGTCGCGCATCCGCAGTACCCGGTCAGCCGTCCCGGCGATCAATGGGTCGTGGGTGGCCAGCAGCACCGCGACACCAGTCTCTCGGTGCACGGTGCGGAGGACCTCCAGCACACGCTGCCCGCTCTCGGTGTCGAGGTTGCCGGTCGGCTCGTCCGCGATGAGGAGGGCCGGCGCGTGGATGACCGCACGCGCCACCGCCGCCCGCTGCAGCTCACCGCCAGACACCTGCGCAGGAAAATGGGCCAGACGGTGCCCCAACCCCACCCGTTCGGCACCTTCGCGCGCCCGGGTCGCGCCCTCGGCCGGCGCGACGCCCGCGAGCAGCAACGGCAACGCGATGTTCTCGGCCAGGGTGAGCGTGGGCAGGAGGTTGAAGAACTGGAAGACGAACCCGACACGCTCGCGGCGCAGCCCGGTCAGCGCTTCGTCATCGAGGTCCCCCAGCGCCAGTCCATCGACGGCAACCGTGCCGGCGGTCGGCCGGTCCATGCCGCCACACAGGTGCAGCAGCGTCGTCTTGCCGCAGCCGGACGGCCCGACAACGGCCAGGAACTCGCCCGCCGCGACTTCGAGGCTCACACCGCGCAGCGCCTCGACACGGCTGTCACCACGGCCGTAGACCAGGCGCAGATCGCGTGCCTGAAGCGTCGGCATCGCCTCACGGGGCACCCGGAACCGTCATCCGACCGGGGGCATCGTGCCGGTCGTGACCGGCGACGCCATCCCACGCCTCCTCGCTTCGGCCAGCCGCCGGAGCGCGGGGCCGATCGGCCTGATCTGGTCGACGTCACGGCGAACCGATCGGATCTCGGACGCCCGCCTCCTCATGACGTCCCGGTCGCTGACCGTGCTGTCATGCAAGACACCCACTGTCACACACGGATCCGGTGAAGACTCATGACGACGCGTCTCAATCCCTCCTCACCACCCCGAGACAACAAACGGCTCCGAGCAGAACGGCTCCGGCAGCCAGCGCAGCGCCGGATCACCGATCGGGCTCCCGGGCGGCACCGCCGGTGCCTCCCACGGTTCGACGATGCCACCCGGGCGGTTGAGGAAGCGTAGGATGTCACGACTCAGCGCCTCGAAATGCGCGCTCGCCTCCATCCCGCCGACGGTCGAGTCGTTGATCCGCGCCTGCCACCCCCCAAGTCCGGTCGACTCGGTGATCCGGTGGACCAGATCCTCCAGCCAGTAGGCGGAGACCGCACGCACCTGCGCCATCGGCGCCACCGACGCCAGCCGGATCAGCCGGTCCACGACGACCCGCTGGACCGCGCGCTGGACCTCGACCTCATACCGATCTGACGACAGGACATTGAAGGTGGTCTCGACCAGGGTGTCGATCACCTCGACGAGACCGGGAACCGCGGCGTCCAGGGCGTGCTGTTCGACCAAACGGGCCGAGCGCGCGGGCTGGAGGATGTTCGCGACGGTCATGTCGGCGACGACAATGGCCGGCGTCACGCGGTCGAACATCGCGCCGGTGAAGCGGGGGAACAGCTCGCGATGGCGCCCAAACCCGGCCGGACGCGGCGGAATCAGGTCGATCACCGACTCCGGGATCGTCAGCTCCCCGGCCTGAAGCGTCCGCATCAGGGCCCTCAGCGCCGCCCGCTGTTCGATCGCCGGGATCACGCTGACCGGGTCGCGCCCATCACCCCGCATCGCGTAGATGTAATCGAGCCCGCCGAGGGTCGACGCGGCGGCGTCGATCTGGAACCGGTGGTGCAGGAAGAGCGGCACGAGCGCTTCTTCGAGCAGCGCCAGCGGCGTGCCGTTCCTGACAGCGGCCTCCCCGAACCGCGCGAGTGCCGCGCCTCGCACATCCATCATCCGGTGCAGCTCGGCTGCCGGGTCGGTCCCATTGGCCCAGATGTGAACCCGGGGGTTGGCGTCGGTGTCCTGTCCGGTCATGTAGCGGATGTCCTCGACCCACGCGTCTGTCAGCATCTTGTCGAGCGCCGCCGGCGCATCCACACGCTCGGCGAAATCCTGATAGCCGTAGGTGATCGCCACCTTGTCCCACGCCCCGATGCCGACGTCGTAGGCATCCGACACGTCGAAGACGCCGTCCTGATTCAGCGTGACGAGCGGATGCGGATAGTCCATCACCGAGATTCGCCCCTTCGAGCTCGCATAGTAGTTATGCCCCAAACCCAGGGTGTGCCCCACCTCGTGCGCGGAGAGCTGACGGATTCGCGCCAGCGCCATCTCCGCCAGCTCGGCCGGCTCCTCGTCGCCGTCGAGGTACGGGGACAGCAGCCCTTCGGCCAGCAGGTAGTCCTGACGCACACGCAACGACCCGAGCGATACGTGCCCCTTGATGATCTCGCCGGTGCGCGGATCGGTCACCGAATTGCCGTAGCTCCAGCCGCGGGTGGAGCGATGGACCCACTGGATGACGTTGTACCGAACGTCGAGGTTGTCGGCGCCCTCCGGCATCATCCGGACCTCGAAGGCGTTGCGATACCCGGCCGCCTCGAAGGCCTGATTCCACCAGCGCGCACCCTCGAGCAGCGCCGAGCGCACCGGTTCGGGCGTACCACGGTCGAGGTAATAGACGATCGGCTCGACCGCCTCGCTGACGGCGGCCGTCGGGTCCCGCTTCTCGAGACGGTGCCGCCGCAGGAATCGCTTGGTCATCGGCTCACCGAGTGGCGTGCCGTAGTCGTCGTAGCTCAGCGCCCCGTATCCGGCACGCGGGTCGTACGGGCGCGGGGTGTAGCCGTCGTCGGGTAGCTCGACGAACGAGTGATGCTGACGCATCGTCACCGCCTGCGCCGTCGGCGCCACGCTCCGGATCGAGCCACGGCCGAACCCCGGCCCGCTCCCCCGCCCATCACTGGTGAAGGTCAACGTCGCCTCGAGCTCGGTGTTCTGCGGAAACCCCCTGGTCCGCGGCAGATACACGGCGCTGCGGCTCTCGTCGAGCTGGTAGCTGCCGGGCAACCGGTCGGCCGCGCCGTGGGCATCTCGGAGCACAAACGGGGTAACGTCGACCAGCACCGCCCCGTCGGTCTCGGCCTCGACCGTGAAGCCCCAGAGCACCGAGGTCGCGAACGCCTCCTCGAGCGCCCGGACCTCGTCCGGATTGTCGGTCTCGACGCGGAATCGCTGGTTTGGCTGGACCATCAGCACCTTCGGCCCTACCCGCTCGAAGCGCACGAGCGCAGCAGCGCCGATCTGCCCCCGGTCGAGCCCGATGTCGTTCGAACCAACCCCAGCGGCGAGCGACCGGATGTAG
>SMUY01395409.1_pt1 | contig 27577 bp, 20 predicted proteins | sample 2456441 | NCBI WGS metagenome assembly SMUY01 (sample SAMN11095931, study PRJNA526329) | marine sediment metagenome | biome: Marine sediment; feature: Surficial sediment; material: Deep marine sediment; isolation source: Hadal surficial sediment | place: Pacific Ocean | collected 2014-11 | depth...
ATCTATTACATCATTGGATATCGAAGGAAAGTTGTAAAAGAGAATTTAGTACTCGTTTTTCCCGAAAAGTCTGAAAAAGAGATCAAAACTATTACCAGGAAATTCTATCATCATCTGTGTGATATGATTTTAGAATCTATAAAATCATTATCTATTTCGGAAGCAGAATTAAAAAAGCGTTATAAATTCACCAATGTCGATGAAATCCTCAACCTTGAGAAGCAAAATAAGAGCATCATTTTAATGATGGGCCATTATGCGAGTTGGGAGTGGCTTTTTATTCTTCAAAAATACGTCAATCATAAAGGATATGCGGTTTACAAAAAAATTGAGAATAAATACTTTGACCGCTTGGTTAAGCGAATCAGAGCCAAACACCAAACACAATTAATAACCAATAAAGAAACCATACGCCGATTGGAAGCTGCTAAGATCAGAGGGGAACTAACGATAAACGGGTTTATTTCAGACCAGTCAGCCAAGCATTGGAAAACAAATCACTGGCAGGAGTTTATGGGAGTAAAAGTCCCTGTCATTACAGGGGCCGAAATGCTTGCGAAAAAATTGGACATGGCCGTTGTATTTGTAGAGACAAAAAAAGTGAAACGCGGCTATTATGAGACAACATTTAAAACCATTGCACTCCACCCACGAGCACACAATGATTTCGATATTACCGACATTTTCCTGAAATTAGTCGAAGGACAAATACGAGAAGAACCCGCTTATTATCTCTGGTCCCATAAGCGCTGGAAATACCGGGATAAAGTACCACCGGAATTTCAATAAAATGAAACATTAAAGCTTAGCTACTGCTTTTATCTCTGTGATAAACCGGTCAGCCAAGGCATCGGCTTCCGATTGAGATTTGGCTTCGGTATAAATTCTAATGATGGGCTCTGTATTCGACTTTCTTAGATGAACCCAACTTTCAGCAAAATCGATCTTCACACCGTCAATTGTGTTTATTTCTTCCGAAGTGTATTTGGCTTCGATACTTTCCAGAATGGCGTCTACATCCAGCTGTGGTGTCAACTCAATTTTCTTTTTACTCATATAATAGGAAGGATAGGTAGCACGTAATTCACTTACGGTGCTGTTCTGATGAGCCAGATGACTCAAAAAAAGGGCTATTCCAACTAAGCTATCTCTTCCGTAGTGCAATTCAGGATATATAATGCCTCCATTCCCTTCCCCTCCTATCACAGCCTGTGTCTCTTTCATTTTATCCACCACATTCACTTCACCCACAGCGCTGGCGGTATAAGATCCGCCGTGTTTTTCGGTGATATCGCACAGGGCTCTCGAAGATGACAAATTGGAAACGGTATTCCCCGGTTTGTGCTGAAGGACATAATCTGCCACGGCTACCAAGGTATATTCTTCACCAAACATGTCTCCATTTTCATCCACAAAAGCCAGGCGATCCACATCGGGATCAACAACAATTCCGAAGTGGGCCTTCTCTTTTATCACTGCTTCCATCAAATCGGTCAAATGTTCCTTCAAAGGCTCCGGATCGTGCGGAAACTCTCCATTGGGTGTGCAAAACAATTTTACAGTCTGAACTCCCAAAGCTTCTAGTAGTGCAGGCACCGCAATCCCTCCGGTTGAATTCACACCATCCACCACCACTTTGAATCCGGCTTTTTTGATCGTCTTTATGTCCACCAATTCCAGGTCTAAAATCTCATCGATATGCATATCGATATAGGCTTCATTTATATGTATTTTACCCAGATCGTCAACTTCAGCAAATGTTATGTCCCCCGATTCTGCGATGTCGAGAATTTTTTGCCCGGCTTCGGCGTTTAAAAATTCGCCATTGTGGTTCAGCAATTTTAAAGCATTCCATTGTTTCGGATTATGGCTTGCGGTGAGTATAATCCCACCATCTGCATGCTCCAGGGTCACCGCAACCTCAACCGTAGGTGTTGTGGATAGACCCACATCAACAACATCAATTCCCAGCCCTATGAGCGTATTCATCACCAATTGTTGCATCATATGTCCGGAAATCCTCGCGTCACGTCCCACCACAACTCTGTAGTCTTCTTTGATTCGCTGCTCTTTTACCCAACGTCCATAAGCCGCCGCATATTTTACGGCATCGATGGGAGTTAAATTCTCCCCTTGATTCCCACCTATGGTACCGCGAATTCCCGAAATGGATTTTATCAATGTCATGCTGTAAAAATTTAACGTAAAGATACTTTTAAAAGTACATTTATACTTCCATTTTTGTAAATTGTACCAGATGAATTTTCTCGCACATATTTACCTTTCAGGGGATGACGAAGAGATCACCATCGGCAATTTTATCGCTGACGGAATCAAAGGAAAACAGTACCGGAAATACCCTCAACAAATTCAAAAAGGCATCTTGCTCCATCGTGCGATCGATTCTTATACAGATAGTCACCCCATCGTCAAGCAAAGCACTAAAAGGCTTCACGAGAAATACAGTCATTACAGCGGTGTGATAGTGGATATTTTGTATGATCACTTTCTGGCAAAGAACTGGAAGGATTATCACGACATGCCATTGGATGAATATGTGGATGAGTTCTATGAAATTCTTCGGAATAAATTTGAGGTTCTCCCTACACGTATCCAAAGAATGATGCCCTACATGATCGGTGATAATTGGTTGTTGAGTTATGCCACCATTCCGGGAATTAGCAAAATATTGAATCAAATGAATATACGTACCAAGGGAGTTTCAAAAATGAATTTTGCCATATTGGAACTCGAAGAATTTTATACTGAATTTGAAGAGGAGTTTACCTCTTTTTTTGCTGAATTGATCGACTATTCAAAAAACAAACTCACCCAATTATGAAGTGGAAATTACTGTTACTGCTATTTCTGACCCTTGCCTGTAAGAATGAATCATCTCCTCCGGTAAAAGATCTTCCGGTTAAAGGGCTTATCACCGAAAACGCGATGGTGGTATCCGCAAGAGAAGAAGCTTCTAAAATTGGTTCAGATATATTGAGGAATGGAGGAAATGCCTTCGATGCGATGGTAGCTACCGGAATGGCACTCGCTGTAGCCTATCCTTATGCGGGTAATTTGGGTGGGGGCGGATTTCTAGTCTATCGCACCCAATATGGCGAATTGGGAGCTTTCGATTATCGCGAGAAAGCGCCTATGTCGGCATCACGTGATATGTATTTGGATGAAGAAGGAAATTTTATACAGGATAAAAGTCAGATAGGCGGCCTGGCCGTGGGAGTGCCGGGTAGTATTGCCGGGATTTTTGCCATCCACCAAAAATTAGGTTCATTACCAATGGAAGAACTGTTGAAACCGGTCATAGAATTGGCGCGTAACGGTTTTGTAATTACCGAAATGCAAGCGGAACGCTTCGAAAAATACGGTCCCATCATCGAGGAAGCAAATGGTGAATCTTCAATTTTTACACAAAAATACAAGGCCGGAGATACTTTAAAGAACGAGGCCCTGGCCAATACACTTACACGCATCGCAGAAAACGGACGTTCCGAGTTTTACGATGGTGAAACTGCGCAAAAACTGATTGAATTTTTGAATACCCATGGTGGTATTATTACCTCAGACGACCTAAAGGCTTACGAATCTGAGTTACGCGAACCCATTGTCTTTACGTACAAGGAATTGAAAATCATTTCTATGTCGCCCCCTTCCAGTGGCGGGATATGCCTTGCACAAATCATGAAATCTATCGAGCCGTATTCATTGCGTGACTATGGACATAACAGTGTAAAATCCATCCAGGTAATAGTCGAGGCCGAGCGGAGAGCTTATGCAGATAGGAGCTACTTTCTTGGGGATCCAGATTTTATCGATATTCCTGTGGATACCCTAATTTCTGAAATTTATTCAAAAAGAAGAATGGAAGATTTTACCTTTGACAGGGCAACGCCTTCTACCCAAATCTCCTACGGAAGTATTTCGGGATTTGAAAAGTATCAAAACGAAAGCACCGAAACCACTCATTTCTCCATTGTTGATCAATTTGGAAATGCGATTTCGGTTAGCACTACCTTGAATGCCGCTTTTGGTTCCAAACTTTATTCCAGGGAATTGGGCTTTTTCCTGAATAACGAAATGGATGATTTTAGTGCCAAACCCGGAGAGCCAAATATGTATGGGCTTATTGGTGGGAAAAATAATGCCATCGCTCCTCAAAGAAGAATGCTGAGTGCAATGACTCCAACTTTGATAGAAAAGGATGGCGAATTGTGGATGAGTGTGGGAACCCCGGGAGGGTCTAAAATTATAACTTCAGTATTACAAACAATTTTAAACGTTTATGAATTCGATATGACCATGCAGGAAGCGGTCAATGCTCCTCGTTTTCATCACCAATGGCTACCGGATGTGGTTCAATTTGAACCTGATGATTTCTCAAGGAAAATCCTTCGAAAATTAAAGGGAAAAGGCTACATAATTGACGAAGGAATTACGCTGGGAGAGAGTAAAGTTGACGCCATTTTAATTCTGCCAAATGGAAAACTTGAAGGTGGTGCAGACAGGCGCGGGGATGACACTGCCGTAGGGTTTTAATGAGTAATCTTCGTTTTCCAGTTTTTTATCGATAAAAGCCACCTTTATGTCGAATTGTAGGTAGATTACTACATTTTGTAAGAATTTACTGTATTTTTGGTGGTCAACTAGTAACAAAACCTTATTGCAAGTAATGATTCTTGGGGGAACATCAATTTGCTGCTGTAATTCTTCAGCATAGACAAATCCAGTTTTCAGATATTGCAATGTATCCTATCATGAGAAATAAATCTTTCTTCAAGGATTTATCTGTCCTCATACCTATGGTATTGAGTGGCTTTCTCTGTATTACACTTGTATTCCTCTTATGGGAAAAAACCACGGCAGATACCACCTTCCCCTCTACACTAAAAGAGGTGTCTACCATCTTTATCAGTATTAGCGGTTTTATGGCGGCCCTGATCATGATCTATCTCGCCTGGTCGGCAGCGAGTTTGAAGAAAGTGCGCACAACTGCCATCGACAGTTTGAGTAAGATCACACAGAAAATGCACAGCTTCAGGAACATTTTAGATTTGTTATTACGTTCTAAAATGTGGATTTCGGGTTTGCAAGAATACATAGATGAGGAATTCGAAGGCCTTACATTTTTCGATGTGAAAGAGTTTTACAAGGGCAGGTCCAAATTGGCTATTGAGTTTTTACAGGAGACCCATCATTACGAAGAAACCGAAAATTTGTACCTGGAACTGAAATCCATTTTAATGACCAGTACCAAGGAGAAACAAATCCCGGAATCCATACGCTACCCCAAGGTGTATAACAAGGAAATAGTCTCAAAATGGCTGGAGCACAAATGTGGATCCGGTTTGTGGTATTTTTTTGGGTATAAATATGGACGTTATAAGGAGTCGTTAGACTATAACTCGGTTTTCGAGCGGCATCAGGAAAAGATCATGACATTGGCCAATTCCATCGACAGTGAAGCCTTTGAAGATTCTTCCTTCAATGAAGTGTTTTTAGCAAAGTTGGGTGAGTATATGAGTAAAGAGGTGATCCCAAAGCTCTTTCAGTTTCAGGGAAGAACCGAGAAACAATTGCCAACCATCATGGGGTATTTGTATACCATATTTTTGTTTCTGGTTGTATTTGGCGTGTTGCTACCCTTGGTGTTCCTGCTTTTCAACCTATCCCTCATCACCCTTGTTATCAGCTATTCGATAGTGATAAGCCTCATCTTTTTTATAGCTACAAGTTTTTATCAATTTGTGGTCAAAGAAGCGAATAGTTAATTCAAATAGCTAATTGTTTTATTGAAGTAAATCACAACTTTTGAATTAGTTAACGGGTCAGTTTTTCAATACAATTGAGTACCTTTGCAAATTATGGTAAAAAGCAAAGATGTAATTGAGGTTTTAGGGGCTCGTGTCCACAATTTAAAGAACATCGATGTGGTTATTCCGCGCGAGAAATTGGTGGTGATCACCGGGCTTTCTGGCAGTGGAAAATCTTCATTGGCCTTTGATACTATTTATGCCGAAGGACAACGTCGTTATATCGAAACCTTTTCTGCCTATGCACGGCAGTTTTTAGGAAGTCTGGAACGACCCGATGTCGATAAGATCGAAGGCCTTTCACCCGTAATCGCCATCGAACAAAAAACAACGAATCGGAGCCCGCGTTCCACGGTAGGAACCATCACAGAAATTTATGATTTTCTCCGCCTTCTTTTTGCCCGTGCCAGCGATGCCTATAGCTACCAAACCGGTGAAAAAATGGTGAGTTACAGCGACGAACAGATCAAGCAACTCATCATCAAGGATTTCAATCAGAAAAAAGTGAGTATTCTCGCTCCGGTAGTGCGTTCCCGTAAAGGACATTATCGCGAATTGTTCGAACAGATCGCTAAACAGGGGTTTTTAAAAGTTCGTGTGGACGGTGAAGTAATGGACATCGTTAAGGGAATGCGTATCGATCGTTACAAAACCCATGATGTGGAGATAGTTATCGATCGCTTGGTCATCAGTGGCGAAAGCGATCACAATAAACGGCTCACCGAAACCATTCTCACAGCCATGTACCACGGGGATGATGTTCTAATGATACTGGACAACGAAACGGATAAAGTGCGTTACTTCAGTCGGTCGCTGATGTGCCCAACTTCGGGGATCTCTTATCCGAACCCCGAACCGAATAACTTTTCCTTCAATTCGCCTAAAGGAATGTGTCCCAACTGCAAAGGACTGGGAGAATTGCACGAGGTCAATCTCAACAAGATCGTACCCGATATAAATTTGTCTATCAAACAAGGTGCTCTGGCGCCACATGGCCCTCAAAAGAGCAACTGGATCTTTAAACAACTGGAACTGATCGCGCATAGATACGATTTCAAACTAGGTGATCCATTCCATTCGATTCCGAAGGAGGCAAAGGAGGTGATCTTTTATGGTGGAAATTCAACATTTGATATCGCATCAAAAACATTGGGTATCACCCGAAACTACAAGATAGATTTTGAAGGTGTTGCTACCTTTTTGCAAAATACTTTCGAAGCCAACGAATCCAAGTCGCTCAAACGTTGGGCAAAGGAATATATGGACCAAATTTCCTGTAATGAATGTAACGGAAGCCGGCTGCGAAAAGAATCCCTTAATTTCAAAATAAACGGTAAAAACATCGCTGATCTGTCAAGTATGGATGTGATAGAGCTAACCGATTGGTTTGCACATTTGGGTGAAGAACTAAGTGATATCCAGCTCAAGATCGCTTCGGAAATCATCAAAGAGGTTCGTGCCCGCCTTCGTTTTCTAGTGGATGTGGGACTCACCTATCTTTCCTTGAATCGTAGCTCAAAATCCCTGTCAGGCGGGGAAGCACAGCGTATCAGATTGGCAACACAAATTGGTTCCCAATTGGTAGGTGTACTTTATATCCTGGATGAACCGAGTATTGGTTTACATCAGCGAGACAATAAAAAATTGATCAATTCATTGATAAAATTGAAGGATCTGGGAAATAGTATCATCGTGGTCGAACACGATAAAGAGATGATCAGCATGGCGAATTATGTCATCGATATCGGTCCCGCCGCAGGTAAACATGGCGGTGAGATCGTTTCCGAAGGAACACCGGAAGAGATACTTAAACATCACACCCTTACGGCCGATTATCTCAACGGCACCCGAAAAATCCCCATACCCGATAAGCGTCGAAAAGGCAATGGAAAAACCATGTCATTAATAGGAGCCACAGGAAACAATTTGAAAAATGTAAATGTTGATTTTCCATTAGGGAAGATGATCGGAGTTACCGGTGTTTCCGGAAGTGGTAAATCCACGCTTATCAATGAAACCCTGTATCCTATTTTAAACGCTTATTTCTTTAACGGGGTTAAAAAACCACTGCCCTATCAGAAAATTAACGGCATAAAGCATATTGATAAGGTAATCGATATCAATCAGTTGCCCATAGGCCGTACACCGCGTTCCAACCCTGCCACTTATACGGGCGTCTTTTCAGAAATTCGAAATCTGTTCGCCAAGGTCCCGGAGGCAATGATCCGAGGGTATAAACCGGGTCGTTTTAGTTTTAATGTGAATGGCGGTCGTTGCGAAACTTGTCAGGGAGGGGGAGTAAAAGTTATCGAAATGAATTTTTTACCGGATGTATACGTGGAATGCGAAACTTGTCAGGGCAAACGATTTAACAGAGAAACTCTTGAGATCCGTTACAAAGGAAAGTCTATTTACGAGGTCCTGGAAATGACCATCGATCAGGCATGTATATTTTTTGAATTGATACCTAAGATCTACCGAAAGTTAAAAACAATTCAAGATGTTGGGTTGGGATATATTGCACTTGGGCAACGGTCTACAACGCTTTCGGGTGGGGAAGCGCAGCGTATTAAGCTAGCAACCGAATTATCCAAAAGAGATACAGGCAACACCTTTTATATATTGGACGAACCAACAACCGGACTGCATTTTGAAGATATTCGGGTATTATTGATAGTCCTCAATAAATTGGTAGACAAAGGAAATACCGTATTGATCATTGAGCACAACCTCGACGTCATTAAAACCGTTGACCATATCATTGATATAGGTCCGGAAGGTGGCAAAAAAGGGGGTGAGATCATTACAGTAGGAACTCCGGAAGAAATTATTACCCATAAAAAAAGTCATACCGCCTATTTCTTGAAAAAAGAGCTACATTAGAAGATTGAAGGTGGAAAAACCGGCAGTTAGTTGTTATATTTATAAGGATTGTATTCTTTAAAGCATGAGAAAAGAAAAGCATAAAAAAAACTGGAACGAAATAAAGACCAATGATTCCTGGGCCATCTTTAAGATCATGGGCGAGTTTGTGAATGGTTTTGAGCGTATGAGCAGTATTGGCCCATGTGTTACTATTTTCGGTTCTGCCAGAACCAAACCTGATGATAAATACTATAAGCTCGCTGTTCGTATTGCCCAAAAGATCACCCATCATGGTTATGGTATTATTACCGGTGGAGGTCCCGGGATCATGGAAGCGGGTAATAAAGGAGCGCATTTGGCAGGAGGCGCATCGGTTGGATTGAATATCGACTTGCCTTATGAACAGCACGACAATCCATATATCGATGGAGATAAAAGCTTGGATTTTGATTACTTTTTTGTACGAAAGGTGATGTTCGTTAAGTACTCTCAGGGCTTTGTTGTAATGCCGGGTGGCTTTGGCACTCTGGACGAACTGTTTGAAGCCATCACCCTTATACAAACGAATAAAATTGATAAATTCCCGATCATATTAGTGGGCAGCGAGTTTTGGGACGGATTGATGGAATGGATGAAAAAAACGCTGTTGTCGAACAATAGTAATATAAGTCCCGATGATCTGGATCTGATCCACATAGTGGACAACGCAGACGAGGTTATTGATATTCTGGATAAATTCTATGACGAATTTAATTTAAGCCCAAATTTCTAAATATATAATTGAAGTTACTTTGGTTTTTCATACCATTCGTTTTAGTTTCGTTTTCACTGAAAGCCCAACACTCTATTACTGTTGATGCATCACTAGATACCGATGATCATACGATTCATATCCAACAGCAAATCAAATATAAAAACGATTCAGAAACAACTCTCAACGAAATCTATTTAAACGATTGGGCCAATAGTTTTTCGAGCAAGAATACACCATTGGCCAAACGATTCGCGGAGAACTTTAAAAGTGCATTTCATTTTGAGAAAGATGAAAACCGGGGCCGTACCGATATAGAATCTATCACCGATAAAAACGGAGTTGCCCTCGAATGGGAGCGTGGTACCGAAGTTGACATCGTTAAAATAAACCTTGGTTTCCCCCTTGAACCCGGCGAAGTTTATATTATAAATTTATCCTATGTCGTTAAGCTGCCGGAAGATAGGTTCACCCGGTTTGGATTTACCAAAGAGAATAATTACAAACTGAAATACTGGTTGATCACACCTTCTGTTTTTGATGGCAAATGGTATAATTACAGCAACAAGAATACGGACGATTACTTTCAGTATCCCACCTACTTTTCGATAACGTTTACTTTCCCTGACCATTATCAATTGTTCACAGATCTGAATGAAGTGGGAGAACAAACCCTTCAGAATGAGAAACAATTGAAACTCGAAGGTGATCGGCGAATGCATACCGACATTTACCTAGAGAAATTTCCAACTTTTATAAGTATCCTGACAGATCAGGTGGAGGTGGTAACCAATTTAAAGGATCAGGAAGTAAGTCCGGCGATCAACGCACTTCTGGTAGACAGGGTGACCCGCTATCTGAATGAGAAATTGGGTCCGTATCCATTTAAAAAAATTCTGATTAGTGAAGCCGATTATAGAAACAGCCCCGTCTATGGACTGAATCAATTACCGGATTTTATCAGTCCTTTTCCCAACGGATTTGAGTTGGACGCAGAGCTCTTGAAGACCATCTCACGAAAGTATATAATCAATACCCTGCCCCTAAACCCAAGAAATGACCATTGGCTGATAGGCGCTATACAGATCTATTTGATGATGGAGTATGTGGATACCTATTATCCGGAAATGAAGCTTATGGGGAGTATAAGTGATTTTTGGATCATTGAATGGTCTCATGCATCAGACCTCGAATTTAACGACCAATATTCCATGCTCTACATGAATATGGCTAGAAATAACTTACATCAATCGCTGAGCACCCCTAAGGATTCGCTGGTGAAATTCAATAAAAATATTGCAAGCGATTATTATGCCGGCATGGGGTTTCAGTACTTGAGTGATTATATAGGCAAACCCGAATTGGGAAAATCTATAAGAGATTATTTCACGGAATATCGACTCAATCCTACTTCACCGGTTGACTTTCAGAATATAGTATCACAAAACACCGAGCTTCCGGTTAATTGGTTTTTCGAGGATTTTGTTGGCAAACGTACCACCATCGATTTCATAATCGATAAGATTGAAGAAGTTGGGGACTCTTTACGGGTTACCATAGCAAATAGAAAAGACAATACCATGCCGGTTTCAATCTACGGTTTGAACAAGGATGAAGTTCTCTTTAAAAAATGGGTAGAGCCTGTGGATGGTACTTCTGAAGTAATGCTACCAAAGGAGAATGTTCTAAAATTAGTCCTTAATCACGAAGGTAACATCCCGGAATATAACAGACGAAACAATACTAAAAAGGTCAAAGGACTTTTGAATCGTCCGGTGCAAATACGTTTGTTTCAGGATGTGGAGGACCCGAAATACAATCAGATGTTTGTTATGCCTGAATTTCAATATAATTTGTACGACGGTATTAGCATCGGGCCTAAACTTTACAACAAAACCTTGCTTCCCAGAAGTGTACACTACAAGTTAACTCCCTTGTATGGTTTTAGATCAAAAAAGATCATTGGTAAGGCGTCTGTGACCTATACGGAACGATTGGATAATCGCGACCATTATTCCACCCGCTATGGGATTGCAGGAAGCATTTTCTCTTACGATCAAGACTTATTTTATAAACGCCTTTCACCCTTTGTCACATTTGCTTTTAGGGATAACACGGACCTGCGAAAGAACAAAAAAGTATTTCTCAAATTTAGGAACGTAACGGTTCATCGTGATCTGGATCTGAACGATCCGCTTCAAGAACCCAATTATAGCGTGTTCAATACTCAATATGTGCATTCAGACAAGAATCTGATCAATTATTATCGAGGAGTATTAGACTATCAAATTTCGGAGAAGTTCAGTAAAATCGCTGCTCAATTTGAATATCGAAAGTTATTCAATAACAATCGTCAGTTAAACCTTAGGTTATACGTTGGGATGTTTGTTTTTAATCATACCGAAGAGGATAGTGACTTCTTCAGTTTCGCCCTTGACCGCCCAACCGATTATCTTTTTGACTACAATTACTACGGAAGAAGTGAAGATACAGGACTGTTCAGTCAGCAGCTGATCATAGCTGAAGGAGGGTTCAAGTCACAATTGGAACCCGCCTTTTCCAATCAATTTATCGCCACTTTAAATGGCAGTACTAATATTTGGAAATGGATCTATGTCTACGGTGACATTGGCGCGATCAAAAACAAAGGAGACGATGTAAAAGGTGTTTGGGATACCGGAATTCGTCTCAGCTTTTTAACCGATTATTTTGAACTTTACTTTCCCCTTTATTCCAGTCTGGGTTGGGAACCGGGTTTGCCCGATTACGATCAGAAAATTCGCTTTATCGTTACTCTGGATATTAAAACCCTGTTAGGGCTGTTTACACGCGAATGGTATTAATTAGATATTGGAATTCGTAAACCAACTTCAAAATCGGGGTCTATCCAACATTGTATAACTTGCCATTATTATTGTTATTTTGAACCGTTAGTTATTAATATTTCAACAAAATGTAATAAAAGGTTGGTATTTTTAAATATATCGCAATAGTTTAACAAGCTGTCACGTTGCAATTTTCATGCATTTTGACTACTTTTGCAAAGCCTAAACATCATACTATGCAGACAAACCCCCAAGCAAATAGCAAGTTATCCTTTGAAGATTTTAAAACTGAAGTTTTGAATGATTATAAGATCGCTGTTTCGAGTAGGGAGTGTAGTTTGTTGGGTCGTAGAGAAGTACTTACCGGAAAGGCTAAATTCGGAATTTTTGGCGATGGAAAAGAAGTCCCACAATTGGCGTGGGCAAAAGCATTTAAGAATGGGGATTGGCGAAGTGGTTATTACCGTGACCAAACTTTTATGATGGCCATTGGTGAGTTGACCGTTGAACAATTCTTCGCTGGGCTCTATGGACATGCCGATATAGATGCAGATCCTATGAGTGCCGGCCGGCAAATGGGCGGTCACTTTGCCACCCATAGTTTGAATAAGGATGGTACCTGGAAAAACCTTACCGCCCAAAAGAACAGCAGTGCGGATATCTCCCCTACTGCCGGACAAATGCCACGTTTATTGGGACTGGCACAGGCGTCAAAGATCTTCAGAAATGTAAAAGGGCTCGAAGATCGCAATGATCTATCCATCAATGGAAACGAAGTTGCCTGGGGAACTATTGGAAATGCGAGTACAAGTGAAGGCTTGTTTTGGGAGACTATAAATGCAGCCGGGGTTTTACAAGTGCCAATGGTGATGAGTATTTGGGACGATGAGTACGGAATATCAGTACACGCCAAACACCAAACGACCAAGGAAAATATAAGTGAGATCCTAAATGGCTTTCAGCGTAACGAAGATGAATTTGGCTATGAGATCATAAGAGTAAAAGGCTGGAATTATGGTGAGCTCATGGAAGTGTATCAAAAAGCGGGGGAAATAGCCAGAGAGGAACATGTTCCCGTGCTCATCCATGTACAAGAATTAACACAGCCACAAGGACATTCTACCAGTGGTTCACATGAGCGATATAAGAGTGCCGATAGATTGCAATGGGAAAGAGATCACGATTGTATTGCGAAAATGCGGGAGTGGATGATCTCTTCGGAAATAGCCACCGAGGAAACTCTTTCAGAACTTGATAAAGACCTCAAAAAGCAAGTTCGTGATGGTAAAAAGGCCGCCTGGGAAGCCTTTCTGGCGCCACAGAAACAAGAACAGCAAGAGGCGATCACCTTATTGGGAAATCTCGCGAATAGTAGTGCCAACAAAATATTTATTGAAAAGATTAAAATCGACCTCTCTGCAGATACTGAACCAAACCGGGGAATTATCGTTGGGGCTGCACGTAGAGCACTCCGCTACGTAATTGCTGAAACAACCTCAGAAAAACGACAATTACAGGATTGGGTGAACAACTATTTCGAGATCGTTCAACCGAAGTTCAGTTCACATCTGTACTCGGAAGCAGCAAATAGGGCTACGAACATTTCCGAAGTGAAACCCACCTATAACAACGATGCCGAAGACGTGGACGGCCGCATAGTACTGAGGGATAATTTCGATCACATTTTTAGTAAACATTCTGAAGCATTGGTCTTTGGTGAAGATACCGGAGCCATAGGCGATGTGAATCAAGGCCTGGAAGGGCTGCAGGAAAAGTATGGAGAACTTCGTATAAGTGATACCGGAATACGTGAAGCTACTATTTTAGGACAAGGAATTGGGCTGGCCATGCGTGGATTGAGACCCATTGCCGAAATCCAGTACCTGGACTATGTCATGTACGCCCTGCAAATTATGAGTGATGATCTGGCTACTCTTCGTTACCGTACCAACGGTATGCAAAAGGCACCCTTGATCGTTCGTACCCGTGGACATCGTCTCGAAGGAATTTGGCATAGTGGGTCACAAATGGGAGGCCTGATCCATCTCTTGAGGGGAATTTATATTTTAGTGCCTCGTGATATGACAAAAGCTGCAGGGTTCTATAACACTCTGCTCGAAAGTGATGAACCGGCTCTTGTTGTGGAATGCTTGAATGGTTATCGCATCAAAGAAAAGATGCCTGATAATTTAGGGGAATTTAAAACCCCGATCGGCGTTGTGGAGACTGTAAAAGAAGGAACCGATATTACGTTGGTTTCCTACGGAAGTACTCTCCGTATAGTGCGAGAAGCCGCCATTGAATTGCAACAGGCGGGTATTGACGCCGAAGTGATCGATGTGCAAACATTACTTCCCCTGGACCTCAATCATGATATGGTAAAAAGTGTTGCCAAGACGAACCGTCTCCTGGTAATCGATGAAGATGTTCCGGGCGGGGCGTCGGCATATATCTTAAATCATATTGTAGACCATCAAAATGGTTATCAGCATCTTGATAGCAAGCCACAGGCATTGACCGCAAAACAACACCGTCCGGCCTACGGAACCGACGGCGATTATTTCTCAAAACCTTCGACCGAGGACGTATTTGAAAAAGTATACGAAATTATGCACGAAGCGAATCCGAGTGATTTCCCGAAGTTGAGGTAAACATTCTCGCATAAAAATTTGGAAACCAAAATAATTTTATTGAATCTTTACACTGGTTAAGTAAATAACACAAGGAAAATGTTACATTACGTTTTAAATAAAAATAACAATAATAACGGAACACCCTAGCAGAAACCTTGTCGCGATATACAGCCCGTCAGGTTTTTGAAACTGACGGGTTTTTTATTTTCAAAGGTAATAATCCTTCGAAGCCTTCCTTTGATCAACGATGTCTTTTGTTCGCAGAAGCCACTTCGTGCAACGAAGCTTTAGCGAAGATCCATGGCATAGGAGGAACACCAAACCAGGTAATAAGATAAAGAATTATGTGTGGAATTGTATGTGCTTTTGATCTCAAGCAACCTGGCTCAGTGTTGCGGCCTCAACTGCTTACCATGGCGAAATGTCTTCGTCACCGCGGTCCGGATTGGAGTGGTATTTACGACGATGAAAAAGCCATTCTCGCCCATGAGCGCTTGGCGATCGTGGATCCCACTTCAGGGAAACAACCGCTTTTTAGTGAGGACAAAAAATTGGTATTAGCTGCCAATGGTGAGATCTACAATCATATGGAACTCAGAAAACAATTCGAAGGTAAATATAGTTTCCAAACCAAGAGTGATTGTGAAGTGATCCTGGCTTTGTACAAGGAAAAAGGCGCTTCATTTCTTGACGAGTTGAACGGAATATTCGGTTTTGCTATTTACGATGTAGAGAAGGATGAATATTTTATCGCTCGCGACCATATGGGTATCATCCCGCTTTACATAGGCTGGGATAAACATGGAACATTCTATGTCGCTTCCGAATTAAAAGCACTGGAAGGCATATGTACAAAGATCGAATTGTTTCCGCCAGGGCATTATCTGCATAGCAGGGATGGCAAAATAAAACAATGGTGGACACGAGATTGGATGAAATATGAAAATGTGAAGGATAATGAAACAAGTATTGAGGATCTGCGCGAGGCTTTGGATGCAGCGGTTCACCGCCAATTAATGAGTGATGTTCCTTATGGTGTATTGCTCTCCGGCGGATTGGATTCGTCCATCACTTCTGCCCTCGCAAAAAAGTATGCAGATAAACGGATCGAAAGTGGGGACAAAGATAGTGCCTGGTGGCCACGACTCCACTCCTTCGCCATTGGTCTGGAGGGCTCACCCGATTTGACCGCGGCACAAAAAGTTGCGGAACATCTCGATACCGTCCATCACGAAATTAAATTTACCATACAGGAAGGGATCGATGCCATAAAAGATGTAGTGTACCAGTTAGAAACCTACGACATCACCACCATCCGTGCTTCAACACCTATGTATTTAATGGCTAGAGCCATCAAAGCTATGGGGATTAAAATGGTGTTGAGTGGTGAAGGTGCCGACGAGATATTTGGAGGTTATTTGTATTTCCACAAAGCGCCAAACGCGGAGGAATTTCATAAGGAAACCGTGCGTAAGCTGGACAAGTTACATCAATACGATTGCCTGCGGGCCAACAAATCACTGGCCGCCTGGGGTATCGAGGGTCGAGTACCGTTCTTGGATAAAGAATTCTTAGATGTTGCCATGCGCATAAACCCAAAGGATAAAATGATCCTTGGAGATTCTCTCGACTTGCATTCACGTCAGGCAATGGAAAAATGGGTATTGCGTAAAGCATTCGAGGATATGCTCCCGGAAAGTGTGATATGGAGACAAAAAGAGCAGTTTAGTGACGGTGTCGGCTACAGTTGGATCGATAGCCTAAAAGAAATGGTCGATGAAGAAGTAACCGATGAACAAATGGCAAACGCTCAATACCGTTTTCCTGTTCAAACACCGGCAAACAAAGAAGAATTTTACTACCGTTCAATTTTTGAAGAACATTTCCCTAGTGATACAGCAGCCTTGAGTGTGCCCTCCGTACCGTCTGTGGCCTGTAGTAGTCCTGTGGCTCTGGAATGGGATGAAAGTTTTAAGAATATGAACGACCCCAGCGGTCGAGCTGTGGCAAATGTGCATGATGATGCTTATGAAAAATAAAATAGTTTGAACCTTTATCCGGTGATATGGTAGCCTCCGTCAACGTGGCGTATTTCTCCCGTAATACGTCCGTCGGGTCTGAATAAATGGACAATTTCATTGGCCAGATCTCTAGGGCCGGCATTTCCTAAAGGACTTAAACGATCCGCGGTATCAACATCGGATTGATTTAAAGTTGCATTTCCCGCTTTACTTCCAATATAGGTAGAAAATCGGACTACATTAGCACGGATTCCTTTTTTTCTACCTAATTCATCTGCCAGTTCAATAGTAATCCGTTCCAAAGCGGCTTTTGCAATACTCATGTTCCGGTAGGGATGAAAGGTCACCTTAGACGCCGCTATATAACTGATCGAGCAGATAGAACTCCCGGCTTGCAATACGTCATATTTAAGCAGGTAATGCGCTAGACGGATCAAAGAATAGGCAGATACATCCATGGTATCACAAAACTCTTCCCTGGTAACGTCCAAGAGGGGCTTCACTTTTTTATTACGAATGGTTTTGTCCATTGCGATCGCATGTAGAAATCCATTGAGCTGAACCCCATCCTCTTTAAGTTTTTTTGCCAGATGATCCATATTCTCCTCCAGGGTGATGTCTAAAATTTCTACCCTTGAATCGCCTAACTCTTGTGAAATGGCCAGCTTAAAATCTTCAAAGTTTTTTTTTAAAAACGCCGAAGCACGATCGGATAGATCATGATGAAAAGGACTCACGCCCAAACCCGTACAAACCACTTTACCACCTAATCTCACCACTTCTTTTGCAACATACATGGCCAATGAATGTTTATCGGCTATACCTGTAATTAAAAATGTATTGTTTTTTAGCATCCTCAAGTTTTATAAAATTGAATAATGAACAGTTTAATTTACCATTTATATAAGGCTGTACCCCATGTCCATCCTGCGCCTACGGCTGCGAATAAAAGTAAATCGCCGGCCTCAAATCCACCATTCTTATGAGTTTCATCTAAAATAATTGGAATGGTTCCGCCCGAAGTATTGGCATACCTATCCATATTCGTTTTCACCTTTTCGAAGGGCATCCCAATCTTTTCAGCGATCGTTTTCAATATTCCAATACTGGGTTGGTGTGGTAATAACCACTTGATATCCTCCACACTATAGTTATTTTTATTTAGGATCTCATCGATACACTTAGGAACCACATCTATGGCCGTCTTATAAACTTCAGGGCCATTCATATGAAAAAAATGTTGCTTCCTATCTACACTGTCTTGTGAAGTCGGTATTTCAGAACCGCCTGCAAGTATCGTAAAATGTTCCTTCCCCCTCCCATCGGTGTGTAAAATGAAATCGATAAAGCCTTTGTCTTCCTCAGTTTCCGATAGCACAATGGCTCCTGCCCCATCTCCGAAGAAAACAGAATCCCTCCGACTCCAATCGGTGATATTTGAAAATGTATCGGCGCCAATGACCAACACATGATCGTACATGCCCGATCTAATAAATTGTACACCTGTAGAAATGGAGAATAATGCCCCGGAACAAACTGCAGAGATATCGAAGGCAACAGAGCTCATCGCTCCTAATTTTTCCTGGACAAAGCAAGCGCATGAAGGTGCGGGTCTGTCCGGTGTGGCAGTTGCGACTATGATAAGGTCGATATCTGCCGGTTCCAGATCGGCATCCTCAATGGCCAGTAGTCCGGCCCTGAATGCGAGATCGCTGGTAGTTTCGCCGGTAGAGATCCGGCGCTCTCTAATTCCAAGATTTTTGAAGATCCATTCATCTGATGAACCAACGGCTTCAAAAAAGTCATTTTTAACAATATTTGCGGGTGCATAAGAACCAGTCCCCTTTATGTAAGCTTTTCGCATAGTTCCTAAATTGACCGATAAAATTCAGTATTTTTTTCAAGGAAGTAAACGAAAAGTACAAATATTTACTACTTATTGACAAATCAACAAATAACAGTAGAAGTTTATATAGATATGGAATTTTTAGTCCTTGAATCGAGAACAAAATTGTGAATTTCGCAAAATTCAAGGGCTTGTACAGGAGAATTTAACCCATTTTTTATTCATTAATAGCCCAATTATGGATTCAAAACGCAGATTTGATCACAATCACTGAATAAGTAATTTCGACCTTGTAAGTATCATCCTACGGCAACCATTTTTTATCAAAATTTGGTTTCCGTTTTTCTAAAAAGGCATCGCGGCCCTCTTTGGCCTCGTCGGTCATATATACTAATCTGGTAGCCTCCCCTGCAAAGACCTGCTGTCCTACCATACCATCGTCAGTTAGGTTCATGGCAAATTTTAGCATTTTTATAGAGGTCGGGGATTTCGTCAAGATTTCCTGAGCCCAATCATATGCCGTTTGTTCCAACTCTTTGTGTGGAACAACCGCATTGACCATCCCCATATCAAAAGCTTCCCGGGCGCTGTAATTTCTTCCGAGGAAAAATATCTCCCTTGCCTTCTTCTGGCCTACCATTTTAGCTAAATAAGCACTTCCGTAGCCACCATCGAAGCTGCTTACATCGGCATCGGTTTGCTTAAAGATAGCGTGTTCTTTACTCGCAAGGGTCATATCACACACCACATGCAAACTGTGACCCCCTCCAACTGCCCAACCCGGGACAACACAGATCACAACCTTGGGCATAAAACGGATAAGGCGTTGCACGTCGAGTATATTCAAACGGTGATAACCATCTTCCCCCACATAACCCTGATGTCCACGAGCTTTTTGATCGCCACCACTGCAAAAACTATAGACTCCATCCTTTGGTGAGGGCCCTTCCCCGGAAAATAATACCACGCCTATGCCGGTGTCTTCCTGAGCATCTCGAAATGCATCTAACAATTGGCTGGTGGTTTTTGGGCGAAACGCGTTGCGTACTTCCGGCCGGTTAAAGGCAATTCTTGCAACTCCTTCACTTTTTTTATAGGTTATATCTGAATATTCTTTGGCAGTTTTCCAGTTGGGTGAGCTCATATTCATTATTTTAGCACAAAGATAAAAATAGTTTATGGTTTGAGGTTGATAGTTTATAGAAGAAAACCAGAGAATTGGAACTAAAAATTACGAAATAAAAACATACTATTATGCGCAACCTATATTTTCTCTTCCCAATACTTTTTCTTTCTGCTACCGCTGTTGGCCAGGAACCCTATGTATTTACAACGGTTATCGATCTCGAGGCCACACCTGTGATCAGTCAGGGACGCACCGGAACTTGTTGGAGTTTTTCCAGCACATCTTTTCTTGAATCGGAAATAATACGCCTCACGGGAAGGCAAATTGATCTTTCTGAAATGTACACGGTACGCAATACCTACCCTAAAAAGGCAGATAACTACGTGATGCGCCAAGGCAAAGCGCAATTCGGCGAAGGCGGATTGGCCCATGACGTGATGAACTCGGTAGCCGAATATGGCCTGGTACCACAGGAAGTGTACAGCGGGTTGTTTGTAAATGAAACCGTTCATAACCATGCTGAAATGGTCGCGGTAATTAATGCTATGCTGGAAACCTATGTTGACAATCCCGGCCGGAAATTGAGCAAGAAATGGAGACAAGCGGTGGACGCGGTACTGACCACTTATATTGGAGAGAATACCACTTCGTTCAGTTTTGAAGGGAAGGTCTACACTCCACTATCCTTTAGAGATATGCTGAAGATCGTTCCCGGGGACTATATTACCATCACTTCTTTTACCCATGCGCCTTTCTATTCCGAATTCATACTGAATATTCCGGATAACTGGAGCTACGAAAGTTTTTATAATGTTCCACTTGACGAACTGATCTCTGCTATAGATAATGCATTGGAGAATGGATATACGGTCGAGTTGGATTGTGACGTGAGTGAACGCACCTTCTCATCGAAAGATGGGGTGGCCGTTATTCCGAAGTTTTCGGTAAATAATATAAAGGCACTTCAAGGAGTCTATCCCGAGATGAAGATCACCCAACAATACCGCCAGGAAGAATTTGAAAATTTCACTACAACAGACGATCATCTGATGCACATTACCGGCATGTTACGGGATCAGAACGGCACTAAATATTACAAGGTGAAGAACAGTTGGGGAACCGACGAGAATCGTAACGCAAATGGTGGCTATGTTTATTTTAGTGAGGCCTACACACGCCTTAAAGCGATTAGCATAACCGTACACAAAGAAGCGGTGCCCAAGGATACTTCTAAAAAGTTAAATTTATAATAAGTAAACCGAGCTGGCCCGAATTTTGATATATTTGATTTCATGAAGCTTCTGTCATATATACTTATTTTTCTACCCGCATTGGCTGTCGGGCAATTCGATTTTGATACCCGTTATTTTACGATCGATAGCGAGAGCCTTCCTGATATGCTGGAAATAAGTACTCTCGACATGGATTTTGTAGAGACACCCTCCTTTCAAAAGAAGCGTATTTCAGATTTTGCCAAAGTGACGGCAAAAAATTACTGGCAAGCGGTGGACATGGCCTCGGTCCTGGAAAAAGAAAGGAAAATGTTGGATTATTCTCCTATCAACTTACCTGTATTGGACCAAAAAGAATTCGGATTTTCATTTTCTGCGAATGGCAGTAATTCCTTTGATGGAACTTCCAGATATGGCATAAAGAACATAGCATATAAAGAAATGAGGAGTATCTATTTCTGTTCGCCTTCCGGGTATTATCCTGCTCGCAGAAATAAATGATTATTTCATTTCTATACCATCTTTGGTGATAACGATCTGTTTGTCCTTGTACAAACTCCCAATAGCTTTTTTGAAGCTTTTTTTACTGAGCCCCAATTCATTTTTAATCGTTTCGGGATCGGTCTTATCGTGGAAAGGAAGAAATCCACCTGCCGCTTTTAACTCGTCCATGAGAAAATTGGCGTTAGGCTCAATACTTCGATAGCCTTCCGCGTGTAACACCAGGTCTATCTTCTTATCCGGTCTAATTTTTTTAACAAATGCCTTCATCTTATCACCGGTACGTATGTCTTCAAATATATCTTCGAGATAGATCAGGCCTTTGTATTTTCCGTTGATAATAGCATTCGCTCCTTTGTCGGTGATATGAGACACCAAAATATCCACCTCATCATATTTGGCGATATCAACCGATTCATTGCTCAGAAACTTATTGGTTTTACTCGAGCCCACAAGCCGATTGGTTTGCTCATCCAAATAGAGATACACTATGTACCATTTACCCTTGTTCATGGGACGGGCCTGCTCCTTGAATGGCACGAACAGCTGTTTTACCAGTCCCCAATCCATAAATGCCCCGTGTTTGGTGACCGCGCTACAATGCAAATAGGCAAATTCATTAAGTGAGATAAATGGCTCGTCTGTTGTGGCGATGGGGCGTTCTTCGTTGTCCAAATACAGAAACGCAATGAGAGTGTCTCCAATTTTGTAATCTTCCGGTTTATAACGATGTGGAAGCAAGACCTCATTGTCTTCGGTATCGCCTAAAAACAACCCCGGATCTGTCTCGCGAAGGATGGTGAGTTCTTGAAATTTTCCTAATTGTAGCATAATTCGGCAAAGGTACAATATTAGGCATGCTATTATTTTATAAAATCGAAATATTCCAATAATACCGTGTCGTTCACTTCAGCAGGAGTAAAGATCTCCAACAGTTTTGGCTTTTCAGAACTTTTAAAGAATTCGGTCAAAGCACTTTCGAGTGATCCGGCGTTATTCACAGATAGATAATCAAGATCGTACATCTTACAAAGATGCTCTGCCGTAAGTCCGTGCCTTGTTTCAAAGAAGCGCTTGAAATTACTCATATCCTTTGCTCCCGGTAATATTCTGAAGATCCCACCACCGCTATTATTGATAATTATTATTTTAAAATGCTTCGGAATATAATTATTCCAAAGCGCATTGCTGTCGTACAGGAAACTCAGGTCGCCTGTGATAAGGATAGTGGGTAATTTTGAGACTACGGCCGCGCCAATTGCGGTACTTGTACTACCATCGATACCGCTGGTCCCCCGATTGCAAAATACACCGATATTTCTGTGTATATGGAAGAGTTGTGCATAACGTATGGCAGTGCTATTCGAGAGCTGTAGTTGTATGTTTTGGGGAAGGTTTTCAAACACATCAGAAAACACCTTAAAATCACTGAAAGGGATTTGTCCTTCATAAAGGGAATGTCGTTGCAAACGATGTTCTTTAATAATTAACCATTCCTTTCGATAATGGCTTTTAACCTGCTTATAATCAATAGTTAGCCAATTTAAAAATATGCTGATCTGTGTCTGCAAATGGGAGGTCAGGACAAAGAAGGTGTCCAATGCTTTTTTAGGGTCAATATGGTAGTGAGATCCGGGTGGATAATCGCGTAAAAAAGCTTTGATCTTCTTGGAGACGATCATCCCGCCAAAAGTCAGTAACAGGTCCGGTTGTAGCTTTTTAGATTCCTTCTCATCCAAGGGTGCGATCAACTGATCGATCGCGGGGAAAAAGTGTTCATGGTACAGGTTGGAAGTGGTTTCGGTCAAAACGATCACGCTCTCGTCTTCGGCTAAAACATCTATGTATTTTTGTTCGATGCTGTTGGGAGGAAGTGTCCCTACCAGGATCATTTTCCGTTTTGCAGTATCCCAATTATTCTTAAAAGATAGTAATGCTTCGGAATCAATTTCAGAAGTGATCATATCGGTCAGGATGTCGTTCGATGAATTACTCGTATCATAGGCAAGGATCGCTGCCACATTCTTAGGTGTTACTGATACATCGGTCATTTCATACAAAGGTTCAGAAAAAGGAATATTAATATGAACAGGGCCGTTATGCTCGATGGCTGTATTGAGGGCGGAATTGATTTCCGATTCATTGAAATCCTGATGTTTCGCACCTTCTCTACAATTAGCCGAATACAAAATATGCCCTGCGAACACATTTTCTTGCCGTATGGTCTGCCCATCCCCTATATCTATCAAATGTGCCGGCCTGTCTGCCGATATAACCACCAGTGGGATATCGCTATAGAAAGCCTCGGCGACAGCAGGATAATAATTCAATAAAGCCGAACCTGAAGTACAAACCAGGGCCACAGGCTTTCCGAGTTGCTTCGCCATTCCTACAGCAAAAAACGCTGCACAACGCTCGTCCACTATGCTGTAATCATTAAAGTAGGGATGCTCTGTAAACCCTATGATCAGTGGGGCATTACGGGAACCGGGAGATATAACAACGTGGCCGATCTCTTTGGCAATACATAATTGTGTGACGGTTTGGGCAAGGATTTTCTTCGAGAAGTTCATCTGTACAAAGGTACAAAGTCAATAGGCAATAGGCAATAGATAACGGGTATTGGGTAATGGGCTCCGGGCATTAAGCGGCAGGCAGTACGCAATTGTCAACAGTTAATGGTCAATATTAAATTAACGGAGCCAACACCTGTATCATCGTTTGCAGTTTGTCAAGAGTCTCCTCCCACTCTTCCGTAGGCTGAGATGCTTCGGTAATTCCACCACCAACGTACAAATGGGCAGTTCCAATGCCTATTTTCATACAGCGCAGATTTACATATAGATCTGAACGATCTTCCAAACCACTCACAGGCCCTAAAAATCCTGTATAATATTCACGATCATAGTTCTCGTTTCTGAGAATAAATTCTTTGGCCGCTTTTTGTGGCGTCCCGCAAACGGCCGGTGTGGGATGCAGTGCCTTGGTCAATAAGGCCAGGTTGTTCCCTCCTTTTTTAAATACGCCTGTAAAATCTGTACGTAAATGCATCAGTGAGCCCGCTCTATGGTTTTTAATTTTAGAGACTTTCACAATAGATGCCGCGGCATGTAATTTAGTCGCTATGGCATCTGCCACATATTTTTGCTCATCAATTTCCTTGCTTGTCCATCTGGGTTCGCGATTTTCTTCATATTTTTTTGTGCCGGCCAACGCCATAGTGCTAAACTCTTTACCGTTAATCCTGATTAGTACTTCAGGGCTTGCTCCACACCATAAACCGGTTTTCGGGTGATACCAAACATATCGAAACGCAGTTTTATACAGTCCCAAGAGCCTGTTTATTATTTCTGAAAGATCGAAATTCCCAAGCTTCAGTTGCTGTACGCGGGAAGTAACGATCTTAGAAGCCTTCCCTTGTTCAATAAAATTAATGGCTGTTTCAACCATAGACCGGTAGGTGTCTTTTTCTGAAGAATTCACTTCGGGCGATATAACATGCCGCTCAATTGTTTTTTCTGAAAGCTTTACGATGATCTGCTCTGTTTCATTTCCCGGAATGATAAGAGTATCTCCTTCTGCAAAAGGGGCGAATACAAACCCTTTTTCTGAATAGTCCTCGGAAATGTAGGTCTTTTTGTTTTTCTGAAAGAGGCCTATTGCGCTTTCACTGTTGGGAAAGGCATACACAACAAAAGGTGATTTGCTTCGGTAGTGGGCTTGGGTCTTTTTAAGTAGGTCGTTCATTTCGATATCACTTTTTGGGCAGTGAGATGGTAGTGAGTTTTGCCAAAGATACCAATTCGTCCTTATCATTCACTATCCTTATTTGCCAAAGTTGGGTGGTCCTGCCCTTATGCAGAATAGTAGCTTTGGCATATACGAATCCTTCCAGAACCACTTTCACATGATTAGCGGCTATTTCGATACCCCTCACATCCACCTTTTCAGCATCCATAAAGACAATGGCAGCTGCACTTCCCACGCTTTCCGCCAGGGCTACAGAAGCTCCGCCATGTAATACCCCATCAGGCTGATGCACCTTTGAAGTCACGGGCATTCGAGCCGTGAGGGAATCCTCCGTGAAATCGATGAATTGGATATCCAGAGTCTCCATCAATGTATTTTTACAAAGAGCATTGCATTGTTGGAGGATCATTTCTTTGGAATAGGTCATATCAATAAATTACATTTGTAAAAATACGAAAAGCAAGATAAAATGGTTTTAGAAAAAAAAGTTACCTATACTATACATAATACCTACTCAACTCTGAATGAAATAGGGCATAAAACCAAAAATATATGGTTGGTTTTCCATGGAATGGGATATTTAAGTCGGTATTTCATCAGTTACTTTAAGGAACTGGACGCTGAAGAAAACTACATAATCGCGCCACAGGCCCAGTCTAAATACTACCAGGGAGTCGATTATACCCATGTAGGCTCATCCTGGCTTACCAGGGAGAATACAAAAGCAGAGACAAAAAATATGTTGGCATACGTGGATGCCGTTTGGAAGGCGGAAAAGCCTTCGCCCCTAACCCGATTTATTATTTTGGGATATTCACAAGGTGTTTCTATCGCTACACGGTGGATGGCGAGTCGTGAGATACAATGTGACGAATTGGTTTTACATAGCGGTGGGATTCCGAAGGAATTAGTTCCGCAAGACTTCGATTACCTCCAAAAGAAGACCGGGGTGACCTATCTCTATGGGGATAAGGATCAATATATTACGGAGGCGAGAATAACCGAAGAAACTTTAAAAGGGAACAAACTTTTTGGCGATCGGTTGAAAATTGTTGTTTTCAAAGGGACACACGAGGTTCATATTCCATTTTTACACGATTTAGTAGGAAAATACTGATCACTAAGAGTGTAGTTAGTCGAATATATTTGGTAGTTAATCTTTTATATTGTTAATTTATTCATTATTTGTAAGAATTTACTTAATCTCACAACAATGAAAAGACGACTAATTATCCTTTTTGCCCTCATCTTCAACTTATCTTTGCTCGCACAAATTTCTGAAATTGAATCGGCTGCGCTTGTAGATCTTTACACAACCACAGCTGGAGACAACTGGAACCAAAAATGGGATCTCAACCAGGAAGTATCAAATTGGCCCGGTGTTACCGTGAAAAACGGTCATGTTACAGAAATCAGAATGTTGTTCAATAATTTGACCGGTTCTTTACCTGCTTCATTAAGCGACCTAACCAAACTGAAAGTATTGGAATTATCCTTTAATAATTTAACCGGAGAAATTCCCTTTGCGATTGGGGCTTTGAAGAACCTGGAAGTGCTCGCGTTGAACGGAAATTACCTGAGTGGTGCAATTCCGAACAGCATTTGCTATCTAACCAATCTGAAACAACTTCACCTTAGCAGTAACAAGCTAAGTGGGGATCTTCCAAGTGAGATCAACCGGTTAACAAACCTCGAAGTGTTCAATGTCTTTGACAATGACCTTTCGGGTAAATTACCTTTGGAATTGGCGAGTAACAGAAACCTTAGAGAATTTTTGGTAGCCGAAAACAACTTCGACAATGCCAGCGAGATCTCTACCATATTGTTGATCAACTCCGGAGGTCACTTGAATTTAAAGCAAAATACGATCCTCAACCCTGCCGGGAAAAGTATCATTGCGCTGGAAACAAGTGAAGACGAAAATTAGTTTTCTCAATTATGAAATTTTAAAAGTGAAAAGGTTCTTTTTTTCAAAAGAACCTTTTTTTTATACCCGGAAACCTGCGAAAGAGATCATGCAAGATTAGCGGTTTGCCCGTTTTATTTTCCGTCTTATCTTATCGATAGCAGACTGGATAGACTTTTCGGGTTCTATGACATTAAACGGGCCCCAGAAGTCAGGGTCGGAAAACCCGGATATGGCATCGGCGATAATTACTGTAGGCCTCAATCTATCCTTTGGTTTCGGCTTAAATCCGGCTG
>SMUY01068242.1_pt1 | contig 27432 bp, 37 predicted proteins | sample 2456441 | NCBI WGS metagenome assembly SMUY01 (sample SAMN11095931, study PRJNA526329) | marine sediment metagenome | biome: Marine sediment; feature: Surficial sediment; material: Deep marine sediment; isolation source: Hadal surficial sediment | place: Pacific Ocean | collected 2014-11 | depth...
CCTTGAAAATCGACACTTTCTTCAGGATTGAATAGAATCCGCTTTTTGGGATCTACTTTTAGAATATAATATTTCAGTGCGCCCAATCCTATGGTAGTGAAGAGTTCTGTTTTTTCCTCCTCAGAAAAGTCATCGATCTTGCCTAATTCTTCGGATATAGTCCGAGCCGTTTGCGCCATGTCAACGATAAGATCATCTGCGTCGACTACCGTTCCTTCCCGGCTCTTCATTTTACCGGAAGGGAGATCAACCATTCCATAGCTTAGGTGATACAGGTTTTCCGCCCAGCTGTAACCCAATTTTTTCAGAATTAAAAACAACACCTTAAAATGGTAATCCTGTTCGTTTCCGACAGTGTAGATCATCCCCTTGATATCGGGTTGATCCTTTACCCGTTGAATAGCAGTGCCAATATCCTGAGTCATATACACGGCTGTACCATCGCTGCGCAACACGATCTTTTCGTCAAGACCTTCGTCCGTGAGATCACACCATACCGAGCCGTCTTCTTTTTTAAAGAATACCCCTTTTTCAAGGCCTTCCAGGATAATATCCTTTCCCAAAAGGTAAGTATTGCTTTCGTAATAATAACTATCGAAATCAACACCCAGTGCTTTGTAGGTTTGCTCAAAACCGTCATACACCCAGTCATTCATGGTTTTCCAAAGGGCCACCGTTTCCGTTTCACCGGCTTCCCATTTACGTAACATATCCTGGGCCTCCAATAATATAGGAGCCTGTGTTTTGGCTTCGTCCTCGGTTTTGCCTTCTGTTTTCAGGATCTCAATTTCCTTTTTGTGTTCCTGATCAAATCTCACATAATAATTTCCAACAAGTTTATCGCCTTTCAGCCCACTTGATCCTGGTGTTTCCGAGTTTCCGTAGCGTTTCCACGCAAGCATACTCTTACAAATATGGATCCCCCTATCGTTTATAATTTGGGTTTTATAGACCTTCTTACCGCTGGCTTTTAAAATTTCGGCTACACTATAACCCAACAAAATATTTCGAATATGCCCCAGGTGTAACGGCTTATTGGTGTTAGGGGAAGCAAATTCCACCATCATCGCATCCTCATTTCCAGGTGTGATTCCGAAGGAAGAAAAGTCGGTAATATTATTGAAGAAATCCAAATAATAGGCATCGCTCAACACAAGATTCAAAAATCCTTTCACCACATTGAACTTGGAAACCTCGCTTACATTCTCCACCAAATAGTTACCTATTACCTCACCAATTTCCACAGGATTTCCTTTCATCAAACGTAGCATTGGAAAAACCACTACAGTAATGTCACCTTCAAAATCCTTACGAGTGGCCTGAAACTCAATGGATTCCAATTGCGTATTATATAAGATATTAACGGCTATTTTTATCTTTTCTGAAAGAATTTCCTGCAACTCCATAGGTGAAATTTGAGGCTTTCCTTCGCTATGGCTTTGGAAAGCGCAGGCAAAGATACAAGAATTTTAAGGTTCCAATTAACCGGAATCGTATTTAAATAAGCCATTATTAACGTCGTTTTGCAAGCCAGGAAGCACACATTCCTAAAATTCCTAAAATAATTTTTGGAAGTGCCTGGTCCACCTCTTCTGGTATAGTACTGAAATAATCCAGAATACCCCAAACCAACAGCCCTAATCCTCCTAATAACAATATGGCTCGTAAAGCTCTCATTTCGCTATGTTCTGGGTAAAAAAACCTCCGCCATCATACAACGGGCGCTCCCACCACCACAGGATTCAACGGTTTCCAGATCACTACTTAAAATCAGGCAATGTTTCTCTATGGCCGAAATTTGCTCTTGTGTCAAGCTATCGAGCGCAGCAGTGCTCATCACCATGTATTTATGATCTTTTCCTCTCACCTGAAGCATATTCCCAGCAAATTGATGCATTTGGGCTTCGGTGATCTCGATAATTTCTTTCCCACTTTGCTTTAGATGCTCCAATACATTTTTCTTTTCAGATCTATCGTCAATAGCATCGAGACATATCACCGCAAAATTCTCTGCCAATGCCATCAGCACGTTGGTGTGATATATGGGTAAACGTTCTCCGTCCACCGTTTGATTCGCATTAAAAACGACAGGATCATACTCAAAATCTTCACAAAATTCAATGAATAATTCTTCATCCGCCCGGGGAGAAAGGGCACAATAAGCTTTGTGATGCACACGATCCAATAAAATACTGCCTGTACCTTCTAAGAAAACACCGGCATCTTCTGCTGAGGTATAATCCATAAAACCTTCGACCAAAAATCCTTCTTCTTCGAGACGATCTATAATTTCTTCACGACGTTCTCTACGCCTGTTCTCGGCGAACATCGGAAACAACCCTACTATTCCATTGTGATGAAAACTCACCCAGTTATTGGGGAAAATAGAGTCAGGAGTATCCAAGTCGAGCAAATCATCTTCTACGATCACATTGACCCCAATGGCTCTTAATTTTTCAACGATAGCATCAAACTCGGCTTGAGCCTTGCTATTTATATCGCCCTCCTCTATTTGAATTTGTTTTTGAAAATAATTATTCGCCACAGTTTCTTCGTTCATGCGAAATGCCACGGGACGGATCATTAAAATAGTATCGGTGATCTGTTGTATCTCTGCCAATTTTATTCGGTGTTATCTATTATAAATGCGACACAAATTTAAGGGTTTTTTTTTGGAGAAATGACCAACTGAAAATGTCTTCTTATTCACTTAAAAAGCTTCGCAGCTTCATTCAAAACCATTAAGCGCTAGAATTCTTAACTCTGGTGGTTGAAGAAATCTCAAATCATAAGTCATCCGGGCAGGTAATCCATCAAAAGTTATTGAATTTAAAACAATATTTGTAGATAGAAGTTAGTCCCTTACCAAAGGCATTGTAGAGCAGCGAAGCAATCCTCCTTGTTTGGCAATCTCGGCATAGGGCACTTCTTCTACTGTAAATCCTTGGGATCGAAGCCAATCGTTTAATCTTGTAAAGTTTTTTTCTGAAATGATCACATCTTTGGAAATGGAAAAGATGTTACTATTCATATCATACATTTCCTCTTTGGTGACGTGGAAACAGTTTTCACTTCCGAAGAAATCGAGCAACCATTCATATTCTTCTTCTTCCAAAAACCCTTCCTTATGAATAATGGCTTTCCCTTTCCCCAATGGCTGAAAGCAACAATCAAGGTGCAAAGCGCTGTTTCTGGGATCAGTGTTGGATTTTTTAAGATTAAAAGACTTGACTATTTTATTTGGAAACAACTTTTGTATTGCCACTACCGCTTCCATGTTTGTACGGGCTGTAATATAATCTGAATAGTCCTTCCCCCTGTATGTTCCAATAAAAATATAATCGCCCCACGGCATAACATCACCTCCTTCAATATGACACTCATCGGGCAAAATGAACCTATTCGATTTGTCTATAGCTTGCCAGACATTCGCAGTTGCGTCGATTTCACGTTCGCGATCCGGTAAAATGTTGGCAATAATTATTTTATCCTCAATAACGAACGAAATATCTCGTGCAAATATCTGATTGTAATTTTCGAGTATTTCCGGCCTGTAAACCGTAACATCATACTTTCGTAATACTTCGGCCACCGCTTCTAATTCATTGATCATATCCTCTTCCGCTGGATAAGTTCCAGCAATGATATGCTCTAAGGATTTGGGATCGTAAGCATCTTCTGCTTTAGGAACAGGCCCATTGCTTTTTGCAGTTCCTAATACGACGGCGCGCAGACGAGAAGTTTCATCTTTAATGTTAAGTTGGATCATATGCAAATATAAAAAAAGCAGCGCCTACTCCTTCACTTTCAACCTTCGAAGCTGAAGTTACTCGCGCCTACGCTAAAGCTTCAGCGGCACGCGGACGGCAAATTAGACGAAACTATGAAGTATGAAGATGAGGATGCTTTTTTTTTCGGAATAAAATACTATCTAAAATCAATATCTTTAAAAGGTCGCAGGTTTTCACCTATGTAAATTTGACGAGGGCGGCCAATAGGTTCTTTGCGAAGTCTCATTTCCCGCCATTGAGCGATCCAACCAGGCAGTCGTCCTAAAGCGAACATTGCCGTAAACATTTCCACAGGAATTCCCATAGCGCGATAAATAATACCCGAATAGAAATCTACATTTGGATATAATTTTCTATCCACAAAGTATTGATCTTCCAGGGCCTCTTTTTCCAATCCTTTGGCAATATCCAGTATAGGATCATCGACTCCAAGGTTTCTTAATACTTGATCTGCCGAAATTTTAATAATTTTGGCCCGAGGATCGAAGTTCTTATAAACACGATGCCCAAAGCCCATCAAACGGAAAGGATCATTCTTATCTTTGGCCTTCGCCATATATTTTTTGGTGTCACCACCATCTTCCCTGATGGCTTCCAACATTTCGATCACGGCTTGGTTAGCACCCCCGTGCAAGGGACCCCAAAGTGCACTAATCCCTGCTGAAAGGGAAGCAAACAATCCTGCATGAGATGATCCCACTATGCGTACCGTTGAGGTCGAACAGTTTTGTTCGTGATCTGCGTGTAGGATCAACAACTTATCCAAGGCATCTGTCAATACTTCATTGGAATTATATTCCCCACTTGGTTTTTTAAACATCATCTTCAGTAAATTGTCTACGTAACCCAAAGAATCATCACCATAATCCAGTGGTAATCCAGCTCTTTTTCTATACGCCCAGGCTGTCAGTACAGGAAATTTACCCAATACCCGGACTATGGCATTGTACATTTCTTCTTCGCTATCTACATTTACGGATGAAGGATTAAAGGCGATCAGGGCACTTGTCAACGAGGACAAAACTCCCATAGGATGCGCCGATTTTGGAAACCCATCCAATATTTTCTTTACATCTTCATCTACAATTGACTGTTCTTTTATATCATTATGAAACTTTGAAAGATCTTCTTTTGAAGGTAACTCTCCAAAAATCAATAGATAAGCCACTTCCAAAAAGTCCGCTTTTTCCGCTAACTCTTCAATAGCATAGCCTCTGTAACGAAGAATTCCTTCTTCGCCGTTCAAAAAAGTGATGGCGCTTTCACAAGATCCGGTATTCTTATAACCGGGGTCAATAGTGGTTACTCCTCCGGTGACACTTCGAAGTGTTTTGATATTGATGGCAATTTCATTTTCAGTACCTTTAATTATAGGGAATTCATATTTTTTACCGTTTATCTCGATCGTCGCGTTTTCAGACATATATAATTTTGATTTTTGTTGAATTTTAAGGATTACTAAATTACGAAAAATTGAATGAAATTTTTAGTGTTTCCTAACCCTTCTTGGATTATAATATAAATAATTTACCCCATTTGAAACAATTTTATGGTTTCTGAAATTTCTTCGGAATAAAAAACCGTCTCAAAAAATTAAGTAGTTAAGTAGATTTGAACAAAATTCTTATTAGATCTTGAAAGCGCTTCTCCCGGGATAGAACGCTATCTCGCCCAATTCTTCTTCAATACGAAGTAATTGATTGTATTTCGCCATACGATCACTGCGGGAAGCAGAACCGGTTTTAATTTGCCCTGTGTTCAGCGCTACTGCCAGATCGGCGATAGTGTTGTCCTCCGTTTCGCCACTACGATGTGACATTATGGTAGTATAGCCAGCATTGTGCGCCATATTCACAGCGGCAATGGTTTCACTCAGGGTGCCTATTTGGTTAACTTTAATGAGTATGGAATTGGCGATTCCTTCTTTTATTCCACGAGATAGTCTTTCGACATTGGTCACGAACAGATCATCACCAACTAATTGTACTTTGCCGCCTATTTTATCGGTTAGATATTTCCATCCTTCCCAGTCATTCTCATCCATACCATCTTCAATGGAGATGATGGGATAGCTGGAAGAAAGTTCGGCCAAATAATCTGCCTGCTCTTGTGATGTTCTTATTTTTCCGGCATCACCTTCAAAAATTGTATAATCGTATTTTCCATTTGCATAAAATTCCGCGGCGGCACAATCCAAAGCGATCATCACTTCGTCACCCAATTTATAACCAGCCTTTTCGGTTGCCTTTGCTATGGTTTCCAGAGCATCTTCAGTTCCATCCAAAGATGGAGCGAATCCACCTTCGTCACCCACAGTGATACTCAGTCCGCGATCGTGTAGTACTTTTTTAAGATTGTGAAAAATTTCAGTTCCTATTTGCATGGCATGTGCAAAGCTTTTAGCCTTTACAGGCAAGACCATAAATTCCTGAAACGCAATGGGTGCATCGCTGTGTGAACCCCCGTTAATAATATTCAACATGGGCACGGGAAGTGTTTTTGCGCTAACTCCCCCCACATATCGATATAAGGGTAAACCCATTTCATTTGCAGCGGCTTTGGCAGCCGCTAATGAAACCCCTAAGATCGCATTGGCTCCTAGTTGCGACTTGTTTGGAGTACCGTCCAGGTCGATCATGATCTGATCGATGGCTTCCTGTTCAAACACTGAAACTCCCAAAAGTGTATCGGCAATTTTTCCGTTCACATTTTCAACGGCTTTTAAAACACCCTTGCCCATATAGTCATCACCGCCATCACGTAACTCAACCGCTTCATGTTCCCCGGTAGAAGCACCGGAAGGCACAGCGGCACGACCCAGAATTTCATTTTCAGTAATTACATCCACTTCCACGGTGGGATTTCCCCTGGAATCAAAAATTTGTCTGGCCCGTATGTCAATTATTACACTCATGCGGTTTGAAGTTTGTGATTTCTGATATTTTCAATAAAAGCATCAAAAAGATAGGAGGCGTCATGTGGTCCGGGACTTGCTTCCGGATGATATTGCACGGAGAATACCGGCTTATTTTTCATTCGAATACCGGCAACGGTTTGATCGTTCAGATGCACATGAGTGATCTCAACGTTGGGATGTGCTTCGGTATCTTCTCTGTTAATGGCAAAACCATGATTTTGAGAAGTAATTTCCCCTTTCCCGGTCATCAGGTTCTTAACAGGGTGGTTGATCCCCCTATGCCCGTTGTGCATTTTGTATGTTGAAATACCGTTTGCCAAAGCCAGGACCTGGTGTCCTAAGCAAATTCCAAATAAAGGAGCATTGTGCTTTAAGATCTGTTTGGTAGTTTCAATGGCTTCCGTCAAGGGTTTAGGATCACCCGGACCGTTACTGAGAAAATAGCCGTCTGGCTGGAATGCTTTCATTTCAGTGAACGAGGCGTTGTAGGGGAATACTTTTATATAGCAATCTCTTTCCGCCAGGTTACGAAGGATGTTTTTCTTGATCCCAATATCCAAGACTGAGATCTTATAAGTTGCATTCTCATTGCCGAAGAAATAAGGTTCCTCAGTTGAAACCTTAGAGGCAAGTTCCAATCCGTTCATATCCGGAACAGCTTCCAGTTGCTTTTTAAGACCGTTTATATTCTCTGTTTCCGTAGAAATTACGGCATTCATCGCTCCATTGTCACGTATGTAATTCACAAGTGCACGGGTGTCCACATCGCTTATGGCCAACAGATCGTTTTTGTCTAAGAAATCTTCCAGGGAAGCATCTGCGCCCGGACGCGAATGATGGTAATTGAAGTTGCGACATACTAATCCGGCGATCTTCACACCATCCGATTCAACTTCATCAGCATTAGTCCCGTAATTTCCAATGTGTGCGTTGGTGGCCACCATTAATTGACCAAAGTAGGAAGGATCTGTAAAGATCTCCTGATAGCCTGTCATTCCGGTATTGAAGCAAACTTCCCCAAAGGCAGAACCTTCTTTATCTCCTACTGTCTTGCCGTGGAAAATAGTTCCATCCGCTAATAAAATAAGGGCTTTTTTCCGTGTTTTGTATTTCATAGTCAAACAGATCTCGATAAGCTTCGCTTACTATTTTCCAATCAGGACATTTTTTCTCAATTATGCCCGATTCACCTAAAAGTAGTTCTTCGAGTCTTGCAAAAATAGTATAAAAAAAGGGGCAATCTTCAAAAGCTCGTCCCTTAGTTGTTTACATATGAATGTTCATTTATTCTTCTTCCTTATTTGCCTTCGTATCGCTAGCAGGAGCAACAGCTGCTACACCGCCTCCACGACGACTTCTACGGGTAGATTTTTTCTTCTTCGGTTTGCCTGCATTGTACAACTCGTTGTAGTCAACCAATTCGATCATTGCCATTTCTGCGTTATCTCCCAATCGATTACCCAATTTGATGATACGAGTATATCCTCCGGGACGATCTCCCACTTTTACAGCAACTTCTCTAAACAATTCAGTTACCGCGTCTTTTTGACGAAGTCTACTAAATACAATACGACGATTGTGGGTAGTGTCTTCTTTTGACTTTGTAACCAAAGGCTCCACAAACCGCTTAAGTGCTTTTGCTTTCGCAACTGTTGTGTTTATCCGCTTATGTTCAATCAGGGAACAAGCCATATTCGCCAGCATCGACCTTCTATGGGCTGTTTTTCTTCCCAAATGATTTATCTTTTTTCCGTGTCTCATTTTTACTTAGAGGTTAGATATGATATTATGAGATATGAGATTTTAAATTTCTCTCCGTTCTCGACGAAAGACATCCAAATTCACGGTTAGTCTCTCATCTTCTGTCTCAAATCTTATTTCTATAATTATTCTTTATCCAATTTATATTTTGAAAGATCCATACCGAAATTCAATCCTTTCACATTCACCAACTCTTCCAATTCGGTCAATGACTTCTTACCGAAATTTCTGAACTTCATCAAATCGTTCTTATTGTAAGAAACCAAATCGCCTAAGGTATCAACTTCGGCTGCTTTTAAGCAATTCAATGCACGTACTGAAAGATCCAGGTCGATCAACTTGGTTTTCAACAATTGTCTCATATGAAGTGATTCTTCATCATAAGTTTCAGTTTGTGCAATTTCGTCTGCTTCCAAAGTGATACGCTCATCACTGAACAACATAAAGTGATGAATAAGTGTTTTGGCTGCTTCTGTCAAAGCGTCTTTAGGGTTAATAGACCCATCGGTGACGATTTCGAAAACCAATTTTTCATAATCGGTTTTTTGTTCAACACGGAAGTTCTCAACGCTATATTTTACGTTCTTGATCGGTGTATAGATAGAATCTGTAAAGATGGTCCCTAAAGGCGCATTCGCCTTTTTATTTTCCTCTGCAGGAACATACCCTCTTCCTTTCTCAATCGTGATCTCGAAGTTCAGGTTAACCTTGGAATCCATATTACAAATCACTAATTCCGGGTTCAATACTTGAAAGCCAGAAATGAATTTCTGGAAATCACCGGCCGTAAGCTCTTCTTGACCGGAAACCGAAATGGTTACGGTTTCATTATCTATTTCATCTATTTGTCTCTTAAAGCGAACTTGCTTCAGATTTAAAATAATTTCCGTTACATCTTCCACTACACCTGCAATCGTCGAAAACTCATGATCTACTCCTTCGATTCGTACCGAAGTAATTGCAAATCCTTCTAACGAGGAAAGTAAAACTCGTCTTAATGCGTTACCTACCGTTAATCCATAACCGGGTTCCAGGGGTCGAAATTCGAATTTCCCTTCGTAATCGGTTGAATTAATCATGATAACTTTATCAGGCTTTTGAAAAATAAATACTGCCATAATTTGACTCGTGTGGTTTTAGATTATTTTGAATATAATTCGACGATGAACTGCTCATTGATGTTTTCAGGAATCTGCAAGCGCTGAGGAACAGAAACAAAAGTTCCTTCTTTCTTCTCAGCGTTCCATGTGATCCATTCATACACATGATCAGTATTTTCTAGCGATCTTTCGATAGCTTCCAAAGATTTTGATTTCTCTCTAACAGCAACTACGTCTCCGGCTTTTAACTGGTAGGACGGAATGTTTACTTTTTCACCGTTTACGGTGATATGACGATGAGACACCAATTGTCTTCCAGCGCTACGGCTTGGAGCAATTCCCATTCGGTATACTACATTATCCAAACGTGACTCGCACAACTGAAGTAATACTTCCCCAGTAATTCCAGTTGACGCAGTCGCCTTTTTAAACATATTTCTAAACTGACGCTCCAATATTCCGTAAGTGTATTTCGCTTTTTGCTTTTCAGCCAATTGGATAGCGTATTCAGATTTTTTACCTCTCCTGCGGTTATTTCCGTGTTGTCCCGGAGGGTAATTTCTTTTTTCAAAAGATTTGTCTTCTCCAAAAATAGCCTCGCCGAACTTTCGCGCAATTTTTGTTTTTGGACCAGTATATCTTGCCATTTTAAAATTTAATTTTGAAGGGAAATCTAAATTAAGGTCATCCTCTAGTTTTCTTTGTCCTTCAGGTTTATACTAATTAATAATTATACTCTTCTTCTTTTTGGCGGACGACATCCGTTATGTGGCATCGGAGTAACATCGATGATCTCGGTCACTTCAATTCCTGCATTATGGATAGAACGGATGGCAGACTCTCTGCCATTTCCTGGTCCCTTAACGTAAACCTTAACTTTGCGCAGGCCTGCTTCCTGAGCCACAGCCGCAGCATCTTCAGAAGCCAGCTGAGCAGCATAAGGAGTATTTTTCTTAGATCCTCTAAATCCCATTTTACCGGCTGAAGACCAAGAGATAACATCTCCGTTCTTATTGGTTAACGAAATGATAATATTGTTAAAGGAAGCGGTGATATGTGCTTCACCGGTTGCTTCAACATTTACCTTGCGTTTTTTTGCACTAGACTTTGCCATATTTTTAAATGTTTAGTTGTTAGTTGCTTGTCGTTAGAATTCCGAAAATGAACTATAATTTTATTCCGTCTAACGTCTAAGTACTAATGACCAACGTCTATTAATTATTTAGTTGCTTTCTTTTTGTTAGCAACAGTTTTACGTTTTCCTTTTCTGGTTCTCGAGTTGTTCTTCGTACGTTGTCCTCTTAATGGAAGACCTATCCTATGACGAATTCCTCGATAACAACCAATATCCATTAAGCGTTTTATGCTTAATTGTACTTCGCTACGTAATTCACCCTCGATCTTGAAAGAGCCAACTTCCTTACGAATTTTCCCGATCTCATCATCGTTCCATTCGCTCACTTTTTTGTCTTCATCAATTCCGGTTTTCTCCAATATATCCTTTGCACGGCTACTGCCTATTCCGAAGATATACGTTAACGCGACTACACCCCTTTTTTGCTTTGGGATATCTACACCTGCGATTCTTGCCATAACTTATCCTTGTCTTTGTTTGAACCTGGGGTTCTTTTTGTTAATTACATACAATGTGCCTTTCCTGCGAACGATCTTGCAGTCGGCACTTCTTTTTTTAACGGATGCTCTAACTTTCATCTGTTCTTTTTTTTAGATGTGAACGAAATACTCGTCCTTAGTATCTATATGTTATACGAGCCTTCGTTAAATCGTAAGGACTCATTTCTAATTTTACTTTATCTCCAGGCAACAATTTAATGTAATGCATTCGCATCTTTCCCGAAATGTGTGCCGTAACTATATGAGCATTCTCTAACTCCACACGAAACATAGCATTCGATAATGCTTCTACAATGGTTCCATCTTGTTCTATTGCCGGTTGTTTTGCCATAATTATGCTACTGCTTTTCTGTTTTTTCCACTCTTCATCAAACCATCGTAATGACGATTTAACAGGTAGGAATTAATTTGTTGCATTGTGTCGATAGCCACACCTACCAAAATCAATAGTGAGGTGCCACCGTAAAACAATGCCCATCCTTGTTGAATACCCATTAGCTTAACAACAAATGCAGGAAAAATTGCAATGAGTGCTAAGAAAACCGATCCCGGTAATGTGATTTGTGACATAACTCTATCCAGAAATTCCGCGGTATCTGTTCCCGGTTTAATACCCGGAATAAATCCTCCACTCCGTTTTAGGTCGTCCGCCATTTTATTGGTAGGTACCGTAATCGCAGTATAGAAATAGGTAAAGATGATGATCAATGTCGCAAATACTATATTGTACCACAATCCAAAGATGTCACTAAAATTGGCCAGCACAGACTGCGCCCAATCTGCCTCGGATAATCCAGCGACAGCCGAAGGAACAAACATCAAGGCTTGTGCAAAGATGATAGGCATTACTCCGGAGGCATTTAACTTCAGCGGGATAAATTGTCTTGCCCCAAATATATTTTTTTCATAACCTCCACTGGCGGTTCTCCGGGCGTATTGAACAGGTATTTTACGCACAGCCAATACCAGCATTATGGATGCGAGAATGATAACAAACCAGATCAACAATTCGATAAGGATCATGATCAGCCCTCCATTAGACTCTAATACTCTGGAAGCGAATTCCTGAGCGAAAGATTGAGGTAATGTTGCAATGATTCCCACCATAATTAAGATCGAGATACCATTACCTACACCTTTATCGGTGATCTTCTCACCCAGCCACATCGCGAAAATACATCCTGTGACCAATATGATGATAGAAGAAACATAGAAGGTTGGTGTTAATCCAAGAATAAATGCGTCTGGGGGAACACCCAAAAACTGCATACCGGCTATATAACTTGGTGCTTGTACCAAACAAATACCAATGGTCAACCAGCGAGTAATCTGAGTGATCTTCTTTCTACCGCTTTCTCCTTCCTTTTGTAATTTCTGAAGGTATGGAACTGCGATCTGCATCAATTGTACCACAATAGAAGCCGAAATATAGGGCATGATCCCCAAGGCAAATACAGAAGCATTGGCAAAAGCCCCTCCTGTAAAGGCATTTAACAAGCCTCCAATTCCTCCGGCGTCAAAATTACCGGCAAATGCAGAAAGCTTGGAAGCATCGACTCCCGGCAAAACTACTTGCGCACCAAAACGGTACACCAATAAAAGACCCAATGTCACCATGATACGGTTACGCAGTTCTTCAATTTTTAAAATATTTTTTATGGTATCAATAAATTTCATACTATCAAAAAAATTACAATTCTACAGCTTCACCTCCGGCGGCTTCAATCGCCGCTTTTGCAGTCGCTGTGAATTTATGAGCAGATACTTTTAACTTCGCCTTTAACTCTCCTCTTCCTAAAATCTTGACCATTTCATTCTTACGGGCCAATCTCAGATCCACTAAAGTGTCGAAGTTTATCGAACCCTTGATTTTCTTATCGTCTACAAGTGCTTGAAGTGTATCCAGGTTCACTCCCTGGTAATCTTTGCGATTAATGTTAGTGAAACCAAACTTAGGAACACGACGTTGTAACGGCATTTGTCCACCCTCGAATCCTAATTTCTTAGCATATCCTGAACGTGACTTAGCCCCTTTGTGACCACGTCTGGAAGTACCACCTTTTCCGGAACCCTGTCCACGACCTACACGCTTACCTTTGTTTTTTACTGAACCTTCAGCTGGTTTTAAGCTACTTAAATCCATTGTGAATATCTTATTTAGTTTCTACTGAAACTAGGTGATTAACTTTTTTTATCATACCAAGAATGTTTGGCGTATTATCATGCTCTACCACTTGACCAATCTTCTTAAGGCCTAGTGCTTCGAGTGTTCTCTTTTGTCTTTGAGTGCGGTTGATGGCACTCTTTATCTTTTTTACTTTAATTTTTGCCATCTTCTTATTGCATTTTATCCTTTAAACAATTTCTCAAGTGAAATGCCCCTTTGCTTAGCCACAGTTTGCGCACTACGCAATTGTAATAGCGCATCGAACGTTGCCTTTACTACATTATGCGGGTTTGATGAGCCTTGAGATTTTGACAATACATCGTGAATTCCAACCGCTTCCAATACCGCACGAACAGCACCACCGGCAATTACTCCGGTACCGGGTGCAGCCGGTAACAGAGTTACTCTGGCCCCACCATATTTTCCTTTTTGTTCGTGGGGAAGTGTAACCTTGTTTAATGGAATACGAACCAGGTTTTTCTTGGCATCTTCAATTCCCTTGGCAATAGCACTGGCTACATCCTTAGATTTTCCAAGACCTTGTCCTACTACACCATCTTCATCACCGACAACAACAATAGCTGAAAATCCGAAAGCTCTTCCCCCTTTGGTCACTTTGGTCACACGCTGTACGCCTACCAAACGGTCCTTTAATTCCAGACCACTGGGTTTTACAGTTTCTACGTTTTTATAATCTTGATACATATACTTAGAATTTTAAACCGCCCTCGCGAGCACCTTCAGCTAATGATTTAACTCTTCCGTGATAAAGGTAACCGCCTCTGTCAAAAGTGATACTCTCAACTCCGGCTTTGGTTGCTTTTTCAGCAATTGCCTTACCAACTAATTTCGCTGCCTCCGTCTTATTTACTTTTGAAGCATCAATATCTTTATCTCTTGAAGATGCGGCGGTAATGGTCTTCCCGTTCACGTCGTCAATTAGTTGCGCATAAATTTCTTTATTACTTCTGAAAACTGCCAAACGCGGACGATCTACTGTTCCCGAAACCAATTTTCTAATTCTGAAACGAATGCGTTCTCTTCTCTCGTTTTTAGATAATGCCATAACTTAATTTCTTATGCAGATTTACCTGCTTTTCTTCTTATACGTTCTCCTACAAACTTGATGCCTTTTCCTTTGTAAGGTTCCGGCTTACGGAAGGCGCGGATCTTAGCCGCTACCTGTCCAATCAATTGTTTGTCGATAGAAGTTAATTTAATAATAGGATTCTTTCCTTTTTCACTAATAGTCTCCACCGTTACTTCCGGTGCGATGTTTAACACAATATTATGTGAAAAACCAACTGCCAAATCCAATTTTTGACCTTGGTTCCTGGCCCGGTACCCAACCCCAACCAACTCTAGTTCTTTGGTCCATCCTTTGGTTACACCTTCAACCATATTGTTGATCAATGCACGATATAAACCGTGTTTTGCTCTATGATCTTTTGCATCTGAAGGACGCTCAACACTCAGGTTTCCTTCTTCCACTTTTACGCTAACGTCAGTTATTTTCTGAGTTAACTCGCCTAATTTTCCTTTTACGGTAACTACGTTGTCTTTTACTTCAACGGTCACTCCTTCAGGAATTTTTATCGGGCTATTTCCTATTCTTGACATTTCTGGTCTTTATTAAATTAGTATACGTAACAAAGTACTTCTCCACCAATATTTTGTGCCTTTGCTTGTTTTCCTGTCATCACTCCTGCCGAAGTTGAAACAATTGCAATGCCCAAACCGTTCAATATACGTGGCATATCTGAAGACCCTGAATATTTTCGTAAACCTGGTTTACTAATTCTTTGAATTCTTTTAATTACAGGATCTTTAGTAAGCTTGTCGTATTTTAAAGCGATCTTAATAGTACCTTGAATTCCTTTTTCGTCCTCGAACTTGTAGCTTAGAATATATCCTTGATCAAACAAGATCTTTGTAATTTCCTTTTTTAAGTTTGAAGCAGGCACCTCAACAACACGGTGTCCGGCCTTAACTGCATTTCTAACTCTGGTTAGAAAATCTGCGATTGGATCTGTAGTCATCTTTCTTCCTTTAATTTAAATTACCAACTAGCTTTTCTAACACCCGGGATCAAACCTTTGTTAGCCATTTCGCGGAACATAATACGCGAAATACCAAATTGTCTCATATACCCTTTGGGTCTACCCGTTAGTTTGCAACGATTGTGCATACGAACGGGAGAGGCATTTCTCGGTAATTTTTGCAATGCTTCATAGTCACCGGCTTCTTTCAAAGCTTTACGTCTTTCAGCATACTTTTCTACCATTTTTGCTCTTTTAACCTCTCGGGCTTTCATTGATTCTTTAGCCATCTCTTAGTTATTTTTAAAAGGCATTCCTAATTCGGTTAGTAATGATTTAGCTTCCTTATCTGTAGCAGCAGAAGTTACAAGGGTGATGTTCAATCCATCGATCGATTTTATCTTATCGATATCGATTTCAGGAAAGATAATCTGCTCTGTAATACCTAAAGAGTAGTTCCCTCTACCGTCAAAACCGGACGCTTTAATTCCACCAAAATCACGTACCCGTGGTAACGCAGATGTGATCAGTCTATCTAAAAACTCATACATACGCTCTCCACGTAACGTAACCCTGGTACCAATAGGCATTCCTTTCCGAAGCTTAAAATTGGCAACGTCTTTCTTGGAGATCGTCGCTACAGCTCTCTGCCCGGTGATGTTTGTCAATTCGTCAACAGCATACTCAATAAGTTTTTTGTCGGCTACTGCATTTCCAACCCCGCGAGACAATACGATGGTCTCTAGTTTTGGCACTTGCATTACATTTTTGTAACCAAACTCATCTTTAAGAGCCTTAATTATTCTACTCTTGTATTCATCCTTAAGTCTAGGTGTATATCCCATAACTATAATACTTGATTCGATTTTTTAGCAAATCTTACTTTTTTACCATCTTCCATTCTATATCCTACTCTGGTGGCTTCACCGGATTTAGGATCCAGCAATGAAAGATTTGAAATATGAATAGGAGCTTCTTTCTCGGTAATTCCACCTTGAGGATTGGCCGCACTTGGCTTCTCGTGTTTCTTTACCATGTTTACTCCTTCTACTATTGCTTTGTTTTTATCGAGTAACATACGCAACACATTGCCTTCGATTCCTTTGTGGTCTCCAGCGATCACTATTACTTTATCACCTGATTTTATTTTAAGCTTTCCCATCTTGATATTCGTATTAAAGCACCTCCGGTGCTAATGATACTATTTTCATAAATTGCTTGTCACGAAGTTCTCTCGCCACAGGTCCAAATACACGTGTCCCCACCATTTCTCCTTGTGGTCCTAGAAGGACACAGGCATTGTCGTCGAAACGAATATAAGAGCCGTCCGGTCTTCTAACTTCTTTCACAGTACGCACTACAACTGCTGTAGATACAGTACCTTTTTTAATAATACTGTTAGGCGTAGCTTCTTTTACGGTAACCACAATTTTGTCACCGATAGAAGCATACCGTTTTTTTGTACCTCCCAACACACGGATCGTAAGTACTTCCTTGGCCCCGGTGTTGTCTGCTACTTTTAGTCTTGATTCTTGTTGTACCATGATTACTTCGCTCTTTCAATAATTTCTACTAATCTCCAACACTTGGTTTTACTCATTGGCCGTGTCTCCATGATCTTAACGGTATCACCTTCATTGCAGTCATTTTGTTCGTCGTGTGCCACGTATTTTTTCGTCTTTAAAACGAACTTTCCGTACATAGGGTGCTTCACTTTCTTCACTTCAGCAACTACAATGGATTTCTCCATTTTGTTACTGGTAACTACACCTATACGTTCTTTTCTTAAATTTCTTTTATCTTCCATCTTTCAGCTTTCCGCAGTTATTGCACTTCTCTTTTAGTTAATTCTGTCGCAATTCTAGCAATAGATCTTCTCATACCTTTTAATTGAATTGGATTCTCCAATGGTGATATAGCATGCGCTATTTTTAAATCGGAGTAAGCCTTTTTTACTTCGGTGATTTGCTCCTGCAACTCTGCTGTTGATGCTTCGTTAATTTCTGATTGTTTCATTTTGACAATTTCAATAAAAATTAAGCTTGATATTCCCTGGAAATTATGAACTTCGTTTTAACAGGAAGTTTCTGTGCTGCAAGACGTAAGGCTTCCTTACCAATTTCCAAAGACACTCCGGATACTTCAAACAATACTCTTCCCGGTTTTACAACGGCCACATAATACTCAACCGCACCTTTACCTTTACCCATACGTACCTCGAGAGGTTTCTTTGTAATAGGTTTATCCGGAAATATCATGATCCACAGTGAGCCTTCTCTTTTCATATAACGTGTAGCCGCGATACGTGCAGCTTCTATCTGACGTGCTGTCAAGAAATTAGAGTCCAATGACTTAATACCAAAAGTCCCGTAGAATAGCCGGTTCCCACGACCTGCATTACCCTTCATACGGCCTTTTTGCATTTTACGGTATTTTGTTCTTTTCGGTTGTAACATTTTCTTATCTGTTTAAAAAATTACTTTCTGTTACGACGTGATTTGTTACCACCTCGGCCAGAACCGCCTTTTCCACCTTTTTTGGATAACCCAATCAATGGAGAAAGCTCTCTTTTACCGTATACTTCACCTTTCATAATCCATACTTTAACACCTAGTCTACCATAAGTAGTGTGTGCCTCAACTAAAGCATAATCAATATCGGCTCTAAAAGTTGATAAAGGAATACGACCATCCTTGTAGGATTCATTTCGTGCCATTTCGGCGCCGTTTAAACGTCCTGAGATCTGAATTTTAATTCCCTCAGCATTCATACGCATAGCAGCAGCGATTGCCATTTTGATTGCACGACGGTATGAAATACGATTCTCGATTTGTCTTGCAACACTGGCACCTACTAAATGTGCATCGAGCTCAGGTCTTTTGATCTCGTGGATATTTATCTGTACTTCTTTACCTGTAATCTTTTTGAGCTCTTCTTTTAACTTGTCCACCTCTTGTCCACCCTTACCAATAATGATTCCCGGGCGAGCCGTTGTGATAGTAACGGTTACAAGTTTAAGCGTACGCTCGATGATTACTCTTGACACACTGGCTTTACTTAAACGAGCGTGAATATATTTTCTAATCTTGTCGTCTTCGGCCAATTTGTCACCGTAGTCGTTACCTCCGTACCAGTTGGATTCCCATCCTCGAATGATACCCAGGCGATTCCCGATTGGATTTGTCTTCTGTCCCATTTAAATTTAGCTTTGTGTGTTATCGTGAGCTCCTAAAACCAGTGTTACGTGGTTGGAACGTTTTCTAATTCTATGTGCGCGTCCTTGAGGAGCAGTACGAAGTCTTTTCAACATTGTACCACTATCCACGCGAATTTCTTTTATAAAAAGATCTGCATCCTCCACCGAAGCTTCCTCGTTCTTTGCTTGCCAATTGGCGATCGCCGATAACAATAATTTCTCCAAACGGATCGAAGCCTCTTTTGGACTGAATCTCAAAATATTAAGCGCCTTGTCAATTTTCTCACCGCGCAACTGATCCGCAACCAAACGCATCTTTCGTGGTGATGTCGGGCAATTATTCAACTTAGCGAAGTACTGTGATTTCTTCGCTTCTTTGATTTTCTCTGCTCTTTCTCTTTTACGAACTCCCATGGCTTATTATTTTTTTCCTCTGTTTTTTGCACCGGCATGACCACGGAATGATCTCGTAGGTGAAAATTCTCCTAATTTATGCCCCACCATATTCTCTGTTATATATACAGGAACAAATTGACGGCCATTATGTACCGCAATAGTTTGCCCAACAAAGTCTGGAGTGATCATAGAAGCACGTGACCAGGTTTTGATGACCGTCTTCTTTTTAGATTCAACGTTTTGCTGAACTTTTTTCTCTAACTTAAAATGAACGTAAGGTCCTTTTTTTAATGATCTTGCCATAGTTTAATTATTTCTACGTTCGATTATGTATTTGTTACTAGCTTTTGTTTTGGAACGGGTTCTATATCCTTTCGCAGGAATACCTTTTCTTGAACGTGGGTGACCTCCGGAAGATTTTCCTTCACCACCACCCATTGGGTGATCAACAGGATTCATCACTACAGGTCTTGTTCGTGGTCTTCTACCTAACCATCTCGATCTACCGGCTTTTCCGGAAACCAATAATTGATGGTCACTGTTTGATATCGCTCCAATCGTAGCCATACATGTAACCAGGATCAATCGGGTTTCACCGGAAGGTAATTTCACGGTAGCATACTTAGCTTCTCTTGCCATTAACTGAGCAAAAGCACCGGCACTACGTGCCATAACGGCACCTTGTCCCGGATGTAATTCTATACAAGAAATAATAGTACCTAATGGAATGCCTGACAAGGGCATCGAGTTACCGATTTCCGGAGCGACTTTCTCTCCTGAAACGATATTTTGACCAACTTGAAGGCCGTTTTGAGCGATCACATAACGCTTCTCACCATCCTGGTAATTGAGCAATGCGATAAACGCGGTACGGTTTGGATCGTATTCTATAGACGCAACAGTAGCCGGTATTCCGTGCTTGTCACGTTTGAAATCGATAATTCGATAACGTCTTTTATGACCACCACCCATATAGCGCATGGTCATTTTTCCTTGACTGTTTCTACCACCAGAACGTTTATTCGGAACGAGTAAACTCTTCTCCGGCTTATCAGTCGTAATGGCGTCAAATCCATTTACAACTCTAAAACGCTGTCCTGGGGTGATTGGTTTTAATTTTCTTACAGACATTTTTGTCTTTTTAATTGTATCTAATCACTTAGATGTTTGCGTAAAAATCTATTGTATCACCTTCCGCCACCTGTACAATTGCCTTTTTATAAGCATTTGTTTTACCAGTTTGGATACCCGATTTTGTTTGACGAGTTCTCCTATCCGGGCGGACATTCATTGTTCGAACTGCAGTAACAGAAACTCCATAAGCGGCTTCCACCGCTTTCTTGATCTCTATCTTGTTCGCCTTAGTGTTCACTACAAACCCGTATCGGTTATTTACCTCCGCATCAGCCGTAGCTTTTTCTGTAATAATAGGTTTAATTAAGATATTCATCTCGTTTCTATTTACTTAAATTTTGTTCAATTCCTTCCAAAGAGCCTTCAAACAACACGAGGCTGTTTGCATTCATAATTTTGTAAGTACTTAGTTCTGAGTTCATTATGACCTCTGTACCTTTCAAATTACGAGACGACAAATATACATTATTATTTGTCTCTCCCAACACAAACAAACACTTTTTGTTTTCCAGTCCTAAGCTCTTCAATACACCTGTAAATTCTTGCGTCTTTGGTGCGTCGAATGTAAAGTCCTCAAGCACAACTATCGACTTGTCATTTGCTTTCATACTCAAGGCGGAACGACGTGCCAAACGCTTAAGGTTTTTGTTCAATTTAAAAGAGTGATTTTGGGGTCTTGGACCAAATATACGTCCACCACCTCTAAACACACCAGACTTGATACTTCCGGCACGAGCTGTACCTGTTCCTTTTTGTTTTTTGATCTTTCTCGTACTACCTCTGATCTCCGCACGCTCTTTTGCTTTGCTCGTCCCTTGTCGCTGATTCGCAAGGTATTGCTTCACATCAAGATATACCGCGTGATTATTGGGCTCTATTCCAAACACCTCTTTAGAAAGGTCTGCCTTTCTACCGGTGTCTTTTCCGTTTTTGTCTAATACCGCTACCTTCATTATTTCTGAATAATTACGTAAGCGTTTTTGTGTCCGGGCACACAGCCCTTCACAACAAGCAGGTTCTTTTCAGCAACTACTTTTAACACTCTCAAGTTTTGTACTTTCACTTTCTCATTTCCCATTTGCCCAGCCATTCTCATTCCTTTGAATACTCTCGAAGGATTCGATGAGGCGCCTATTGAACCAGGAGCTCTTAAACGGTTATGCTGTCCGTGAGTCGCTTGACCTACGCCCGCAAAACCATGTCTCTTTACCACCCCCTGGAATCCTTTACCTTTACTGGTTCCCGAAACATCCACGTACTCACCTTCTATGAAGTGTTCTACAGTGATGGTATCACCTAATTTATATTCTTCTTCAAATCCTTGGAATTCGGCGACTTTACGTTTTGCAACGGTTCCTGCTTTTTTAGCATGGCCTTCGGCGGCTTTCGCAGCAGTCTTTTTGTCATCGAAACCAAGTTGAAGAGCTTCATACCCGTCAACCTCTAAGGTTCTGACTTGGGTAACAACACAGGGTCCAACTTCAATAACGGTACACGGCATATTTTTTCCGTTCTCGTCAAAGATGCTGGTCATCCCTATCTTTCTTCCAATTAACCCAGACATATTTAATTATTTATTGATTATTATTAATTTCAATTCCCACCAAGGTGAGAAACTAAAACAGGGTCAAAATAAATTCAACCCTGAATGTTATTTTGTTTCCGTTTTTCCTTCGCCCGCAGCTAAGGACATGTTAACTCCCATGTAAGGCGGGAGGCTTTTCAACCTGGATCCCGAAACAAATCCGGGATATATTCAACTATGGCTTTCAATTCATTTTCAATTTTGAAAACCGAGTTTCATTATACCTTGATCTCTACTTCAACCCCACTTGGCAACTCCAACTTCATTAAAGCGTCAATAGTTTTTGAAGAAGAACTGTAGATGTCCAGTAATCGCTTGTATGAGCTTAATTGAAACTGTTCTCTACTCTTCTTGTTTACATGTGGTGAACGTAAAACTGTAAAGATCTTTTTGTGCGTTGGTAATGGGATCGGTCCCGTTACCACTGCCCCGGTACTCTTTACGGTCTTAACGATTTTTTCAGCAGATTTGTCCACTAAATTATGATCGTACGATTTTAATTTAATTCTAATTTTTTGACTCATTGCTCAAATATTATACGTTAGTTCCTTTAGCTGCCGCGATCACTTCTTCTGAAATACTAGAAGGAGTGGCAGCATAATGTGAAAATTCCATGGTTGATGTTGCACGGCCCGAAGACAACGTTCTTAAGGTAGTCACATAACCGAACATTTCAGAAAGTGGTACATGTGCCTTAATAACCTTGGCACCCGCGCGATCGCCCATGTCATTTACATGACCTCGACGACGGTTTAAGTCACCTACAATATCACCCATATTTTCTTCCGGAGTTAATACCTCCAATTTCATAATTGGCTCTAGAATTACAGCTCCTGCAACCTTTGCAGCCGCTTTGAATCCAAGTTTGGCAGCCAATTCGAACGATAGTTGATCTGAATCTACCGGATGGAACGATCCATCTGTAAGAGTTACTTTCAAACTATCAACTTCAAATCCTGCCAATGGCCCATTTACCATAGCCATTTTAAATCCTTTCTCAACGGAAGGAATAAACTCCTTGGGGATGTTACCTCCCTTTATATTGTTGATAAAATCAAGACCTTCCTTTCCTTTATCTGCTGGTTCGAGCGTAAATACGATATCGCCATATTTACCACGTCCACCAGATTGCTTTTTATAAATTTCTCTGTGCTTGGCAACTTTGGTAATCGCTTCTTTGTACTCTACTTGTGGTTGCCCCTGGTTAACTTCAACCTTGAACTCACGTCGTAATCGATCCACAATGATATCTAAGTGAAGCTCCCCCATTCCGGAAATAATGGTCTGTCCTGAAGCTTCATCTGTACGAACTTGAAAAGTTGGATCTTCTTCAGCCAACTTAGACAAAGCTATACCCAATTTATCTACATCTGCTTTAGTTTTAGGTTCCACCGCAATACCAATTACCGGATCGGGGAAATCCATGCTTTCTAATACGATCGGGTGTTTCACATCTGTCAATGTATCACCCGTCTTGATGTCTTTAAATCCAACCGCGGCTCCAATATCTCCGGCTTCGATAAAATCGACAGGGTTTTGTTTATTCGAGTGCATTTGGTAGATGCGCGAGATGCGCTCTTTCTTACCGGAACGGTTGTTTAAAACATAAGATCCCGCATCCAATCTACCGGAATAGGCTCGGAAGAATGCCAAACGACCTACGAAAGGATCGGTGGCGATCTTAAAAGCCAATGCAGCAAACGGTTCATTTACATCCGGCTTGCGCAATTCTTCTTTATTTGTATAAGGATTTATGCCAATGACACCTTCCTTGTCAACTGGTGAGGGCAGGTAGAGACATACAGCATCCAAAAGGAATTGAACTCCTTTATTTTTAAATGCAGAACCGCAGATCATCGGGATGATTGACATATCCATCACGGCTGCACGAAGCGCGGCATGCACTTCCTCTTCGGTAATCGAGTCTTCATCTTCCAAATACTTTTCCAAAAGGCTTTCGTCATAACTAGCAACCTCTTCAATCAGCTTTCCGCGTAAAATTGCAGCTTCTGCTTTTAGCTCTTCAGGAATATCGACAACATCGAAGGTAGCTCCTAATGTTTCGTCATGCCATATAACAGCACGATTCTTAACAAGATCCACAATTCCTTTAAAGTCACTTTCTTCACCAATATTCATTACAATTGGTACAGCATTTGACCCCAACATATCTTTAACTTGTTGACAAACCATCATAAAATTAGATCCTTGACGGTCCATTTTATTCACAAATCCAATACGTGGGACTTTGTAATTATCTGCCAATCTCCAGTTGGTTTCAGATTGTGGTTCAACTCCATCCACCGCACTAAACAAGAAAACCAATCCGTCCAAAACACGAAGTGATCTGTTCACCTCTACAGTAAAGTCGACGTGACCGGGAGTATCGATAATGTTGAAATGATAATCTTGTGCGTCCGGGGCAGGAGCACCATTTACGGTAGGGAAGTTCCAGGTACAAGTAGTTGCAGCCGACGTAATTGTAATACCTCTTTCCTGCTCTTGCTCCATCCAGTCCATCGTTGCGGCACCGTCGTGAACCTCACCAATTTTATGGCTTACCCCTGTATAATACAGGATACGTTCTGTAGTAGTAGTTTTACCGGCATCGATATGCGCAGCAATACCTATATTTCTAGTAAGTCTTAAATCTCTAGGCATTTCTATTAAAATCTAAAATGTGAGAAAGCTTTATTGGCTTCGGCCATTTTGTGTGTATCGGTACGCTTTTTAACCGCAGCACCCTCTTCTTTAGCAGCTGCTAAAATTTCCCCGGCTAGTTTTTGAGCCATGGATTTTTCATTGCGTTTTCTTGAGAAGCTGATCAACCACTTCATGGCGGTTGAGATTTTACGATCCGGGCGTATTTGCATTGGGATTTGGAAAGTAGCTCCTCCCACTCTTCGGCTACGTACTTCGACGTGAGGCATTACATTAGACAAGGCGTCTTTCCATGTCTCTAAAGCCGTTTTTTCTTCATCTGTTTTTTTCCCTTCTACTATGTCGATTGCGTCATAGAATACTTTGAAAGCCACCGACTTTTTTCCGTCCCACATCAAGTTGTTTACAAAACGTGTAACCAACTGATCGTTAAACCTCGGATCCGGTAAAAGTGGTCTTTTTTTGGCCTGTCTTTTTCTCATTTCTTCGTTTTAAATAAGTTTAAAATTACTTCTTTGGGCGTTTTGTACCGTACTTAGATCTTCGTTGTGATCTGCCTTCGACACCGGCGGTGTCCAAAGCTCCACGAACGATATGATATCTAACTCCCGGCAAATCCTTCACCCGTCCACCTCTAACCAATACTATCGAGTGCTCTTGAAGATTGTGTCCTTCACCACCGATGTATGCGTTTACCTCTTTGCCATTGGTCAAACGAACACGCGCAACTTTACGCATTGCGGAGTTCGGTTTTTTGGGCGTAGTGGTATATACACGTGTACACACACCGCGGCGTTGCGGGCACGAATCCAAAGCAGCCGATTTACTCTTCTTGGTTATTTTGGTTCTTCCTTTTCGTACTAATTGTGAAATAGTTGGCATGTAAAATACTTATAATACTAAATTTATTTATATAGCTTCCCCCTAAATAGGGCGTGCAAAGGTAGAAATAAAAATTGGTTAATCAAACCACTCGAATTTTATTTTGGAGGAGTTCTAATTATTTAAAACTGAAATATGAAAACCGCGTCAATTGCGTTAGATTTACAACCCATAAAAGCGGCATTTTGAAGTATTTTTTATATCTCTTTTTATACCTTTATATATATACTGGTTTTTTTGAAAGTCTATACGCTCAAAATTTACAGCTCGAAATTAAAGCCGAAAAACAACTTTCTGAAGATTTTATCGATAGCCTTCAAACCACTCTTATTTTTAAGAATTACATCTCCTTGGAAAAAGAAGTCGATTCTCTTTTACCCAAATTTGAGCGATTGGGTTTCATAGATAGTGAACTGAAAACTATTATTCGAAAAAATGATTCGGTGTATCAGGCACAGTTTTTCCTCGGAAATCGTTGGAAGGTGATCAAGATATATTATAGCCAGGAAGATTTCAGTATAAATGAACTTGAACTAATCGCTTCTGACGTAACCGCCACCTATTTTATTCTGGCTATCTCTCAAACAGAAGTTGCGCTCGAAACGTTGAACAGATTTAAAACCGAAGACGGCAAATCTTTTGCTAAACTCAATTTGACCAACATAACCAAAACAGACAATAAAACACTCTCTGCCTATCTAAATTTAAAGGGTGGGTCGATGCGAACCATCGACAATATCGTTATAAAAGGATACGATCAATTTCCCATATCCTACCTTAGGTATTATGCAGGGATCAAAAAAGGCAACACATTCAATCAGAAAAAAGTGATCGAGCAAAATGATCTATTGAATAATTTAGGCTTCGTAAACACCGTGAAACCCCCGGAGGCGCTTTTCAGAAAAGATTCAACCTCCATTTATTTTTATTTGAAAAAGCGAAACAACAATCTCTTCGACGGGATTCTGGGGTTTACCACAAATGAGGAAACACAAAAGCTTGAATTTAATGGTTACCTCAACCTGGAACTCAACAACAATTTGAACTATGGCGAACAACTATTGGTGAACTATAAGGCAGACGGAAGGGAACAGCTAAACTTTAGAGTTCGGGCTATCATGCCATATCTTTTTACATCCCCCTTGGGGATAAGTGTCGAACTCAAGATCTTTAAAAGAGATAGTACATTTATCACCACCGACCAACAAGTGAGAGTGAGTTATCAGGTAAATCCGACGAGTAACTTTTATATTGGCTACAAAACCTATGAATCGAGCGATCTAACGGATGCTATAATTGCAGGCTCTGCCGTCAAGGACTATAATTCGAAATACCTTTTGATCGGTGCTGCTTATAAGAAGCTTCAAGCGAGAAGTTTTTTCCCGGTAAAGACATTCATCGGTTTGGATTCTGAAATAGGAAACAGAGAAACCAGCGATTCGAAAGAACAACAGTTCAGAATTAATGGAAACATTAGCCATATATTCAACTTAAACTCACGAAATTCGATCTACTTGGAAAATAATACCAGTGTTTTGTCCAGTGAAACGTATCTTACCAATGAACTTTTCAGGTTTGGAGGCATAAATAGTATTCGTGGTTTTAGTGAGAACAGTATTGATGCTTCTTTATTTTCGGTATTAAATACAGAATACCGTTATCTTTTAGGCAACACAACTTATATCCACAGCATCATAGATCTGGCATATTTTGAGAACCAGACATTGAACTTAACCGAAGAGCTTTACAGCTTTGGTTTGGGGCTGGGCCTACAAACAGAGGCAGGAATTTTTAAATTGAATATCGCAAATGGAGTTTCTACAATGCAAAATTTTAAATTTTCAAATACTAAAATACACATCAGTCTTTCCTCTCGCTTTTAGTTAAACCCGATAACCACTTACCCCTATTGTTAAAAAAAAACTAAAGTTTAAGTTTAAAAAGTTGTGTAATTAACTTTTTATTGTGATTTTTGGCATTGGCTAATTCAAATAAATTATAACATGAGAACAAAGTTTAGTGGAATTTTAACGCTTTTGTTAGCGTTTGTAGTGCAATTCACGTTCGCACAAGAAAAAACGGTCTCCGGAACGATATCAGATGAAGACAATCTGCCATTGATCGGGGTGAATGTAATTATAAAAGGGACCACGACCGGTACCCAGACA
>SMUY01419506.1_pt1 | contig 27268 bp, 23 predicted proteins | sample 2456441 | NCBI WGS metagenome assembly SMUY01 (sample SAMN11095931, study PRJNA526329) | marine sediment metagenome | biome: Marine sediment; feature: Surficial sediment; material: Deep marine sediment; isolation source: Hadal surficial sediment | place: Pacific Ocean | collected 2014-11 | depth...
CCAGCCAGCGAGCCGCCTGCAACGCATAGTAACTCAGGATGGCGCTGGCGCCTGCACGCTTGATCGATAACAGGGCTTCGAGTGCGGCAGAGCGTTCGTCGAGCCAGCCATTTTGCCCGGCTGCTTTGATCATCGCGTACTCGCCGCTCACCTGGTAGGCGAATGTTGGTACCTGGAACTCGTCGCGTACGCGGCGAATCACATCAAGGTAGGGCATTGCCGGTTTGACCATGACCAGATCCGCACCTTCTGCGATGTCCAGACCGACCTCGCGCAATGCTTCGTCGCTGTTCGCCGGGTCCATCTGGTAGTTTTTCTTGTCGCCACCAGCGAGATTAGACGCCGAGCCAACTGCATCGCGAAACGGGCCGTAAAAACAAGAGGCGTATTTAGCTGCATAAGCCAGAATCAGTGTATTGCGGTGGCCGTCAGCTTCAAGCTGCGCGCGAATGGCGCCGATGCGTCCATCCATCATGTCCGAAGGCGCAACGATATCGGCACCGGCTGCTGCGTGCGATGCTGCCTGTTGTACCAGCATCGCGACCGTTTCATCGTTCAGAACATAGCCGGTATCATCAATGATGCCGTCCTGGCCGTGAGTCGTGTACGGATCCAGTGCTACATCTGTGATGACCGCGAGGTCCGGCAGCTCTTTCTTGAGCGCGCCGAGGGCCCTTTGCACAAGTCCCTCAGGGTTAGCGCATTCCCCACCGTCAAGACTTTTCAGATCCGCATCAATTACCGGAAACAGGGCAATAGCGGGGATGCCGAGAGCGGCAGCCGTGGTCGCCTCCTTTAACAGCCCATCGATGCTGACCCGGGCGATTCCGGGCATCGATTCGATCTCTTCGCGGCGGCCATCGCCATCCAGCACAAACAGTGGATAGATCAGATCAGCCGGTCCGAGACTCGATTCTGCGACCAGTTGGCGCAAAGCCGCGCTGCGACGGGTCCGCCGCATGCGGGTCGAGGGGAACAAATTGGCGGTGAATCTACTCATATCTAGGTCTTGGGCCCGTAAAGCTTGGATTTTCCCTGTATTTCGGTAGGGTTTCCACGCCTGAATCACAAAAAAACAACCATAAGTAATAATTTCTCAGGGAGTCGGGTCATCTCGTATGAACAATAGCTTAGCGAACGTGGCGCGCAAACAGCGCTTTAACAGGGTTGTCAGCGTACTGCACAAGGATTTGTACCGCTACGCAACGTGGCTTTGCCGGGATCCGGGAATAGCCGAGGAAGTCGTCCAGGAGGCACTTCTGAGGGCCTGGAAATCGCTGGATGCGCTACGTGAGGACGATGCAGCAAAACCCTGGTTGCTGACGATAGTACGCCGGGAGAACGCGAGATATTTTGAGAGGAAGCGGCTGGAGACAGTCGATATCGATAATCTGACCCCGGCGCAGTCGGCAATGCTGGCGGAAACAGAAGATCCCAACCTTGGAGTCATGCGACAGGCGATCTTCAGGCTCCAGGATGATTATCGGGAACCGCTGGTGTTACAGGTCCTGATGGGCCACAGCACCAAAGAGATTGCAGAATTGATGGGCATTAACCCGGGCGCCGTACTGACAAGATTGCACCGGGCGCGCATCAAGCTAAAGGATGAAGTGGCAAAGGAGGACGCACAATGAGCACCTCCGGAAATATTATGAAATGTGATGACTACAAACAGGCAATAGCAGCAGATCCAGCGGAGTCGTTTGCGGACGGTGCCGGGCATGTTGCTGCGTGTTCGTCCTGCGCAGACTACAAAGCAGAGATGCTTGCGCTGGATGAGTCGATCGCAAAAGCACTGTCATTCGATGTGTCAGGGCTGCGCATGCCGGAATTGCCGGAACTGGATGGGGAAGACGAGAATGTTGTCAATCTGCCGTTCAAACGCAAGGCACGAATTACGATGCCATCCTGGGTTGGTATTGCAGCCGGATTTGCACTGGCCGCGTTCCTGGGTGTGCAATTCCTGGCGACTGACATAACCAATAGTTCTGACAGGGATCAGCTGCTGGCAGCGCAGGTCCTGGCCCATCTGGATCACGAGCCCCAGGCTCTGCTGCCTACCAATGCAATGGTGGCTGAGGAGCGACTGGCAGCGGTGGTCAACGACGATGTTGGAACCATGGATCGCAATATTGGTCTGGTTACCTATGCGATGAGTTGCGTTATCAATGGCCGCACGATTCCACACCTGGTAATTCAGGGTGAGAAAGGACCGATTACCTTGTTGTTAATGCCGGATGAGATGGTGTCCATGCCCGTGCCGCTCATGGGCGAAAGTATTAATGGTGTCATTTTGCCGGTTGGCAATGGCAGCATCGCGATCATCGGCCGGCGCGACGAGCGTCTCGATGAAATTAAAGAGAGAGTAATGAACTCAGTGGAGTGGAGCATCTAGCTACAAAACTGAACATAGGTGCCCGGGGGAACGGGCAATAACCAGTGCCCGGTTTGGGCGTGATATCGAAGGTAGGAGATAGAAATGTCTGAAAAGCAAATAGTTAAACCTGTCGCAATTGCTGTTGGTGCAGCGCTGGCAGGAGCTTTTGCAGTAACCGGTACAGCTAATGCTGATACAGGTGTAAGCCCGTTCGCCCTGACCACACTGAGTGCAGGTTATCTGCTTGGTGCTGCTGAAGGACAATGTGGCGGTGCAAAGGAAGAGAAAAATGCCGAGGGCAGTTGTGGCGAAGGCAAATGTGGTGGCGACAAAGAAGCTGGTGACAAGGAAGCAGAAGGCTCTTGTGGCGGTGACAAGGAAGCAGAAGGCTCTTGCGGCGGCGACAAAGAAGCTGGTGACAAGGAAGCAGAAGGTTCCTGTGGCGGTGACAAGGAAGCAGAAGGCTCTTGCGGCGGCGACAAAGAAGCTGGTGACAAGGAAGCTGAAGGTTCCTGTGGCGGCGACAAGGAAGCAGAAGGCTCTTGTGGTGGCGACAAAGAAGCTGGCGACAAGGAAGAAGCCGAAGGAAAATGTGGCGAAGGCAAGTGCGGTGGATCGAAGTCCAACTAAAATCCCCGTTTTTGTTTGAGTTAAAGAAGAGGGCCCGCAGAAATGCGGGCCTTTTTTGTGCCCGGGAGCGCCACAAATGTCGACACTAATCGCCCGTACCATCATTAAGATTGACTGATTTCTCGGGATTTTCTGCCTACTGGCACGGGCGATGCTGCTCAGTTGAAAATACCGAGTATGCTGATTAGTACGCTCCCCCAATGCAAAACAAGCATTTCTGCAAAGAATCACCCCGTGCGCCCCGCAGCCACCGTTGCTAATATCAATACCCGTTTCAAAAAGCCGAACAACAATGACCAAAAAAGTAAGACGCTGCGCCTGGGCCGGCGAAACCAGCCTGAATTACATCGAGTACCACGATAAAGAGTGGGGCGTACCTGCCTGGGACGACCAAACGCAGTTCGAGTTTCTGCTGCTCGAAGGCGCACAAGCTGGCTTGAGTTGGTCAACCATCCTCAATAAACGCGAAGGTTACAGGAAAAATTTTTCCGACTTCGATGCCAATAAAGTTGCACGTTTCACGCAAAAACGCATCGACAAGATATTGCAGGATCCGGGCATCGTTAGAAATAAGCTCAAAGTTAATTCTGCTGTGACCAATGCGAAGGCGTTTCTTAAGGTGCAGGAAGAATTCGACGGTTTTGCCAACTACATCTGGCAATTTGTCGGTGGCAAACCGATTCAGAATAAATTTCGCAAGGACTCAGACATACCTGCAACATCGCCTGAATCGGATGCGATGAGCAAGGACCTGAAAAAGCGTGGCTTCAAATTTGTCGGCAGCACCATTATGTATGCGCATATGCAGGCTACGGGCATGGTAAATGATCATGTTATGACGTGCTTTCGGTATAAGCCATGCAAAGCGTTTGCTAACAAGAAAGCGCGTAAGATCTGACAATCGCGGCGTCTTCGCCCTTGCACACATCTTGACACCAAGGTGAGGCCTAATAGTTTAGGCTGCCGCTCCTGCGTACTATTGGCAATATCGCAGGATCGGCATCTTGCCGCAATCGCCACGGTCGACATCAGCTGATCATGTCATCGATAACCCATTGAAATAAAACGATTATATTTAAATGGTATTCTTCACCTGTCCCAATAACGATAAGCAATCAAAAGGGGAGCGATATGTCTGAGGAATCATCCGGCAAGCTACCAACCTCGTTTTACATCATCAGCGGTGCTGCACTGGTGTGGAATTTGCTCGGCGTCATGGCTTACGTCATGCAGGTAACGATGACCCAGGAAGCACTGAACGCACTGCCGGAAGCGGAACGTATACTGCTGGAAAATGGGCCGGTGTGGGCAACTTCTGCGTTCGCAATTGCAGTGAACGGTGGTGCGCTCGGTTGCTTACTATTGCTGTTACGACAGACCTGGGCGTTTCCGGTACTGGTTGCCTCGCTGGCCGGCGTCGTAGTGCAAATGTATCATTCATTCTTCATCGCAAATTCGATCGAAGTTTATGGGCCGGGCAGCATGATCATGCCGGCAATGATAATAGTGATATCCATTTTCCTCGTGTGGTATGCAAAGGGCGCGAAAGAAAAAGGCTGGATTAATTAAATCGTCACTGGCCTTTTTAAAGGCCGGGCATATTGAATCCCAGTTGTTGCAGCGCTGCAATCAACTTTCTGCCTTGCTCGACTGGTAAAGAGACAAGCGGTGGCCTAACCGTGCGCCACTGCGCATCATCGGTGAAGTGCGCGACCGTCGCCTTGAGCCCAGGAATCATTGGGTAAGCTAACGCCGTAGCGCGGATCTTGTTCAATGATTGCTGCAAAACTTCAGCTTCCGGCGACTGCCATTCCTGATACAAACGATCGATCGCTGCAGGATTGATATTGGCCGTCGCCGAAATGCAACCGGAGCCGCCGCTTTGCATGTTCTGCAACAGAAACCCTTCACTGCCGGCGAAAATACGAAAATCATCCCACTGGCGCTCCAGCATGGCACTGGTATTGGACCAGTCACCGGAGCTGTCTTTAATACCAACGACGGTTTTCGGGTATGCACAGATCAGTCGTTCAATCAGGTCGACAGAAAGGCCAATCTGAGCAACTGGCGGTATATGGTAAAGATAAATTCGCAGAGCTGAGCTACCGACGCGTTCAATCACTTCCGAATAACTGGCAAACAAACCGTCGTCACTCACGCCCTTGTAATAGAACGGCGGCAACATAAGCGTACCGGCACAGCCCAGATCAACAGCGTGTTTTGTCAGCCTCACTGTATCCGGTATCGCACAACAACCGGTTCCCGGCATCATGCGGTTTACGTCAATACCGCCTGCAACCAGCTCGTCGAGCAGGTGGATTTTTTCTTCCACAGATAGCGAGTTGGCTTCGCTGTTGGTGCCGAATACAGCGAGCCCAACATTTTGCGACAACAGCCATTTGCACTGGTTAACGAGTCGCCCGGCATCAGCACTCAGGTCTTCGTTGAAAGGTGTAACAACAGGGCACAGAACGCCGGAAAGACGCTTGGGGTCAAGCATAAAATTGCTCTCTGATTAAGGTCTCGTTTGGTTCGCCAAAGTATAGGCGGGACAATCGCTGTAATCTACCGGCGCCGGACGGAACCATTCGCCACCAATCGCGACAAAGAAATTATGACGACAAAATCTATCTTGCTTGCATTGCTCTGTTTTAGTCATGGCTCACCTGTCTTTGCTGCTGTGGACGTTCAGTTCATGCAGGGACTCGGCGACAGCCGTTATCACCACATCGAATCTGCAGCAGTTGGGCGCGCTTATCACCTCTATGTGATGCTTCCAGCCGGGTATGACGCAGACGCAGATAAAACCTATCCGGCGATCTATGTTCTTGATGGCGGCGGGCTGTTCCCTCTTTTTGCGGCTTATTACAGGTACCTAAACTTTGGTGAGGAGATTCCGGAATCGATTATCGTCGGCATTTCTTACGGGAGCGATGCGTTCGACGAAGGTAATTTACGCAGCACGGATTACACTGCGGTGACCGCTGAGCGTGATTATTGGGGTGGCGCGAGTAAGTTTCAAAGTTTCCTGGGCGATGAATTACTGCCGATGATTGAAGATATTTATCACGCTGACACCAATCGGCGTGTGATATTTGGTCAGTCGATTGGTGGACAGTTTGTTTTGTATACGGCTTTGACGAAACCAAACCTGTTTTGGGGGCATATCGCAAGCAATCCGGCGCTGCACCGAAACCTGCCGTTCTACCTGCAAAAACATGCAGACCCTGAGCCGGATCACGAGCAGTCCCGGTTGTTTGTCGGTGACGGCACGTTGAACGATGCACGGTATCGGGAACCGAGCCTGGAATGGATCAGGTACTGGTCACAGAGAAGCGATAAACCCTGGCAACTCAAAACAGTGAATCTGGACGGACACAGTCATATGTCTGCGCCGCCGGCAGCGTTTCGCCAGGGCATGGTTTGGCTGTTCAGCGAAGAATAGAAAGCAGTGACAGGCAGTATTCATCTGCTTCACAGACAGTCCCGCCCACTCATGAAATGTTCATGCCATCCTAATCTTTTTTTATGATTGGGTAGCCGAGTTTTTCCAGAATTGCTGCGGCGAACGCCAGGAAGAAGACCGACATTACCATCACTGCTATCACGCCCTCCGCTTTGCCGAGGAAGGCGCCCAACGGGCTTTCCGGCCTGAGGTCGCGGGCGATAGCACAAATGACCCAGAACCCGACTACGCAGGCGAAAAGTGCCGTTCCGGTCAGCGTAATGCTCTGCGCATAGTTGCTCTGCGGGGCGTGCTTTTGCACGGCTCTGGAAAGTTTTGCACCGAAGTAGATGAACAAGCCAATCACTGCCAGAGTGATGGCGACCAGGCCCAGGATGGATCCCCACTCCATAGTGCGTTTCCTGTGGTATCAGACAGCGTGATTTGATGTGGCAATATACAGCGAAAGAGGTTGTTGTAGTCGAGCACTGCGCCGAGGCTACAAGAAACTATCATATTCGCGGCGGGACGCCGCTCCTACGACTTGTCGCGGACCTTAATTAGCACGCCAGCATTGAGTCTCAATTGCCGATATTAATCACTGTAATAGAGACCAGGCCATCCGGCGTATTGTGCGAAATGCCGCCCAGGTAAATCGTATCCGGGGCCAGGCCAGTCCAGTTGACAGTAACATCCTGGGTCGTGCCGGCAGTGACGAAGGTCGGGCCGGTTGCGGTCATGTTGCCCTGGTCATCAATGAGGCCGAACGCCCAGCTAAGCAAGGTGTAGAAGGAGCCTGGTCCACCAGAGACATTATCTGTCTCAAAGCCGTGAATGAATACTGCGTAGGTGCCTGCTCCGGGTAGCAGGATATCCACCTGCTCGCGCGAGGTCGCCCCGCCGCTTTGCCCGATCTTGGAGCAGTTGACGCCGTCCGGGCAGTAATAAACAAACATGTCGAGATCGTCGTCGCCGTCGGTTAACGCATCGAAGGTGGCGAAACGCAGGAATGCCTGGTCTGCAGGTACGTCAATAAGATGTGCGGTCACGCCATTCGTCGTACGGAAAGTAAAGTTCTTGTTCGGATCCTGATCAACGAATCCGTCGAGTATCAGCGGCGCGCGTAAACCGTGCACACCCGGCGAATAGCTACCGGTATAACCGAACTCTACGGGGAAGGTGACGCTGCCACTGCCGCCAAAAGAAATGACCTCGCCGGGGGCAGAGACTGATAACGGTTGCACGGAAAGTACGCTGCGTACCGAATGATCGTCGCTGACCCAGGTCAGGCTGCCAAAGCGATAGATATCCAGTGGTCCGCTCTGGTAGGTGAGCGTGACGTCGTACTGCGCTGTTTGTCCCGCGCCAACAGTCAGGCTGGAGGGCGTTACCTGCACATCAATGCCGGATGGCAGGACAATCTGCGCGGTGTAAGTTTCGGCAGTGTCGGTGACGTTGGTTACGCGGCGGGTAATCGTGCGTGTGCTGGTCAGCCTGGATACAGAGATAGACGGTTGATTGAGATCTGCCGGTTGCAGAGAGAAGCCGCTCGCCAGCAGCTCATCACATCGTGCCTGACTAACATCGGGCGACGCGACGCCGCAGGAGAACGCGTCGTAGTCATCATTCGTGATGTCATAGACGAGACCCGGGTCATTCGCTTTGTTCGGGACTATGTGACCACTACCGAAATCAAACGGAATCGCCGGCGTCGTTCCATCGGACAAAGTAATGTCCTGATGAGCAGTGGTCATTAACGCGGATTTGATGGCAGCGGGACTCCAGTCCGGATGACCCTGCTTTAGCAGTGCAGCAACTCCGGAGATATGTGGCGCGGCCATCGATGTACCCGATAAAAAGGCGAAAAACTCTCCGGATACCGAATTGATTGCATCCGGTGTGCTGCCGGCCAGAATGTTAATACCGGGTGCTGTGATATCCGGTTTGAAAATATCAGGGACCGGCCCGGGGCCGCGGGACGAAAACGAACCCATGTTGTTGCCGGTGTCGCTCTCCGTGAGGAAAAAACTCTTGTCGAGTACCACATCGATAACCTGACTGGCGTTAATTTCATCCAGTATCAGGTTGCCATCGGCGGCACCAACCATCAGCGCCGGGATATCGGACGAGCCGGCGACGCCGATCATTACGATCGGCGTACCACTGATATTGAAGACTACGACGGCGATGGCACCAGCATCGTCAGCGTTGGATACTTTCACGTCAAAATCACAACCACCGCGTTGGATGAAGGCGATGTTGCCGGACAATTCGCTGCTGTTGACCAGCGACTGGCAGCCGTCGAATGCGTTGCCAACGGTGCCATCCGGCAGGGTGTTGTCATCGTCGTCGACCAGGACAAGCTGCCCCTCGATTGGGTCCCGTTCGCTCAACGCTGGTGTAAAAGCCGCTTCCTTCACGGCATATTTGGCGGCGATAGAAGCCGGCGAATTCACTTTCATGGCTTCCAGGGAGTGCTCGCCGTCACGACTGGATGCAGCAGCAGTAATGACAGCCGGATTGCCGGCTGGTGATGTGATGGTGTCGAAGTTCGGACCTTCGTTGCCACCTGCAACCACGGTCAAAATACCCGCTTTTGCAGCAGCCAGGAGCGCTATGTCATCCGGCGCAGTGACGGTGAACAGTGAACTGCCGACGGAGTAATTAATGATGTGCACGCCGTCCGCAACCGCAAGATCAATCGCGTTGGCGAGGTCCGATGTGTTGCAGCTTGCCCGCGTTGCACCAGGTCGCAACCAGCAGGCTTTGTACACTGCAATGCGCGCCATCGGCGCCATTCCTTCAACTCTGCCGAAGAATGTACCGAAGATGGATGCTTTGACCCGGTTACCGGCTGCAGTGGTCGCTGTGTGTGTGCCGTGGCCATCAACATCTCGTGGAGAGAAAATTTCGTCGACATCTATGGGTCCGGTTGCATTCGCACCGGCCACAATGAAGCGTGCACCGATCAATTTGTTGTTGCAATTCTCATCTGTGAATTGCGGGCCGGTCTGACAGATACCGTTCCAATTGTCGGGGGGAGCGTCGAATACCTCTATATCCTCCATCTTGTCGAAGCGCCCACATAACCATCTGCCAAGCAAAGAGACCTCCGCCCAGGTACTGCGGCAGGCACGCGGTCGATCGGCTTCGCGCGTATCCTGTATTGCCGGATGCTCCGGTGCGATGCCGCTGTCGATGACGCCGATAATAACGCCGTCGCCATCGAGTCCGGGTGCACCACGCAAGCCAACATCGGCGGCAAACAAGTCAAGAAAATCTGCGCTGAAGTTGGTTGTAAGCGGTCTGACTTCGTCTTCCCAAATACGCAGCACTTCGGGCATATGCTCGACTTTATTTGCTTGTTGCGGCGACATTTTCGCAGCGAACCCGTTGAGCGCATATTGATAACTGTAAATCTGCTCTATGTCGGGGCCGGCTTTCGCAATGACACCGGCTTGTTCACGTACCAGCCTCTCGACATGGCTTTGCACGGCCGCACTGTTTTTATCGAACGTGGCGACAGAGGCCAGCCGGCCTGGAGATGGCTTGCCGGCACCGGGGACACGTAGCGCAGATGCAGCGTGAAACTCCGCAGCCGAGGGGGTTCGTAATTGTACAATGTAGACTTTGCTGACGTTGCCCGCGTCCTGTGCACCGGCAAGCCGGATAGCGGCAGGAGAGCCACCTTCGCGCAGGCGCGATTCATTGTCGGCAGACGCGCTGCCGGCAAGCAATATCGTGCACAGAATTGTCAGCCTGAATAGCGTCACAGAGATACCGTCACGCAGCACGTCCTCTCAGCACGTACTACGTTGATTTTAAATAAAGAAACCGATGTAAATCCCGGTTTTACAAGGATATTACCATATTCGACAAACTCGAGCCCGCGACCCGCTTGTGTCCCGGTTCCTGCTCCGATTTATGTTTGTCGGCCATTTGCGCGATCCAACCGAACCATTCCGCCGGCAAGCTCCACAACCAGGTCGAACTTGGCTATCTTCTTGCAGACCCGCAGTCCGATGGTTTCAAAGGTCGGACTGATAATGATCGTGGCCTCCTCATACGCCGGTCCCATCACGCGCAGTTCGTTGGCGGAGATACCGTCTGCCAAGTGATGCAGGAGAGCGACAGCCCGGGCAAGGTCGGGGTTATAGAAAGCTCGCATGAGGTTGGTCGCAATTCAGTCACGCCGTTGTGCACGATAAGCGCGTAGCGGAAACCAGCCAAACACGAGCCCCGAGATAATGGAGAACGCGCCGATTAGTTCAGCAATCGATGCGATCTGCTCCAGCTTAGTCCGGTCATATTTCGCTACCGTTATTCTTTTAACCAATCCCGCGGATGAAGGTAATTTTCGTACAGGTCTGCCTCCGGTGAACCCGGCTCGGGTTTCCAGCCATATTCCCAGCGGACGCGGGGCGGCAATGACATCAATATCGATTCAGTTCGTCCGCCGGATTGCAGACCAAACAGTGTGCCGCGGTCATAGATCAGGTTGAACTCCACGTAGCGACCGCGCCGATATAATTGGAATTGCCGCTGGCGTTCACCGAACCTGTGGTTTTTCCGGGCCGCAACGATCGGCAGGTAAGCAGGCAGAAACTGATCGCCAAGCGCTTTGGTAAACGCGAACGATTTGTCGAAACCGTATTTGTTCAGGTCATCGAAAAAGAGCCCGCCGACACCGCGGGTCTCGTCGCGATGCGGTAAAAAGAAATAATCGTCACACCAGGCTTTGTATTTATCGTAAATATCATCGCCAAATGGCGCGCACGCTTCGCTGGCCTTTTTATGCCAGTGAATTACGTCTTCATAGAACGGGTAGTACGGAGTGAGATCGAATCCCCCGCCAAACCACCATACGGCATCGCCACCTTTCGCGTCTGTCGAAAAAAATCGAAAGTTGGCATGTGTGGTTGGCACGTAGGGGTTGTTAGGGTGCAATACGAGTGACACACCAATCGCCTGAAAACTTTGCCCGGCAAGTTCCGGGCGGCTTTTCGTCGCGGACGGTGGCATCTCCTTGCCGAATACATGTGAGAAACCGACCCCGGCTTGCTCGAATACAGAGCCGCCGACCAACACACGGCTTTCGCCACCGCCGCCCGCCGGTCTATCCCAGCGGTCACACTGAAACTTTTGCGTGCCCTCGACCTCTTCGAGTGCGGCGGTTATGCGCTGTTGAAGCGAGCGAAGATATTCCTCCACTGCCTGAATATTGGTTTCGGTCATGCAGGCCTCAATGTTTTCCCGGTGAGCAAATCACGAATTTCAGACGGGCCCAACGCAGGGCCACATTCTCCTGGAACGATATAGTCTACAAGAGCACCGAAGCGACGGCGAAGTACGAAAGCATTGCGAGCTGGTGGGTGCCCTGCAACATTGGCGCTGGTGGAGACAAGTGCTGAGTCTGCAGCGTCACACAATGCGCGCGCGACGGGATGGGTGGTCAAACGAACCGCTACTCCGTCATGATCTCCGCGAATCCATGCAGGCACATTGTTGGTCGCCGGAACTATCCAGGTTACCGGCTTGTCGTCGCTGGAGGCCAAAGAGTCGCTGTTTTCCGGAAGCCGTATCCATGGATCCAGTTGTTCCAGATGCGCTGCAATCAGCGCGAGACCCATTGCCGGATCGCGCTCCTTAATTTGCAGGATTCTGCTGACTGCCGCGAAGTCGTCGGGCAGGCAGCCAAGGCCAAATACGCCCTCGGTGGGATACGCTATCACACCGCCATCGCGCAGAATGCGGGCTGCGCGCTGAATGGGCTGGGAGGCGGCCATTCGTTACACCGTCCCCGTTTCCTAAGAATCGTCGCCGTCGGCCGGCTTCGCCGTAGTTTTCTTCCTGGCGACTTTCTTGGTCTTATTTTTCTTGGCTTTCTTCTTCGCCTTTTTCTTAGCGGCTTTTTTCTCGACCTTCTTCTTGGCCGTTTTTTTCTTGCCACGCCGTCCACGCACGGGTGCAGCAGCGAGCAACTCTATGCATTCCTCAAGCGTCAATGACTTGGGCTCACGGTCTTTTGGCACGCGTGCATTTTTTGTCTTGTCAGTTATGTAAGGACCATAACGACCATTCAGCACCTGGATGCCCTCCGCTTCGAAATCCTGGATGATGCGTTCGGCATCAGTCTTGATTTTTTCGGCGATGAGTTCCAGTGCGCGCGGCAATTCGACCGTATACGGATCATCCTCTTTCATGGAAACGTATTTGTCGCCATAACGAACATACGGACCAAATCGCCCGACGCTGGCAGAGACGGGCAGGCCATCCGCTGTCTCACCAAGCTTGCGCGGCAGCTTGAAGAGCTCGAGCGCGGTCTCGAGGTCGATGTCGTTCATTTTCTGGCCAGCGCGTAGTCCGGCAAATTTTGGTTTTTCTTCGTCGTCCTTGGTGCCAATCTGCACGAATGGACCATAACGACCCATGCGTACGGTAATAGGCTTGCCACTTTTGGGATCCGTGCCGATCTCGCGTGACTGGGCGACCTGCTCGCGCGATACGCTTTCCTCTTTGTCCGTTACAAGCTTGTGAAACGGCTTCCAGAACTGTTCAAGCAAAGGCACCATGTCCATTTTACCCAGTGAGATCTCATCGAGATCATCCTCAAGGCGGGCGGTAAAGTCATAGTCGACGTACTGCTTGAAATGTTCGGTCAGGAAACCGATGACGATCCTGGCAATGTCGGTCGGCAAAAAACGCTTGCCGTCCATCTCGACATATTCACGATTTTTCAGTGTAGCGATGATGTTGGCGTAGGTTGAAGGTCGGCCAATGCCGTATTCCTCCAGTGTCTTGACCAGGCTTGCTTCCGTGAATCGCGGCGGTGGCTCCGTGAAATGTTGCTCCGGGTGCAGTTCGTCAAGGTTTATGACATCGCCTTCCTTGATGTCGGGTAGCAGGCGATCGTTATCATCGTCAGTTTCTTCGTCTTTGCCTTCCTGATAGACGGCCATGAAGCCAGCCTCGACCAGGACAGAACCATTCGCGCGCATGCGGTGATCGTTGCCCGCATCCGGAGTGTCTGTAGCCAGTCCAGGGACGAACTCGAGTGCCACTGTATCGAAAATTGCCGGCACCATCTGGCAGGCCATGGTGCGTTTCCAGATCAGGGAGTAAAGCCTGAACTGGTCGTCATCTAGCTTGCCCTTCAGCGATTCTGGCGTGCGCGCAACCGATGTTGGCCGAATGGCTTCATGCGCTTCCTGCGCATTCTTCGACTTGGTTTTATAGGTGCACGGATCAGCCGGCACATTTTTCTTGCCGTAACGTTCTTCAATAACTTCCCGAATTTCATCGACAGCAACAGTGGCAAGTGTCACCGAGTCGGTACGCATATAACTGATGAGGCCGACGTTGCCTTCATCCGGCAGATTGAGGCCTTCATAGAGACGTTGCGCTACACGCATAGTCCATTGTGTATTGAAGCCCAGTTTGCGCGAGGCTTCCTGTTGCAGCGTCGAAGTCGTAAACGGAGCCGCAGGATGGCGACGGCGCTGTTTCTTCTTGACGCCGACAGTTGTCAGCTTGCCGTTTGCCGCGTCCAGCAGCGTTGTCTCAACTTCCCGGGCAGCAGTTTCATTCTCGAAACTGAATTGTTCGACTTTCTCGCCCTTGTAACGAACCAGCCTTGCGATGAAGGGTTGCCCGTCTTTGCTGACGCCAGCCTCGATGGTCCAGTATTCGCGTGCTTTGAAAGCTTCGATCTCAAGTTCGCGTTCGACGATCATTCTCAGCGCAGGGCTTTGTACACGACCTGCCGACAAACCGCGCTGGACTTTCTTCCACAGCAACGGTGACAGGTTGAAGCCGACCAGGTAATCCAGTGCGCGGCGTGCTTGCTGGGCGCTGACCAGATCACCTGACACCTCACGCGGATCGTCAATAGCCGCCTGCACCGCATTCTTCGTGATCTCATGAAAAATGACCCGGTGTACTTTCTTGTTATCGAGGGCATTCTTTTCGTGCAGCAATTCTGTCAGGTGCCAGGCAATGGCTTCGCCTTCCCTGTCGGGGTCAGTCGCGAGGTACAGGGCATCGGCTGTCTTCAACGCCTTCATGATCGCTTTGACGTGTTTCTCATTGCGCTCAATAATCTTGTACTTCATGGCAAAGCCATTCTCGGGATCGACCGCACCTTCCTTGGGTACAAGATCACGCACATGGCCGTACGAGGCGAGGACATCAAAGTCCTTGCCGAGATACTTGCTAATGGTGGTCGCCTTGGCAGGGGATTCGACGATGACAAGATTTTTGGCCATTCGAGCTGACTATTCCTTTCGTTGCACTAAAATGAGCAAAACCGCGAACGATGCCGCGGTTGAATTACAGCTTTAAGAGCCGGGTGTCAAGATTTGTCGTATTAATGTCGCAATAACGACGCGCCGCAGCACAATAAAACTGTCAGTGAATTGCGATCTCACCCTCGTCAAAAACGAGGTCTTCCATACGAGCGTACGCCACTTCCTGGCCCGGCTGGCTGAATAAAACCATCAATACCACCCATTTTATCTGCTCGACATCGATATCCGCGCTTTCCAGCGCGAGCAGTCGATCAACCAGTAATTCGCGCTGCGGTGGCGAGAGAATGCCGATCTGCTCGAGATAGGTTATGAAGCCGCGGCAGCCGGCATCCAGCCGCTGCATTTCGCTCTCATCGTAGATACGAATTCCGTGACTGGCGTGGGAAGTGTGGATTAGCTTGCCCTGGTTGTCGGTCAGTCCGTCTAACCAGTCAAGCGCACGATCGATTTCGCCATCGCCAAAACCCGCACGGGAAAGCTCGTCGCGCAGCTCGTGTTGATCCGGCTCAGGTTCTTCCTCAGCGTCGATGTAGGTTTCAAACAGGTACATCAAAACGTCGAGTACATTCTCTTTCATGCCTGGAGCGTCTCCTGGTTGTCCGGTTACTGATATGCAGTTACTGCTGTCTGTTTACTACGTTGGCCGTCTTGAGTACCGGCCGCCGGCTTGAACTTCAATCTTTTTCTCAAGCTCCAGTATCAGAAGCATGGAGGAAACCTGATCAATCGTCAATCCGGATTGTTCAGCGAGCTCATCGGCACTCGCCGGGTCATAACTTAATGTCTGCAGCAGTGTTTCATAGTCAGCATCGTGGTGTTTGTCATTGCCGGTTTCCGCCACATCCTGGATCGCATTTTGCATAAGAAGGCCGACCATGGGGCCGAGTTCACTAACGATATCATCCGCACTTTCGACCAGTTTCGCGCCCTGCCGAATGAGTTGATGGCAACCGCGTGACATTGGATTATGTATTGAGCCTGGAATGGCGAATATCTCGCGCCCTTGTTCCGCCGCAAGTCGTGCACTGATAAGCGAGCCGCTGCGTTTTGCCGCCTCGACCACCAGGGTGCCAAGACTCAGTCCGCTGATCAGCCGGTTGCGCCGTGGGAAATGCTCCTTGCGTGGCGGACTCCCCAGTGGATATTCGGAGCAAAGCGCTCCACTGGCCGCTATACGGTGTGCCAGGTCACGATTTTCGGCAGGGTAGATTCGGTCAATGCCGTGCCCGAGAAAAGCGACTGTCATTGCATCGGCGTCAAGAGCGCCTTCGTGCGCCGCGGCATCGATACCCTGTGCGAGGCCGCTGACAATACAAAAACCCGATCCGCCAAGATGCCTGGCGAATTCGTAGGCATTTTGCCGGCCGCCGCGGGTCGGATTGCGGCTGCCAACAATAGCCAGCGCCGGTAAATGCAGCGCATCAATATTGCCAACGACATACAGCTGTGCGGGCGGGTCCGGGATCTGCCGCAGCAGCTGCGGAAAGTCATCTGACTCCGCCACGATAATGTGGTGTTCCGGCTCGCTGAGCCACGCCAGGTCGTTTTCGTTTGTTGCCACCCACAAATACCCGGGAAGTCTGCCAGATTTCCAGTGTAGTAGTTATGCGTGGCCAACGGGACAACATATCTGGCAAAGGGCCGCAGTTATTGTGCGCAAAAAAAGCCGGCGCACCGTTGGCGCCGGCCCTTTTAATTGTTTTCGTTCGACAGGCTGTTAGGTAGGGTTGCGTACGGCGTCGAGAACGTGAATGTCGCTTATTGCCATCATGACCAGCCCGTAACCAATTCGGTCATAGACTTTGAAGATCATGATCGTACCCGCCATCTCGTCCGGGAGGGTGACTTTTTCGTTGGCGCCAAAGCTGCCAAACGAGTGACCGGCGTAGCGATCACGGACGGTTTCGCCAGCCTGGTAAACCGACAATACGTCTCCCGGTGCAAGGCCATGCCGTGCGCCGCGATTCAGCACAACAACCTGGTACTGGCCGATCAGGGATACGCCATCGACAACCGAAATAATCTGGCCTTCGACTTGAATATCCGGTGCTTTCGGAAAGAAATTCAACGGAATGTCCACCGTCTCGGGAACCAGGCGATCACCCTCCAGTGCCTCGCGATTGGTGTCAGTCAGGGAAACGGTTGCCGGATCACCGCCACGTGACAGCGCGCCTTCACCGACATAAATGCCCTGGTAGCCGATCAATTTGTTGTCATCGGGATCCCTGAGTTCATCGCCGACATGGACGATGCTATAGCGCGTGCCAGTTGCTACCGGTTCACCACCGCGGATGTAAATGTCGTTGCCGGCAGACGCCATCAAATGGTCGCCGCGAGTCGCGAGGATGTAGGGTAGTTTTCCGATCTGATCCTTCTCAAGGACCAGGCCCTTCGACAGGAAAGCATCTATCTGTTCGTACGGAATGCTGGTAATTGACTCGGTGAGCGGCGTTATTCGTGCTTGCGGCGAGAGCCGGTAAGCCGATGCGCGCACATTCGTAATTCGTTGCTGACCGTCGATCATTACCAGCGCGAGCACATCGCCCGGATAAATAAGGTGTGGATTTTCAACCTGCGGGTTGACATACCAGACTTCGGGCCAATACCACGGGTCCCTGAGGAACGTTGCGGCGATATCCCAAAGCGTATCGCCCAATTGCACGACGTACTCGTCAGGCGCCCCTGAGGCCAGCGGCACAGGTTGGCTGATTTGCTGCATAGCCGGCCTGCTTTGGCTGGTCGGAGCAGTTCGCGCCACCGGATCCATGGAAGATGAGCCGCTGGGAACCGTTGAGGTTCTGGCAGCCGGAGGCGGTGCCTCGTTATCATCTTTGCCAAACGGATTAAGAGAGCAGCCGGCCATAGAGAGTGCCAGTGCGATAACGGTCACATGGAGACCGTTTTTAAGGCTTTTTGTGTCAGGAGACATAATCGACGGTTGCTCCATCCTAGTAGTCTGTGCCTGCCCGTTGGCAAGCGTTGCTATAATATGTCGTGTCGAGCGCAATCTAGCTGCCAAACACGTCACAATTTCGGCCCAAAACAGGCTGCGCCAGCGCGGATATCAGGCGGCATTGTCCGCTATGTTATTCAACAAAGTCAAAAAATCAGGTCTAATTATTAGTAATTCACACGAGTTTGACGTTCAGCAAATATGGCAAAACTGAAAATACTCGAATATCCCGATCCGCGGCTGCGCAAGAAAGCCGTGCCGGTGGCGTCTGTGGACGACGCTTTGCGGCGCCTTATCGAGGATATGTTCGAGACTATGTATGACGCGCCCGGCATTGGGCTTGCGGCTACCCAGGTCGATGTACACCGGCGGCTGCTGGTCGCCGATGTATCCGCCGAAAAGGATCACCCCTACGTGCTCATTAACCCGGAAATAGTCGCGCAGGATGGTCTGGAGGTCTCTGAAGAGGGATGTTTGTCTGTGCCCGGTTATTTCGAGGAGGTGGAGCGCGCCGAGCGTGTTCGCGTCAGGTACCTGGATCGCGACGGTGCGGCGATAGAGGCAGATTTCGAGGGCCTTCTTGCGGTCTGTGTACAACACGAGATCGATCATCTCGACGGACGCCTGTTTGTCGATTATTTATCGGAAGCCAAGCGCCAGCGTATTCGCAAGCGGCTGGAAAAAGACCGCCGAGTCAGGATTCAGGAATCGGCTGTCATACTTTGATCAACAGATCACGAACCCGATAAAGCTTAATGAACGCCGCAAAACTGTTGTTCGCCGGTACACCGGATTTTGCGCTGGTATCATTGCGTGCGCTGGTTGATGCCGGTTTCGTACCAGCGGCAGTATTGACGCAGCCCGACCGACCTGCCGGTCGCGGCAAAAAGCTTGCCGCCAGCCCGGTCAAGAAATTTGCGCTCGAGGAAAAAATTCCGCTGTGGCAACCGGAGACGCTCAAAGAGCCTGAAATTGCGGCCAAGATCGCCGCCATGCAGCCGGACCTGATTGTTGTTGCGGCCTATGGTTTGATTTTGCCACAAGCCATTCTCGATATTCCCCGTCATGGTTGCATCAACGTGCACGCTTCGCTATTGCCGCGCTGGCGGGGTGCGGCACCGGTTCAGCAGGCGATTCTCGAAGGTGACAGCGAAACCGGTATCAGCCTGATGCAAATGGAAGCAGGTCTGGATAGCGGCCCGGTTTTTGCGACCGGCGTGACGCCGATCGGCGCCGGTGAAACAGCCGGTGAGTTGCACGATCGACTGGCATTGCTTGGTGGCGAATTACTCGTTGAAAAGCTGCCTGAAATTCTTAATGGAACACTTGCCAGCGTGCCTCAGTATGACAGTGTGGCAACCTATGCCGGCAAGATCAGGACGGCGGATGCAGCGATTAACTGGAGCGACTCTGCACAGAATATACTAAGAAAAATAAGGGCTTATAACCCGGTTCCCGGTGCTTATTTTGACCTCGGTGGTGCCCGCATAAAGTGCTGGAAAGCCGAGTTACGCGACGCTGCTGAAGGTCCGGCGGGTCGCATTCTGGCGGCTGGAAAAAAAGGCATAGACGTCGCTTGCGGTGACGGTGGCCTGCGCCTCAAGGAAATTCAGCGACCGGGGGGACGACGTATTCGCAGTGCAGAGTTTGCCGCGCAAACAGAGTTGCCAGGTAAGCAGTTGGGCTGGCTGTGAGGTTGCGCTGGAGTAACCGCAGGTGAGTGAGTTGCAATCTGGTGCGAGGCTGCGCGCAGAAGCTGCCAAAGCGATTGATGCAGTGGTCACCGACGGTCGGTCACTGGACGCGGTTCTTGCCGAAACAGGCGCAGGCATCAGCCCGGCTGATCGCTCGCTGGTACGAATGCTTTGTTATGGAACTTTGCGTTATCACTGGCGCTTGCGGGCGCAGCTGCGCCAGCTGGTTGATCGACCGCTGAAGTCACGCGACAGCGTCATCGAATCATTACTTGCCGTTGGCCTGTTTCAGCTCAGTGACACACGCGTGCCAGATCATGCTGCTGTGTCGACAACGGTTGAGGCTGCGAAGTTCCTGCGGCGACCGAAGTACAAAGGTTTGATCAACGCAGTCCTGCGCAACTACCTGCGCCAGGACATGCAGAATCAGCAGCCGGCCGATGACGAATCCCGCTTCAATCACCCGGCCTGGCTGATCCGCAGACTACAGGCGGACTGGCCGGAGCACTGGCAGCAGATTCTCGCGGCCAACAACGACCGCGCACCGATGTGGTTGCGGGTTAATCATCGGCACATGACAGCCGCGCACTACATCAGGGAATTTGTTTCTGAAGGCCATGAATTGCAGGGAGTCGATCAGGCGGTTCGACTCGCTCAGCCGTTGCCGGTTGAGGAGCTGCCGGGATTCAGCGACGGCCAGGTCTCAGTGCAGGACGCGGCAGCACAGCTTGCTGCACCCTGGTTGCTGGCTGGCGGGGGCCAGAGAATTCTGGACGCCTGTGCGGCTCCGGGCGGAAAAACCGGTCATTTACTGGAACTTATGGCCCCGGACGCCGCTCTGACAGCTATTGATAAGGATGCGAGCAGACTTCAGAGTGTGGAGCAAAACCTGGCACGGCTGCAACTTGCTGCAACCGTGATGGCCGGCGATGCATCAAATACTAAAGACTGGTGGGACGGGGAGTCGTTCGAGCGGATATTGCTGGACGCGCCGTGCTCGGCGAGTGGCGTGATCCGCCGGCATCCTGACATAAAGTTGCTGCGCCGCGAGACAGATATTGCGAAACTTGCGGTCTTGCAAAGAGCGATGCTCGATGCCCTCTGGGCGGTTCTAAGGCCCTCAGGACGGCTCTTGTACGTCACCTGCTCGGTATTGGCTGAGGAAAATGATGCGCTCGTTGGTGGCTTTCTGGCCGCACACGATGATGCGCGAGAGGACAGGGCGTTGCACAATAACAACATCCGCGATTTAATGCGTGAGAAGACCTGTGGTTTCCAGGTATTGCCCGGAACACAGGGTCTGGACGGTTTTTATTTTGCATGCCTCGAGAAAATGCCCTGACAATATTATGAAGCTCTTGCGGACAATTGGATTAGCAGCGGTATTATTGGTGGTTGCGGCGGCGACACTGGCGCCGGTTGTGGGTCGCGCTCAGGACGAGATGCCGCGGCGGGGTTTCTTCGACGTCCGTTCCGCGAGTACCAGCCTGCACGACGGTGTGTTTGAACTTGAGGCCAGGCTACAGCTCATCCTGAGTCAGGACGCTCTGGATGCGCTAAACAGTGGTGTGGCGTTGACTATCGAGCTAAACCTTGAAGTAATCAGGGTGCGGGGTTTCTGGCTGGACGAAGTGGAAGCCCAGCTCACCATTACCTACGAACTCGAATACCGGCCGTTAAGCCAGCGCTATATTGTCCGCAACCTGAATAGCGGCGATCAGGATTCTTTTGCAACCCTTTATTCGGCTCTGAACAACCTCGGGCGCATCCAGGGATTGCCGGTCATTGATGAGGCACTGATCAATCCGAACAGTAAATATCGCATACGGCTGCGGGCCGCGTTGAGCATCCGCCAATACCCGGCGGTATTGCGAATAATCTTTTTCTGGCGCAGCCAGTGGCAACTTGAGAGCAAGTGGTTCGAATGGACGCTCGAAAGATAAGAAGGGGCATCACTGTAGCGCTCGGCGTGATCGGCGTCGGGATGGCCTTGGTTGCGCTTTTCTTGCTCAGTCGAACATCGCAGAACTCAGAAGAATTTGAGTCGCTGCACATCATTATTCTGCTGATCAACATCGCCGGTATCCTGGCGCTGTTCGTGCTTTCGGTTGGCAGCCTGGTGCGCCTGCTGCGTGACTATCGCAACCATGTACCGGGAGCGAGACTGAAAGCGCGTATGGTTGGGATGTTCGTGGGCCTTGCCGTTTTGCCGTTGCTGGTCGTGTTTTATTTCTCCATACAGTTCATCAACAGTGGTATCGATTCCTGGTTCAACGTTGAAGTCGAAGCCGGTCTCGATGACGCACTGGAATTGAGTCGGGCTGCTCTTGAGATGCAGATGCGCGATAACCTTGCGTCGACGATTGAGATCGCCGCGCAACTTGAAAAAACGGATGCGCGGCAGCTGATATTTGAGCTGAGCATGCTCAGGCGGGAAAGTGGCGCTAGCGAAATATCGGTTTATGGGCGCAACCGCCGAATTCTGGCCACCAGTTCCGATCAATCGGCCGGCAGCCTGCCCAGGCCACTGGCTGACGAGGTATTGTTGCAGGTTGGGCAGAACCGACCATTCGTCAGCCTCGATCCGCTGCAGCGCGGCAACTATGAGGTCCGTACTGCCGTGCGCTTCGGTAACCGCAACCGCCGTCAATTTGGCGGTGTCGTTCAGGCGCACTTTCCGGTGCCGGAGCGGATCGGAGCGATGGCAAACAGAGTGGATTCATCCTATAGCGATTATAAGCGCGCCATCTATCTGCGTGAACCGCTGAAACGAAATTTATCGCTGACATTGACTGTGGTACTGCTGGTGTCCTTGCTGGCCTCAATTTATGGCGCGTTCCTGTTGTCACGCCGACTGGTCAAACCTATTCAGGATCTGGTTGCCGGCACCCGCGCCGTGGCGCAGGGCGATTTCGACACCCAGCTACCGACGCCATCGGGCGATGAAATCGGTTTCCTGATCAACTCGTTTAACGACATGACACAACGCCTGGCGGCCGCACGGCGCGAGGCGAGCATCAACGAAGCATTGGTCGAGGCAGAACGTGCCAACCTCGAGGTCATACTGGCCCGGCTGTCCACCGGTGTCGTATCGCTCGAATCAGACCTGACCATTCGCACGGCCAACCAGGCGGCAGGTGCAATTCTCGACGTGGACCTCGAAAACCGTATTGGCGAACGCCTGTCGGATGTCGCTGAAGGTCACCCGCTGTTGCAACAATTTGTCGACATCGCAGGTGTGCATCACAAGGCCAAACAGACTGACTGGCGCGAACAGATGGTCCTGAGCGGTGAAGTCGGACGGCGCGTGCTGAGCTGCGCCTGCACTACGTTGCCGGGTGATGACGATCATGCGGCCGGTTTCGTGGTGGTCTTCGACGACATAACAGCAACGCTGCAGGCACAACGCGATTCGGCCTGGGGCGAAGTCGCTCGCCGCCTGGCGCACGAGATCAAGAATCCGCTCACGCCGATCCAGTTATCCGCAGAGCGGGTACGGCGCAAGTACCTGCACACGATGTCCGCGGAAGATGCACAGGTACTGGATCGTGCGACGCACACGATCGTGCAACAGGTTGAAGCGATGAAAGAGATGGTCAACGCTTTCAGTGACTATGCGCGTGCACCGGATATCGACCTGCATGCATTCAGCATCGACAAACTGGTTCACGAAGTAGTGGATTTGTACCGGGCGCAGGAAAGCGGGTTGCAGATTATTCTCAAGACAGACTCAGATTTACCTTTAATCGAGGCTGACGCAGGTCGTATCAGACAGATGCTGCACAACCTGATTCGCAATGCCATCGAGGCGCTTGAAAACTCCTCGGACGGTCGCATTGAAGTCAGCGTCAGCGTCGCCGAAATTCACGATATAGAAGTCGTCGAAATAGTCGTCGCTGATAATGGTCCCGGGTTCGAGACCAGTTCCATCAATGAAGTATTTGATCCGTACGTAACCAACAAGCCCAAGGGAACCGGGCTTGGACTTGCGATTGTCAAGAAACTGGTCGAGGAACACCTCGGTACAATTGACGCACGTAACAGACAAGAGGGTGGTGCTGTGATTCGAATTCAGTTGCCGGTAGATGAAGTGGCACGTGAAAAAATGATTGCAAAACGACTGGGTAATCCAGAGCAACGGAGGGAAAGAGCATGAGCACGTCACATGTGTTGGTAGTAGATGACGAAGCTGATATCCGGGTATTGATTGACGAAATTCTCTCGGACGAGGGTTATCAGGTCACGGTTGCGGGTAACGCATCCGAGGCCCGTGCTGCTCGTGACGTTGGCAAGTTCGATCTGGTCCTGCTTGACATCTGGATGCCGGATACGGATGGCATCAGTTTGTTACGGGAGTGGTCAGAGCCGGGTGATATGGACTGCCCGGTGGTAATGATGTCGGGTCACGGCACCGTCGACACGGCGGTTGAAGCCACGCGGCTCGGAGCATTCGACTTCGTGGAGAAACCGTTGTCGCTCGCCAAATTGCTGCGCACGGTGGAGCGGGCGATCGATTCATCCGCTAAACCGGCAGGGGCGACACGTAGTTTGTTGCCGTCTCTCCTTACGCCGGTTGGCCGTAGTCCGTTGATGCAGCACCTGCGCGATAAAGTGCAGAAATATGCGATTCAGGCCTCCTCAGTATTATTAAGCGGCGAGCCAGGGACCGGTCGGGGCGCTTTCGCTCGCTACATCCACGGCATGAGTTCGCGTGCCGATGGGCCGCTGGTCAGTCTGTTGTCAGCGTCGTTGACCGACTCCAATGCAGAAACGCAATTGCTGGGCAGCGAGTCAGGTGGTGATGTGCATGCGGGTTATTTTGAGCGCGCAGGAAACGGTACCCTGGTTATCGACGAACTCACCGACTTGTGTGATCAGGCGCAGAAACTGATTCTAAGTGTGCTTGAGCAAGGAGAATTCACACGTTCAGGTGGTCACGAACCGGTGAAGTTGCAGGCGCGGGTCCTCGCCACAGTGAACGCAGATTATGAGCAGGCCATCGAGCGTGGCAAGTTGCGCCGTGAATTGATTGCCAACCTCAATACACTCAGCCTGCATGTGCCGCCCTTGCGTGACTATGCAGAAGACGTGCCCGAATTCCTGAACTACTACGTCGACAAGTTGGTCGACTCCGAGGGACTTACTTTCCGGCGATTCAATGTTGCGGCACAAAATCGCTTGAGAAATTATCCATGGCCGGACAACGTGCGGGAACTCAAGAACCTGGTACGTCGATTACTGCTTACGGGAGAGGATGAAGAAATCACGCTCGCTGATGTAGAAAGCGAGATCAATGCAGCGTTTGATGCGGCGCAACCGCTGGTAAAACAGGATTTACTGGCGCTGCCGCTGCGTGAAGCGCGGGAACAGTTCGAACGCGCTTACCTGCAACAACAACTGGTACTGTGCGATGGCAAAGTGGGCAAGCTGGCACAACGCGTCGGCATGGAGCGCACACACTTGTATCGAAAACTGCGCTCGCTGGGCGTTGATTTTCGGTCGGCTGCGACCCGGGACGATTGATGTAATAACCCAGGCGTTATCGCTAAAAAGAACCAACGTCATTGCGAGCCCACAGGGCGTGGCAACCTCTTGACATTATAGTGAACCTTCGTTCTGCGCTTCTACAACCTGTTAGAGGTTGCCGCGTCGCTTCGCTCCTCGCAATGACGTTGGTTCTTTTTGGCGTTTTCGATAACCGGCTCGTCGAATTTGAGGTCTGATGGGAATCCGTCCCCACCATGGTCCGTCGTGTTATTCTGCGGTAGGTGCCAGTGCCTCATCCAGCAGCGCAATCAGTGCCTCACGGTCGTAACTGTAAAGCTGCTTCTCATTTAACTGCACCATTTCTTCTAGCGCTTTCTTAATGGTGATTTCAGCCTGATTTTCATTCGGCACGACCATGTACCGTCGCTTGGGATCGGGATCGAACAACGCATGCAAAAATGCAGCTGACACTTCGTCAGGCTCCTTGTCTTTGGGTCTGTCAGACGCTCCTTGGAGCAACTTTTCGAACTCCTCCTGATACAAAGACTCATCCTGTGTCTGACCACGGCGTTCCATGCGTTTTAACAGCGTATCGAATATTACTGAGTTGTAGTTGCCCGGCTCCACCACGCTGACCTGCACACCAAACTTTTCCATTTCCCTGGCCAGTGAATCTGTGAAAGCTTCGATGGCGTGTTTGCTCATGCTGTAGGGGCCGGCAAAGCGGCCGGACAGAATGCCGGAAATCGAGCCGGTGGTTGTAATGCGGCCCTTGCTTTCGATGATCAGGGGTGCGAAGGCTTTGGTTACCCGGTAGGGGCCGAATAAATTGACATCCATTTGAAACTGCATGTCTTCCTCGTCCACCTCAATCATCGGGCCAATTACAGCGACTCCCGCGTTGTTGATCAGGCCATACAGGCCCCGTCCTGCGCTCGATATCGTTGCAACCGCCGCGTCTATTTCTTCCTGAACGGTGACATCAAGCTTAATTCCCTGAATGTTCTCAATCGCACTCAAAGCATCCAGGTCTTTTTGCTTCCTGGCGCCCGCGTAGACGAAATGCCCCTCGGCTGCCAGCGTCTCCGCAATATGCCGGCCGATGCCGGTGCTTGCGCCAGTGACCAGGATCGCCTTTTGCGCGGTCGTCGTCTCTTCCTGTGCAACAATCGTATCTGAGAAGCAAATACTTGCGACACAGAGTACTGCCAGAAACAGTTTGTGTTTCATATTCGATCCCCTATTGAAGTTCGTATTAAAGAAAAAAGTAAGTATCCCCAGGCTTTGCCAGGGGCTTTATTTTGCGAGCCGCTCGAAGCGGCATGACGGGATCACTGCGCGCTCCCTTGCGTTCCCTGAAGGGGACCAGATTTATATCAGATTCAGCCAATCGACTCATTGATCCTCATCGTCCTGATGCTGAATAAAATCCTGCAACTGCCGCTGCACGAAGTTCCATCCTCTTCGCATATCGCCCGCTGGGCGGGCTCCTGCAGGTGCTAATAAGAATGGTAGGAGCCCGCCCAGCGGGCGATTGAATTTCGCTCCACACGCTTGACCTCCAAACTATCTGTTCGTCTCATAGTTTCTCCCTGGTGAAAAATTCCGCGGCTACGCTTTGAACTTACTTTGCGATTTCCGGAATTTTCAAACCTGGGCTGTCTCCCCGGCCCAACCGGCGGGTCTCCCGCTTTACGGACGGATTTTCTTTTCCCAGAAATCCGCTTTCTCGATGCCGAGGGCCTGCGGATCGAAGGTATATATTTCGACGCCGGCCGTCCTTTGTTTTTCGTAGTCCTGCAGCGCCTTCAGTGCTGGTCTGCCCATGAAGAACAAAATAAGAATAGCAACGATGTTTAGCCAGGCCATCAAGCCTACCCCGATGTCACCCAGGCCCCAGGCAAGATTCGCTGACTTTAGAGCACCATAGAAAACGGATGCCATCATGGCGACCTTGAGAAACAGCAACTCTCCCGGAAAGCGGAAAAATCTTCGCAGGTAGGCAACATTAGTTTCAGCGATGTAGTAATAGGCAAGCAGCGTTGTAAACGCGAAAAAGAACAAGGCAACTGCGACGAAAGGCTTGCCGACTCCGGGCATCACGCTCTCGACCGCAAACTGTGTAAACGCGGGGCTATTGGCTTGTGTCAGTGCCGGCAAATTCTGTATCAGGAACCCGGTCTCACCGCCGTGTACGTTATAAGCGCCGGTAATCAGGATGATGAATGCAGTGGCTGAACAGACAAATAACGTATCGACGTAAACCGAAAATGCCTGCACCAGGCCCTGCTGGGCCGGATGCTGAACCTCAGCAGCAGCGGCTGCATGCGGACCGGTGCCCTGTCCCGCCTCGTTGGAATAAACGCCTCTTTTCAC
>SMUY01322270.1_pt1 | contig 27222 bp, 23 predicted proteins | sample 2456441 | NCBI WGS metagenome assembly SMUY01 (sample SAMN11095931, study PRJNA526329) | marine sediment metagenome | biome: Marine sediment; feature: Surficial sediment; material: Deep marine sediment; isolation source: Hadal surficial sediment | place: Pacific Ocean | collected 2014-11 | depth...
TCCGGCGCCGCTTCATCTCGATGCCGAATACATGAAGAACAGCGAGTTCGGCCAGCGCATCGTCAATAGCTGCCTCACGCTCGCGTTTATGGTCGGGATATCCATCGGCGACACCACTGTTGGAACCACTGTTGCGAACCTCGGCATGGATGAGGTGCGCTTCCCGAAACCGTTATTTCATGGCGACACGATACACATCGAAACGGAAGTGCTGGAACTCAGGGACAGCAAATCGCGTCCGGATAACGGCATCGTGATCTTTGCCCACCGCGCCTACAACCAGCACGATGTTCTTGTCGGTGAGTGTAAGCGTTCAGCACTGATGATGCGGAAGCCAAAGTGAGCCGAAGTTTTCTGTTTGTTCCTGCGGACAGCGAGCGCAAGCTCGAAAAAGCGCGGGCGAGCGTCGCGGATGCATTGATTCTCGACCTGGAAGATTCAGTTGCGGCCTCGGCGCGGCCAAGAGCAAGAGCGCTCGCAGCTGAATTCCTTGAACAGGAATGTGACGCCGAAATTTGGGTGCGCATCAATCCACTGGATTCCGAGGATGCATCGCAGGATTTGCAGGCGGTAATGCCGTCGGCGCCGCGCGGCATCGTGCTGCCGAAACCGCGAGGTGCTGACGATGCGGCTCAGCTCGCGAAACTTCTGGACGTTCTTGAGAACGAATGCGACCTGGCTGCGGGGCAGACGGCGATACTGCCGATAGCTACCGAAAGACCTGCTGCGTTGTTCAGGATGGGCGACTATGCAGATGCGACAGCCAGGCTTGCCGGACTCACCTGGGGCGCTGAAGATCTGAGTGCGGCGGTCGGTGCATCCGCCAGTCGCGGTGATGATGGCAACTGGCTTCCGCCCTATCAACTTGCACGCTCACTTTGTCTATTCGCGGCCTCAGCTGCCGGCGTGCCTGCCATCGACACGGTTTATACGGATTACAGGGATGCGGACGGTTTGGCAAAATTCGCAGCAGCAGCCCGGCGTGACGGCTTTGAGGGCCTGCTTGCGATTCATCCCGATCAGCTAGATGTCATTAATAACGCATTTGTACCGACGAGTAATGAAACGGAGCGTGCGCGGCGCATAGTCGAGCTGTTTGCAGCCAACCCCGATGTGGGTACGCTGGGCATGGACGGAGAGATGATCGACCGGCCACACTGGTTGCAGGCCAAAAGGATTCTGGAGACGGCGAGCCAACTCGAAAAGAAGAACAAGGACAGAGGATGAGCAAGACCCATGAAGTGAAGGCGGATTTCGCCGCGCGGGCCTATGTCGACCAGGCCGGCTACGAGCAGATGTACAAGCGGTCCATCGAAGATAACGAGGGATTCTGGGCGGAGCAGGCAACATGCATCGACTGGATCAAGCCGTTCAGCAAAGTCAGGGATGTCTCGTTCGCGAAAGACGATTTGCACATTCGCTGGTATTACGATGGCACGCTGAATGTCTGTTACAACTGCGTGGATCGTCACCTCGAGACCAAAGGCGACGACGTGGCAATTATATGGGAAGGCAATGACCCTGCCCGTGACTTCAAAATTACCTACCGCGAATTACACGAACGAGTCTGCAAATTTGCAAACGCGCTGAAAAAGATCGGTGCAAAGAAAGGCGACCGGATCACGATTTACATGCCGATGATCCCGGAGACGGCCGTAGCAATGCTCGCTTGTGCGCGCATTGGCGCGGTGCACTCGGTGGTTTTCGGCGGCTTCTCACCGGATGCCTTGGCCGGGCGCATTCATGACTGTGAATCGAATATCGTCATTACCGCCGACCAGGGCCTGCGTGGAGCAAAAACTGTTCCGCTCAAGGCGAATGTCGATGCTGCGGCTGAACATGCGGACGTTACGACGCTCGAGAAAGTGCTGGTCGTGAAAAATACCGGCGCCGATATCGCCTGGTTAGAAGGTCGCGACGCCTGGCTGCACGAACTGGAAGCCGAAGTCGATGCGGATTGTCCCTGTGTGGAAATGGCTGCCGAGGATCCCCTGTTCATCCTGTACACGTCCGGGTCCACGGGAAAACCGAAAGGTGTCCTGCATACGACAGGCGGCTACCTCGTGTACGCGGCGGTAACGCATAAATACGTGTTCGACTATCACCCCGGGGACATTTACTGGTGCACGGCAGATGTCGGCTGGGTGACCGGACACAGTTACATCATCTACGGGCCGCTGGCGAACGGCGCCATCACCTTGATGTTCGAAGGCTTGCCGAACTACCCAACGGCATCGAGGTTCTGGGAAATCTGCGACAAGCACCAGGTCAATATCTGCTACACGGCGCCGACGGCCATTCGCGCCCTGATGCGCGAGGGCGATGAGCCGGTCAGGCGAACCTCGAGAAAGAGCCTTCGCTTGCTTGGCACGGTTGGCGAGCCCATCAATCCGGAAGCCTGGGAATGGTACTACCAGGTCGTCGGCGACGGTCGCTGCCCGATCGTCGATACCTGGTGGCAGACAGAAACGGGCGGCATCCTGATCACTCCTCTGCCAGGGGCGATGGCTCTGAAACCGGGTTCGGCCTGCAAACCCTTTTTCGGCATCCAGCTCGCTATTGTCGACGGCGATGGCAATGTTCTCGAAGGCGCAACCGAGGGCAACCTGGTCATTACCGACAGCTGGCCCGGTCAAATGCGCACCGTCTATGGAGATCAGAAGCGATTTGTCGAGACCTACTTCTCGGCCTTCGAGGGAGCCTTCTTCACCGGCGATGGCGTACGTCGCGACGAAGATGGTTACTACTGGATCACAGGCCGGGTTGACGACGTGCTGAACGTGTCGGGTCATCGGATGGGAACGGCAGAAATTGAAAGCGCACTGGTTGCACACGAAAGTGTGGCCGAGGCAGCGGTCGTTGGCTATCCGCACGAGATCAAGGGCCAGGGTATTTATGCCTACGTGACATTGATGGCAGGCGTCGATGCCACCGACGATCTCCTGGGAGAACTCCGGCAATGGGTTCGCAAGGAAATCGGACCGATTGCCACACCGGACTTCATTCAATGGGCGCCCGGATTGCCGAAAACTCGTTCCGGCAAAATTATGCGGCGTATTCTGCGTAAGGTTGCGGAGAATGATTACGGCAACCTGGGAGATACGTCCACACTCGCGGATCCGGCGGTCGTCGAACACCTGGTTGAAAATCGAATGAACCGGTAGATATCGACCGGTGGGCCGGGCTCCTACAGGAATTTCGCTGGTAATTTGGTGCCGGTAATTCGGCACCGAGATCAGAACTGATCCTCGTAGGATGCCTCTGCCGATTGATCGACGAGTTCTCCGTCGTCGTTTGCAACCGGCACCTGTTCTTTGGCAGGCTGAATTTTCCGGGTATCACCTGTGCGTTCCTCTCGCTTGAGCGTGGCGAAGTGTTTTTCGTAGGCACGGACAAAGTCATCGCCGAACTGCTGGGGTAATGATCCGATGCTTCGTTCCGTCATGATTGGATACAGATCGCAATACAGCTGCCAGTATTTAAGCTGATTCACGGCGCGGAACATGGCTTTCCTGTCAAGTGTCCGATCAAAGTTTGCCTGCAGTACATCCGGATCAAAGCGCGCGACGAATTCGCCGAATGCACTCATCATGCCCTCTAGCACGGCGTCTTGATGGAATTTGAGATCGTTGCAGACTTCCCGGACAGCATCGGCGGGGCCGAGATAATTTTCTTCCTTGCCGACCAACAACTGCATCATCGAGGCGCGCGAGTTCTCAGCAACCTTGAGCGGATTGTTATTCTTGGGCAGAATTGTCGTTTGGTCCAGCCGGAACATGGCTTTGAGTGCGCTGCGGTTCGCCAGGAGTTCGGACGTACCGTCGACAAACTCCTTCAGGACCCGCCCGGCGTTTTCCATGACTTGAAACGGGTCCGCCGACGCGTGTATATCGGCACGACTGATGTCAAGTCCGCGCATGAACGCGTCCAGCAGGCTTTCAAGATCTAGTCGTCTGGCTTTTGCCTTGGTCGGCGGTGCCGCGAAGGGATTCGGCTTGTCGTTGATGCTTCCGTGGGCCTTCTCGGCCTCTTTTGCCCCGACAGAATCGCCAAACAGCGCTGAGGCAAATTCTTCGTCGCCGGTAATCTCTTCCTCACCCAGAAGCTCAATACCTGTTTTCACGGGCTCTTCGGAAACGAGCCGCTCGACATGGTCGGGAACGACGGTCATCGGCTCCGGTGGCGGCATTTTCAGGTCTTCGCCTTCATCAAGCGCAACCACGAACTCGAAGTCTCCCATGCGCAACCGGTCGCCATCGAACAGGCGGCGCGGATTGCCTCTGCCGAGCGGCTTCTCCTCGCCATTGACGAAGACGCCGTTGCTGCTGACATCGGCCAGGTAGTAGGCGCCGGCCTGAAAATCGATAGTGGCATGCTTCGCTGAAATGAATTGATCGGGATCAGGCAGTATCCAGTCGTTCTCCAGCGAGCGACCGATGGTACCGCCGTCTTCGCGGAACACTCGCACGCTGTCATCGCCGAGAATTTCCTTGTGATCACTTACTATTTCGAGCTGCAGCGGCATGGCGCCTCTCATGTCAATTAACGCACCGGCGCACTCCTGGCGTACCGGTTAATACTGAGAAATAGTGCCGTTTTCCGGGGGTTTGGCGCTGCCGAGCAAGTCACATAAATGGATTTGCCGGGTCTTGAACAGGCAGCCATAAAAGATCATAAAAGACCATATATAGATACGAAAAAGCTGGAAATTGTACCGGTACTGGAGAAACTTTTTGGGTACACTGGCCGCCCCACAATCTGCGAATGGACAAAAATGGCAGCCAAAACTCTCTACAAGGTGATCTTCATGAGTCAGGGGAAGGTATACGAGGTCTATGCGCGCAGCGTTAGTCATGGTGCACTGTTCGGATTCGTGGAGGTGGAAGAACTGGTGTTCGGTGCGCGCAGCTCTGTCGTCGTCGATCCGTCGGAAGAGAAAATCAAATCGGAATTCAAAGGCGTTAAGAGAACCTACCTCCCAATGCATGCGATCATTCGCATCGATGAGGTCGACAAGCAAGGCACGAGCAAGATCTCGAAACTCGAAGGTGGCAATGTCACCCAGTTCCCGGTGCCTGTATATACGCCTGGTGGCGAGAAAAGCAGCTAGATGGAATCGACAACTCTGCATTAACAATGACGTCAGGGCCATGTATGATCCCGGTCTTTCCAAACCCTCGCCCGGAAAGCCGAAAGTTTGTCGACGCCCGCGACCGATCTGCCGGTAGAAACTGCCAACAGTGTATTGGAGTTGCCGGGTCAATCCGCGCTGTCGGCATTTCGGCTTGACAAGCTCCTCGCTCAACTCCAGCTAATTAATGCGCGTATCAGCGGACTGCGGGCCCGATTCACCTACTTTGTCCAGGTCAGCGAGGCCCTGCCGCAGGCACAGCGCGAGCATCTCGATGCGCTGTTGTTAGCGGACGACGAAGTCGAAGATTTTCCCGACACCGCGCAACTGATCTACACCAGCCCGCGGCCCGGCACGATTTCACCCTGGTCAAGCAAGGCGACGGATATTGCTCGCGCCTGCCACCTGGGTTGCGTTACACGAATCGAACGCGGTGTTTGTTATGCCCTTGAGTGCAACGGCACGCTGTCTTCGACAGAACTCTCAAAGCTTGGCGAGTCGCTGTTCGACCGCATGACGGAGTGCCAGTTTTCAAGCGGGCGCGAGGCGGGCGTCCTTTTTGAGCAGCATCCGCCGGCACCGCTTGCCACGATTCCATTGCTGGAGGGCGGAGCAGAGGCATTGCTTCGCGCCAACCGCGAGCTGGGGCTTGCGTTATCGGGCGACGAGATCGACTACCTTGCCGAGAACTACCGGCAACTCGATCGCGACCCCACGGATGCGGAGCTGATGATGTTCGCGCAGGCCAATTCCGAACATTGCCGGCACAAGATTTTTCGCGCTGACTGGATCATCGATGGAGAGCCGCAAAAGGAGAAGCTGTTCAACATGATCAAGAGCACCACGCAAGCCAGTCCGAACGGTGTGATATCGGCGTACTCGGACAATGCCGCGGTCATGGCGGGCTGGGACGGCAAGCGGCTTAGTTCTCAACCGGAAGACCGGCAGTTCGAATACGCTGATGAGCCGATTCATATTCTGATGAAAGTCGAGACGCACAACCATCCGACAGCGATCTCACCGTTCGCCGGCGCCGCAACAGGGTCAGGAGGAGAAATCAGGGATGAGGGTGCTACCGGTCTTGGCGCAAAACCAAAGGCCGGGTTGACCGGCTTCACCGTTTCGCACCTGCACATTCCGGAATTCGCGCAGCCCTGGGAAAAACCGTTCGGACATCCGGACAGGATGGCCACGCCATTGCAGATCATGCTGGAGGGTCCGATCGGTGGCGCGGCTTTCAACAATGAATTCGGCCGTCCGAATCTGCTCGGATATTTTCGCACCTACGAGTCGCATGTTCCCGGGCTTCCGGATCGCGAAATTCGCGGTTATCACAAGCCGATCATGCTTGCGGGCGGTGTCGGCAACGTTCGCGAGGAGCATGCACTCAAGATCGATGTGCCGGCTGGCGCCAGCATTATCGTGCTCGGTGGCCCGGCGATGCTCGTCGGCCTGGGTGGCGGCGCCGCTTCCAGTCTCGGCAGTGGCACGAGTTCGGAAGATCTCGATTATGCGTCGGTGCAGCGCGGCAACCCGGAAATGGAGCGGCGTGCGCAGGAAGTCATCGATCAGTGTACAGCAATGGGTACCGATAACCCGATTCTCCTCATCCATGACATTGGTGCGGGCGGACTTTCCAATGCTGTGCCGGAAGCCGTCGAACATAGCAAGCACGGAGCCCAGGTGGAATTACGCGATGTGCCGAACGCAGAACCCGGTATGTCGCCAATGAGTATCTGGTGCAACGAGGCACAGGAAAGATACGTCGTGCTCGCTGATCCTGACCGGGCGGCAAAAATAGAGAGCATTTGCGCGCGCGAGCGCTGCCCATTTGCAGTCATCGGCAAACTGACCGCAAACCGGCAATTGATCGTTACCGATCGTGAGTTCGGCAATCGTGTCGTCGACATGCCAATGGAGATGCTTTTTGGCAAACCGCCGAAGATGACCCGCGATGTTGTCAGGATCGAATCGCCGACTACAGACATCAATCTCGATGGCATCGAACTGAAAGAGGCTATTTTTCGTGTACTGCGATTCCCTGCAGTCGCTGACAAATCTTTTCTGATTCATATTGGCGATCGCACCGTCGGGGGCTTAAGTGTGCGGGATCAGTTGATTGGTCCCTGGCAGGTTCCCGTCAGTGACGTCGCGATTACGGCAAGCGGATTCGAAAGCGAGACCGGTGAGGCGATGGCGATGGGCGAACGTACGCCGCTTGCCGTGTTGAATGCACCGGCATCGGGTCGCATCGCAGTTGGCGAGGCAGTGACGAACATCGCCGCCGCTGCTATCAGGGATATTGAACAAATCAAATTGTCGGCAAACTGGATGGCGGCAGCCGGACATGCTGGAGAGGACGCCAACCTGTTCGATACGGTAAAAGCGGTGGGTGCCGAACTTTGCAGGGAGCTCGGTATCGCAATTCCGGTCGGCAAGGATTCGCTATCCATGCGAACGCGCTGGACGGACGAGGACGGTGAGTACCAGGTCATCGCCCCGGTGTCGCTTATCGTGACCGCGTTCGCGCCGGTGCGGGACATTCGCCGGCACCTGACGCCGCAATTGAGATCTGTCGATGAGGCTAGTCACCTGCTGTTGCTGGATATCGGTGAAGGCTCAAACCGCCTCGGTGGGTCCTGTCTTGCGCAGGTATTCGAACGCCACGGCGGCGCCACGCCTGACCTCGATTTCCCGCAGCGCCTGAAGAGTTTCTTCAACGCGATTCAATCTCTCAACGAGCGGGGACTGATTCTTGCCTATCACGATCGGGCGGATGGTGGCCTGCTCGCCACGGTCGCCGAGATGATGTTCGCCGGGCGGCTCGGTGTGTCGCTCGCTTTGCCGGGATCCGCGCGTGACCTGCTCGCGCTTTTGTTCAGCGAAGAGCTTGGCGGTGTCATTCAGGTTGCAAACAGCGAACTCGCTGAGGTACACGCGGTGCTCGAGGAAAATGGCGCAGGCTGGGTCGATATCGGCACCGTCGAGCCCGACGATCAACTGTCGATTTACAACGATGACGGATTGGTGCTGCGTCTCGATCGGACCCGGATGCAACGCGAGTGGTCGGAAACAAGTTATCGCTTGCAATCGTTGCGCGATAACCCGGATACCGCGAGAGAAGAATTTGAGCGCATTCTGGATACCGACGACCCTGGACTGAACGTCAAACTGACTTTCGATCCGGCCGCAGACATTGCCGCACCGTTCATTGGTGGGCTTAGGCCGCGTGTTGCCATTTTGCGCGAGCAAGGTGTAAACAGCCAGATGGAAATGGCCGCAGCATTTATGCGGGCGGGGTTCGCGGCAGTCGACGTGCACATGAGTGATCTGATTAGCGGCGAAGACAGCCTCGAAAACTACCAGGGTATTGCTGCCTGCGGTGGCTTCTCTTTTGGTGATGTTCTCGGCGCCGGGGGAGGCTGGGCGAAATCCATTCTTTACCAGTCCGTCTTGCGCGATGAGTTCGCAGCGTTTTTTGAGCGGGATGATACTTTTGCGCTTGGTGTCTGTAATGGCTGCCAGATGCTTTCGCACCTTCGGGAACTTATCCCCGGCGCGGATGACTGGCCGGCATTCCGGCGCAATAAGTCGGAGCAGTTCGAAGCAAGACTGAGCCTGGTCGAGGTCGCCGAGAGCCCGTCAATTTTTCTTGCCGGCATGGCCGGTTCGCACCTGCCAATCGCGACCTCGCATGGAGAGGGCCGGGCGATCTTTACGGACAGCGATGCACAATCCCGCGCACAAGTCGCGCTGCGCTACGTGGACAATTACGGGGAAACCGCCCGGGCCTATCCTGCGAATCCAAACGGCTCTGTCGAGGGCATATGTGGCCTTGCCAACGTTGATGGACGATTCACGATAATGATGCCGCACCCTGAGCGTGTGGCGCGGACCACGCAGAATTCCTGGCATCCCGGTAACTGGGGTGACGACGGTCCCTGGATGCGGATCTTCCGCAACGCGCGCGTCGCCATATCCTGAGTTTGCCATGCGGGCGCTTGCTATGATTGGCCGACACAGTGCAAGGGGGAGATTGATGAGAGCAGTTCTCTTGCTGCCGGCATTGGTGTTGGCGGCCTGCCAGCCGACGTCGACCGAAGTTGCTTCGGCGCCACCTTCTTTTGCAATTTCCTATACGTCGGGTGCGTCCAGTGCCTCGCTGGACGGACGGCTGATCCTGCTGCTCTCCAAAGATGATGAGAGTGAACCACGATTCCAGGTGAGGCCGGGCATCGAAGCCGTGCAAATGTTCGGTATAGACGTCAATGGCGTTGCGCCTGGCCAGGCAATGATTATCGATGCATCGGCGTTCGGCTATCCCCATGACAGTCTGAAGGATCTGCCGGCCGGCGAATATTTCGTGCAGGCACTGCTGCACAAATACGATACCTTCGAGCTTGCCAACGGCAAGACCGTCAAGTTGCCCATGGACCAGGGCGAAGGGCAGCAATGGGCAGACTCTCCTGGCAACCTGTACAGCGAGCCGCGGCTATTACAGGTTAGCGCATCGGCAGAACCCATCCTGCTGGTCATGGACCAGGTTATTCCGGCGATTGAGCCGCCAGCGGACACCGATTTCGTCAAACACGTCAGAATCAGAAGTGATCTTCTCAGCGAATTCTGGGGCAGGGATATGTACCTCGGCGCACACGTGCTGTTGCCGGCCGGTTTCGACGAGCATCCGGAGGCCAGGTATCCGCTGGCGGTTTTTCATGGCCACTTTCCGGCGAATTTCGCGGGCTTCAGAAGCGAGCCGCCTGAGAAAGATCTCGAGTGCGTACGCAATGAGCGGGCCGATCTCGATTGTTACAACCGGATCGTTCAGGACGAGGCTTATGACTTCTATCAGAAATGGGTCGGCCCGGATTTCCCACGCATGCTTATTATCCAGGTTCAGCATGCGAATCCTTATTACGATGACAGTTACGCGGTGAATTCCCAAAATCTCGGGCCCTACGGCGACGCCATTACCTATGAATTGATTCCTTACATCGAGGAGCAATTCCGCGGTCTCGGTGAGGGTTGGGCGCGGTTCCTTTACGGCGGATCTACCGGGGGCTGGGAGGCTTTCGGCGTTCAGGTCATGTATCCGGACGAGTTCAACGGGACATTTGCCGCCTGTCCCGATTCCCTCGACTTCCGGCACTACTCGTCCGTCAATATCTATGAGGACGACAACGCGTATCGCATGCAAGGCGACTTTACTACCGTCGAGCGGCCGGCTTACCGCGACTATCTCGGCAACATCACAGTCACGATGGAAGATGAAAACCACATGGAACTGGTCATCGGTGACAAGAGCCGTTCCGGCGGGCAATGGGATATCTGGGAGGCGGTGTATTCGCCGATGGGCGAAGACGGCTACCCGATGCGCATCTGGGACAAATTGAGTGGCAAGATCAATCGTGACGTGGCCGATTACTGGAAAGAAAACTACGACATGCGGTATATCCTCGAGCGCGATTGGGAAACGCTGGGGCCCAAACTCGAGGGCAAGCTCCACGTTTACGTCGGCGACATGGACAACTTTCACCTGAACAACGCCGTTTACCTGCTGGAAGAATTTCTCGAGGGCACGAAGAACCCGTATTACGCCGGGCAGGTCGACTACGGTGACCGCTTCGAGCACTGCTGGAACGGCGATCACGAGAATCCCAATTACCTGTCCCGCCTGCGCTACAACACGATGTATGTGCCGAAGATTCTCGAACGTATCGACGCGACTGCGCCGGAGGGTGCTGACGTGACGAGCTGGCGTTATTAGGAAAATACGCCATGCACATGCTCATCTTGCTGTTGGTCGTTGCCCAGGGAGTTAGCGCCAGCAATATCCTGATCGGCATGGAGGGGCCCGCACAGTCTTTTTCGACCGATGAAGAGAATCTCGGCATGCATCTCGTCATCAAACATGTCAATGCGCAAGGTGGCATCCACGGCAGGAAAATAAAGGTCGCAGCCTATCCCCGCAGCCGCGAGAACATCGTCGAGCAGGCACTTGAAAACGTACAGCGTCTCAACGAAGAGGACCTGGTATTCCTGCTGTTCAATTTCGGCGGCCCGGCGTCCGTGCCGATCGGCGAGTACGCGATGCACAATAATCTTCCCTACCTGTTTCCGCATACTGCATTGCTGACGGTCGATGGCGATCGCCATGTGTTTACATCATTTCCGCGCTACGCGGGCGAGTCTCGCATCATGCTGCGCTACCTCGTCCGGACGGTGGGTGCGAAACGCATAGCCGTTATTCACGCGGACAACATTTATGGTGACTACTTTGCCGGACGTGCGCGTGAACTTGCGGGAGAAACCGGCTACACGTTTGTTGGCAACCGGGCTCTTGAGCGGTATCCGGAGGATGCCCTGGCCGAGATGCATGCACTCTGGGAAGAACAGCCCGACGTTCTTATCATGGCCCTGTATCCGGCGGGTGCCAAAAAAGTGGTGCAGGCGAAAGCCGCAATGGATTGGGACATCCGCCTGGTGTCGTCAGGACCATTGACCGATGAGCAATACCTGAATGTCGATGGTGGCGCGGCTGAAGGTACGCTCGGCTTTTGTCACTATCCCGACCCGAATGAGAGCAACGCGCCGGGTATCGTCGAATATCGGAAACTGATGGGCCGTTACTTTCCGGGTCACGAACTCAATCGCTATTCCCTGTATGGCTACGTGTTCGGCAGCCTGGTTGTGGAAGGTCTCGAACGGGCAGGCGCTGACCTGACACGCGAGCGTTTTCTCGATGCAATGGATTCGATCCGTGACTGGGACAGTGGTGGTATTCTGCCCCCCGTCAGCTTTTCTGCCGCAGATCACCATGCCCAGGACGCGGGCTTCATTTGTGAATTGAAGGACGGCCGCTTCCTGGCACTGAGCGACTGGCTGGTGCCGTAATTGGCAGCTTGTTGAAAAACCCTGTTTTTAACAAACTGCCACGGGGTGAGTAGCTATACTCGCCCTTGAGTGACTCTAATTCTTCGGGAGGGCATCATGAAGAAAATTGCTTTGGCTGTAATTGCGGCGGCAATCCTGCCGTTCGCGTCATTGGCGCAGGATCAGAACAACTACCTGTGCACTCACGGTGATCTGCAGCGGCGCGTCGAGATCGTGTACGAAACGGGCGTGACCGTACCTTGTGAAGTGCACTACTACAAGGACACCGAGGCGCCTGGAGAGCGGCAAGTTCTATGGCGTGCCCTGAGCCAGGAAGGTTATTGCGAAGAGAAGACGCGGGAGTTTGTCACGCAACTCGCATCCTGGGGCTGGAATTGTACTCAGAGCGCGGGCGCGGCTTCTGATGAGGCTCTCGAATCTGACGAGGCTGATGAGCCTGATGACACGGAAGCGCTGGAACCGGTCGATGAAGTGGAGGCGACTGAAGAAACGTAGGAGCTCGCTCCCAATCCGCCGACACGGATTCACGTTACGCCGACGAATGGTGCGGATTGATCTTCAGTGCGATTGTTCGGAGATCTGATATCCCCCGGTGGGCCGGGCTCCTACGGCCGGGCGATGCTCTTGCGGAGAATTACGCGCTCGGTCGCAGTTCGTTGTTGCCATCCCGAACGAACAAGTGTCTTACCTTGATTGCTCGCGTGAGTTTTCCACGGCGTACGAAGCACTGGTAGAACATATCCTTCAGCACCTCAAGCAGGATGCCTGCCTGCGCGTGGTTCAGTAATGGAACTTCTGAATCTTCGCCGGTCTCGAACAAGACTTTCTTGATGGGCTGGAAACTGTTGTCATCGATTTCGGCAAGTTCCTGCGCGACCATGACTTGATCGAATGCACGCATCTTGCCGCGCTCGCCTATAGCTGCGAACGAACTGTCCGCCGCACGACGGCACATCGATGCGAATGCATTGAAATAATTGTGCGAGTAACAGGACAACGCCTCCCTGAATAATATTTCAGTGCGCTTGGGTAAATAGGAAAATGCGAAGCGCTCTTTCGGCCGTTCGAGTTCGATGAAATTCCGGTAAAGCTCGACGGTGTCCCCGGAATATTGTTTGGTCGCAAATCGCAGGAATACTGGCGCCTGGCAGGCGTCGCACTGATAGACGAGCCCGACATGTTTCGGTTGATCTTTGCACAGCTGATCGAAATCCGGGACTGACTGGGGCGTCATGTGCGAATAGATGCCGCAATACGGGCACTCCAGTCCAAATTGTTCCTTGGACTGCCGCTGCAAACCCCCGTCTCGCTCAATAAGTATCGCCATGGTTCTTCATGTTCTGACCCTGCCTCTTATTTATTTACTTTTCTGGACAGTAAGTTAGCAGTATATCCTCAGTTCGCCTTTAAGCCCTCTTTTGTTAAACATAATCAATCCAGGCGCTAATTTCTGCCCCAGCCGCCCACTGCGTCCCGCGCACGCTTATTGGCTGGCCGCGCGATCAGGGCATCACGGCTGAGCGAAACCTCGTATCGTGCACCGTCAGCCATAGGCACATAGGTTGCGGTGCCGTAGTACGCCTCGACCCCCGGGGTCAGGAGCGGAAAGCGCCGGGCAGTCCTCCAGATATCGATGGGTATTGGCGGCGCCAGAGAGTGGACAGTACGCACCTCCGACACCTCGCGTTCGATCTCCGAATATCGTCCACTCAGCCGGTCCAGCTGGTATATCGGATCCAGCCCGAGGATCGTTGCAGGTGGTTTCCAGGTGACGATCTTCGCGTCCATTTGCCATTCGTCGCCACGCAGGACGAAGAACCGGTCAGCTTCCCCGTCAATCATGAGCCGCGCCTGAAATTCCTGCGGCGAGATGCGCCTGAACTCGATGCGCGATACCAGCTGTTCTTCGACCAGCCGTCCGAAGCCAATGAAACTGAAAAGCATTACGAGGGCAGCGCCGCACAGGGCGGCTGACACGCAGGCGTTAATGCAGGAACCACCGGCGCGAATGATACGCATGTGTCGTACGCTGTTGATCATCCTGACCAAGAAGAACAGGGCCAGGAGTCCAAAAACGATGCTCACAATGACTAGCAGGCTCATCAGGCGTCCAGTCTTTTGTACTTTATCCGGTGTGGGCGATCGGCCTCGCTGCCGAGGCGGCGTTTGCGGTCCGCCTCGTAATCGGCGTAATTGCCGGCGAACCATACCACCCGGCTTTCGCCCTCGAACGCCAGAATGTGCGTCGCAATGCGATCGAGGAACCATCGGTCATGCGATATCACCACGATCGAACCCGGAAACTCGAGCAACGCCTGTTCCAGTGCTCTCAGTGTTTCGACGTCGAGATCATTGGTTGGTTCGTCAAGCAGGAGCAGATTACCGCCGTCCTTCAACATTTTTGCAAGGTGTACGCGATTTCGCTCACCGCCGGACAGAATCCCAATTTTCTTCTGTTGTTCAGTGCCGCGAAAATTGAAGCGGCCAACATACTGGCGCGACGGCGTTTCGTACTTGCCGACCTTGATCAGATCATGTCCGCCCGAAATTTCTTCCCAGATCGTCTTGTTGTCATCGAGGTTTTCCCGCGACTGGTCCACGCTCGCGATGCGGACACTTTCGCCCAGGCGGATGGTTCCTGAATCCGGTTGCTCGCTGCCTGTGATCATGCGAAACAGTGTGGTCTTGCCGGCGCCGTTCGGGCCGATGATGCCGACGATGCCGCCAGCGGGCAGTGAGAAATTCAGCGAGTCCATCAATAACTTGTCGCCGAATCCTTTCCTGACGTCAATTGCCTCTATCACGACATCACCGAGCCGGGGCCCGGGCGGGATGTAAATCTCGTTGGTCTCGTTTCGTTTCTGGTAGGCCGATGAGGAGATCTCTGCGAATTGCTTCAGGCGTGCCTTGGATTTCGCGTGCCGGCCCTGTGGATTAGCGCGAACCCATTCGAGTTCGGCCTGCATTGCTTTGCGGCGTGCTTTTTCCGTTGCGTCTTCCTGCTGCAGGCGTTGCTCTTTTTGCTCGAGCCACGAAGAATAGTTGCCTTCCCATGGAATGCCGTGTCCCCGGTCCAGTTCGAGAATCCATCCGGCAACGTTGTCCAGGAAATAGCGATCGTGGGTGACGGCGATGACGGTACTGGGATATTCCTCCAGGAATCGTTCGAGCCAGGCAACGGATTCCGCGTCCAGGTGATTCGTCGGCTCGTCGAGCAGCAACATGTCGGGTTCGGACAGCAACAGGCGGCACAGGGCGACGCGCCGTTTTTCGCCACCTGAAAGCGTGGTGACATCCGCGTCCCAGGGCGGCAGGCGAAGTGCGTCGGCCGCAATATCCAGTTTTCGATCCAGTTCCCAGCCGCCGGCGGCATCAATCGCGTCCTGAAGATTGCCCTGTTCCTCGAGCAACGTGTTCATCTGCCCGTCGTCCATCGGTTCGGCAAACTGCATGCTGATATCGTTGAACCGATCCAGCAATGCCTTGATATCAGCGACGCCTTCTTCGACGTTACCCCTGACATCTTTTTCCGGGTCCAGCTCCGGTTCTTGCGGCAGATAGCCGATGTTAATACCCGGCTGCGGCCTGGCTTCGCCGTCGAAATCATTGTCGATGCCAGCCATGATTCGCAGCAACGTGGACTTGCCGGATCCATTCAGTCCGAGCACGCCGATCTTGGCGCCGGGAAAAAAGCTTAAACTAATGTCTTTGATGATAAGTCGTTTCGGTGGCACCATCTTGGCGACACGATTCATCGTATATATGTACTGCGCCATTCTGTCTTGAGACTCTCAAAAAAGAAGGCGGCATTATCAGGTATGCTGCGCCAATAGCAAATTGCACTGGCCCTGGGCAGCAGCAACATGCAGCAAAACCCGGTATTCGTTTACAAAGGTGACGCACTCGCCAATTACGGATTCGGCGACGATCACCCCTTCGGACCTGATCGACATGATGCTTTTCAGGTGGAACTGGCCGGCGCGCGACTTGGATCCGCCATCGAATATGCCGGCACGCGACGAGCGACGGTCGATGAACTGTCCCTGTTTCATTCAGCCGACTACATCGACTTCATCGCGAAGAAGTCGGTAGAGGGCACGGGGTTCCTCGACGGTGGCGATACGCCGGCGTATGCGGGAATCTTCGATACCGCATCAGATGTTGTCGGCACGACCCTTGCTGCCGTCGACGCGGTGATGAGCGGCAACACTCCCCGCGCTTTTTCTCCAATTGCCGGACTGCACCACGCCGGCCGGGAGCACGCGGCCGGATTTTGCGTTTTCAATGATTGCGGTGTCGCGCTCGAGTACCTCCGGCAGAAGCATGGACTCAGACGAATCGCGTACGTCGATATTGATGCACACCACGGCGACGGTGTGTTCTACGGTTTCGAAGACGATCCTGACATTATTTTTGCGGACCTGCATGAAGACGGCCGTTACCTTTATCCCGGAACCGGCGCTGCCGGGGAAACCGGCAAAGGCGCGGCAACCGGGACCAAACTCAATATTCCAATGCCGCCAGGCGCCGGCGACGATGAATTCGGCACAGCCTGGCAGCGGGTGGAGGCTTTCATCGACGACGCCGCACCCGAGTTCATCATCATGCAATGCGGAGCGGACAGCCTTGAGGGCGACCCGATAACGCACCTTTGCTATACCGAAGAGGCGCACGCGCTGGCTGCCAGAAGTCTGTGCAAGCTCGCTGACCGGCATTGCGACGGGCGAATCGTCGGCACCGGGGGTGGCGGCTATAACCGCCGAAACCTGGCCAGGGCCTGGACCCGGGTGGTGCAGTCATTCGCCGAAACAGGCTGATAAAGACCAGTATTGTCACGTTGCAGGCTCATGTACAATTGCCGCCCTTCCAGGCTCCCCGCGCCAGGACACAGCAGCAAACCCGGAGATATTCCCTTTATGTACGCTGAAACGAACACGATTGAGGTCTTCGATAGTGAGCTGTTTGAAGCCATCGTTAACGAAGCCCGTCGCCAGGAAGAACATATCGAGCTGATCGCCTCGGAGAACTATGCGAGCCCCCGAGTCATGGAAGCGCAAGGCTCGGTATTGACCAACAAGTATGCCGAAGGGTATCCGGGCAAGCGTTACTATGGCGGTTGTGAGTACGTCGACGTGGCCGAACAGCTTGCGATCGACCGGGCGAAAAAACTGTTCGGCGCGCACTATGCCAACGTGCAGCCCCATTCGGGGTCACAGGCAAATGCGGCAGCCTGTTTTGCTTTACTGCAGCCGGGCGATCCGATTCTTGGCATGAGCCTGTCTCACGGCGGTCACCTGACCCACGGGTCGAAGGTGAACTTCTCCGGAAAAATCTTCGATGCGGTTCAATACGGTGTCGATTCGAAAACCGGATTGATCGACTACGACGAGGTACAGGGTCTCGCCAACGAGCATAAACCCCGTTTGATTATTGCAGGATTCTCCGCGTATTCCCGTGTCGTCGACTGGGAGCGTTTCCGCGCGATCGCCGACAGCGTTGAGGCATACCTGATGGTTGACATGGCGCATGTCGCCGGGCTGATCGCTGCCGGCCAGTATCCGAACCCGCTGCCTTTCGCCGACGTGGTAACGACAACCACGCACAAGACACTTCGCGGTCCGCGCGGCGGAATGATACTGGCGCGAGAGAACGATGAGCTCGCGAAGAAATTCGATTCGCTCGTATTTCCAGGCACGCAGGGCGGGCCGCTTATGCACGTTATTGCTGCCAAGGCGGTCGCGCTTCTCGAGGCGATGAGCCCCGAGTTTATTACGTATCAGGAAAACGTCGTCAGGAATGCACGAGTGATGGCCGACGTATTTGCTGAGCGTGGCTTCGAAATTGTGTCGGGCGGCACGGACAATCACCTTGTTCTTTTGAGCCTGCTGGATAAAGACATCACTGGAAAAGATGCGGACGCGGCCCTTGATCGCGCCAACATCACGGTCAACAAAAATACGGTGCCGAACGATCCGCGATCGCCATTCGTTACCAGCGGGTTGCGGCTTGGCACGCCGGCGATTACGACTCGTGGATTTGCTGCGCAAGAAACGAAGGAACTGACAAACTGGATTTGTGACGTCCTGGCCGATATCAGTGACGACCTGATGATCCAGCGGGTGCGTGGCCAGGTTCTCGACTTATGTAAGCGCTTCCCCGTGTACGTCTGATTGAATGCTATCCTGAGTTCCAGCGGTTGATTAGCTCTCATGCACTGTCCTTTTTGCAGCTCCGAAGAAACCAAGGTCATTGACTCCCGCCTGGCGGGCGAAGGCCGCCAGATCCGCCGCCGCCGGCAATGCCTGGCCTGCAACGAGCGATTCACGACGTTTGAGAGCGCCGAGCTGGTCATGCCGCGACTGGTGAAGAGCGATAACAGCCGGCAACCATTCGACGAATCCAAACTCAGAAACAGCATGGTTCGGGCGCTGGAAAAACGCCCTGTACCCTCCGATGAGTTTGAACAGGCGGTCGGTCGCCTCGTTCACAGGTTGCGTACGATGGGCGAGCGTGAGGTACCGTCGCGACTTGTCGGCGAGCTGGTTATGGAGGAATTGCGCGAACTGGACGAGGTTGCGTATGTCAGGTTTGCCTCCGTGTACCGAAGCTTCCAGGATGTGACCGAGTTTCAGGAGGAGATCAAGAGGCTGCAGGAATTATCCGACGCGAGCGCCAGTCGCGAACAGATGTCGTTACTGCCTGATCTGCTCGGCAAGAAAAAATAGTGGATCCTTTCACGGCGGCCGATCACGAGTACATGTCCCGGGCCTTGCGGCTGGCGCGTCGTGGCGTGTATACGGCACATCCAAATCCGCGCGTCGGCTGTGTGCTGGTGAAGGGTGGCAATATCATCGGCGAAGGCTGGCATCGAAAAACCGGTGAGGCGCATGCCGAGGCCGCCGCACTCAAGGATGCAGGCGCCAATGCCAAAGGCGCGACAGCTTACGTGACCCTCGAGCCGTGTTCGCATCAGGGAAAAACACCACCTTGTGCCGAGGCCTTGATTGCGGCGGGCGTGGCGCTGGTCGTTGCCGCGCTGGTTGACCCGAACGCCAGCGTATCGGGCAGCGGACACAGCGCACTAGAAGATGCCGGTATTTCCGTTCGCGTAGGCTTGCTGCAGGATGAGGCGGCCGCACTCAATGCAGGTTTCCTGTCCCGCATGCAGCGTGGTCGTCCGTTCGTACGCGTGAAGATTGCAGCAAGCCTGGACGGCAGGACTGCGATGGCAAACGGCGAGAGTCAGTGGATTACGGGCGATGCGGCGCGAGACGACGTACAGCGGCTTCGCGCTTCGTCCGGTGCCGTAATGGTTGGCATTGGAACCGTGATTGCGGATGATCCGAGCCTTACCGTGCGGCGCGAGGATATCGACAATGAGGGCATGCAGCCGCTGCGCGTCGTGCTGGATAGCCATTTGAAAATGCCGGCTTCAGCACGGTTGCTTGGCTTGCCGGGTGCGACGGCGGTCTTTTGTGCGGATGACGATAATCGAAGTGCGTTAGAGGCAGCCGGCGCCTCCGTACATGTCGTCGCCGGCCGGGACGACGGAGTAAACTTAACGGCTGTATTCGAAAAACTGGCGGATCTCGAGATAAACGATGTGCTGGTGGAAGCGGGACCGACATTGGCCGGCAGCATGCTCGCGTCCGACCTGGTTGATGAGCTTGTGATTTATCTGGCTCCCCATATTATGGGCAGTGAGACTCGCGGCATGTTTACGACGCCCGACTGGCAGAAAATCGATCAAAGATTGAACCTCGAAATCGTCGATATAAGAAAGATTGGCGCAGACCTGAGAATAACCGCAAGGCCGGATCGTTAATGTTTACCGGAATAATTAAAGCCATTGGCAAGGTCGCGAAGATGGAGCAGCAGGGCGGCGACCTGCGGCTGACAATTACCAGCGCTGATTTGCCCTGGAAGGAATTTGCGGTTGGCGAAAGCCTCGCTATAAACGGCGTGTGTCTTACCGCCGTCGAGTTTCTGAGCAACGGATTCGTTGCAGATGTAAGCGTGGAAACGAGCAAAGTGACGGCGCTGGCCAATCTTGTCGAGGGCAGCAAGTTGAACCTGGAACCATCGGTCGCGCTCGGAGAGCGTCTGGGCGGGCACCTGGTCAGTGGACATGTCGATTGTGTAGGACAGATAAAGACTCGCGAGACAGATGCCCGCTCGGTTAGACTCGTGGTCGGGATTCCGGCCGGGTACAGCCGCTACATCGCCAGGAAGGGATCCGTGTGCATTGATGGCGTAAGTCTAACCGTCAATGAGGTATCGGATAACACCTTCGGTGTGAATATCATTCCGCATACGGCAGCTGCGACGATTATCGGCGACTACCGGACCGGAACGGAAGTAAACATCGAAGTCGATTTGCTGGCGCGATATGTCGAAAGGCTGCTGGCGAACAGTGACGACTCCGCGATAACCGAAGAATACTTGAGAGCACATGGTTATGCCTGACAAGACGACAATTCATAACAAGTTGGCGGATGCGGCGCTCAGCGATATCGAAGACATCATCTCGGATATTCGTGACGGCAAGATGGTCATCATGGTTGATGACGAGAATCGCGAAAACGAAGGCGACCTGTTGATGGCCGCGGTAAAGGTCCGGCCTGAAGACATTAACTACATGGCCCGCTATGGACGTGGCCTGATTTGCCTGACCATTTCCCGCGAGCGATGCGCACAATTGCGGTTACCGCTGATGGTCGATGACACCGACAAGAGACACGCGACAAATTTCACCATATCAATTGAAGCGGCAGAAGGGATTACGACCGGCATATCGGCGCATGATCGTGCCCGGACGGTACAGGCCGCAGTTGCCAAAGACGCGCTTCCTGAACATCTGAGTCAGCCCGGCCACATCTTTCCGGTAATGGCGCAGCCCGGCGGGGTCCTGACGCGTGCGGGACATACGGAAGCCGGTTGTGATCTTGCCAGGCTGGCCGGCCTGGAACCTGCGGCGACGATTGTCGAAATTCTCAACGAAGACGGCAGCATGGCGCGCCGGTCCGACCTGGAAAAATTTTCCCGCGAACATGGCGTAAAGATCGGCACGATTGCAGACCTGATTCGCTATCGACTGGAAAAGGAACGCAATGTCGAGCGCATCTCTGAAACAATCGTCAACACGGCGCATGGCGAATTCACCATGTATTGCTACGACGATCACGTCAATCAGACGGTGCATATCGTGCTGGCCAAGGGCGACCTCCGTACCGCCAAAGAACCGCTGGTTCGCGTCCACATCCAGGACACGCTGGGCGATATCCTGGGAATTCAGGATCGCAGCCTTGGCTGGCCCATCGACAGTGCGATTGAGCGCATTGCCGCTGAAGAGGCTGGCGTAGTGGTTATACTGCGCGATCGGGAATCTTCGCGGGAGCTCGTGAAATCGGTCGAAGGGCTCTCACGTGCGCCCGACGAACTGCAGAAAAAGCGTGACGGTGAGGCAGTGCTGCGCACCTATGGTGTCGGCGCGCAAATCCTCAGGGATCTCGGCATTCAAAGAATGCGGGTCCTGTCGGCGCCCAAGCAGATGCTCGGCATTTCCGGATTCGACCTGGAAATCACCGAATACGTAGAAAGCTAAAAAAATCTTTATGCAAAAAATAAAGACAACAGAAGGGGATCTGGACACGCGGGATGCGCGGTTTACGATCGTCGCAACACGCTTCAACGATTTCATCGTTGAATCACTGATAAAAGGCGCAGTGTCCTGTCTGCGCCGGCACGGCGCCGATGATTCGAACCTCGAAATTATCAGAGTCCCGGGCGCGTACGAGATGCCGCTGGCTGTGGATAAAGTTGCCGCAGCGCGGCGTGCCGACGGAATCATTGCGCTCGGCGCCATCATTCGCGGCGCGACACCGCATTTCGCCTATGTCGCTGGCGAGTGCACTCGCGGCATCGCTGCGGCCAGCCGCGAACATGGCGTGCCGGTTGGCATTGGCGTGCTGACCACCGACACGATTGAACAGGCAATCGAACGCGCGGGCACCAAGGCTGGTAACAAGGGCGAAGAAGCAGCGCTCGCAGTCATTGAGATGGTCAATCTGCTGCGAAAACTCGATTAATCCATGAGGCCTAAGGCGGCTCGCACAGGGGCACGAAGTCGCGCTCGCGAATTGATCGTCCAGTCGCTGTATCAAATGCAGATCGCGGGTCACAGCGAATCGGAGTTGCTTAGGCAATTTCGCGATCGCCCCGATTATGAGCGTGTCGACCAGAAATACTTTGATGAAGTTCTGAGTGCGATTTGCAGAAACACGCGAAAGCTCGAAGAGAGCATCGACAAACTTGCCGACCGGCCGTTGTCGCAACTCGATCCAGTGGAGCGCGGCATCCTCCTGCTGGGCTTTTACGAACTGCAGGAAAAACCAGACGTTCCGTTTAAAGTAGTCATCAATGAATCCGTGAACCTCGCCAGGCGCTTCGGCGCGGTCGATGGGCACAAATATGTGAATGCACTCCTGGACCGGGCGGCGAAAGAACTTCGGCCCGATAAAGCATCCCGGAAACCGGCAAGCAGTGGATGAGTTTGAGATTATTCGCCGGTATTTCGCACGCGAATCGTCCGGCAAGGGCATTCGTGTCGGCATCGGCGACGACGGCGCTGTTCTGATTCCGTCCCGGGACCGCGATCTGATCAGTGTCGTAGACACGCTGGTGTCCGGCATACATTTTCCCGAGACGCTTGCTCCCGCGGATGTCGGGTACCGTGCGGTTGCGGTCAATCTTTCGGACGTTGCCGCGATGGGTGCGCGGCCGAGATGGATGACACTGGCGCTGACGCTCAAAAGTGCTGAGCCGGATTGGCTCGAGGGTCTTGCGCGCGGGTTGTTCGAAGCGGCAGATGCACACGCGCTGGCGCTGGTCGGTGGTGATATGACGCGCGGTGAGCAAACGGTTATCAGCGTCCAGATCATTGGCGATGTCGATCCCGGCAAAGCAATGCTACGCGCTGGTGCACAGCCGGGCGACGCGATCTACGTAACCGGCACCGTGGGCGACGCGGCGGCCGGCCTCTCAATATTACAGAGCGGCTTACCCGGCAGCGATGACGTCGATTATTTGATCAGACAGTTCACGAGGCCTGCTGCGCGGATCGAAGCGGGTGCAGCAATTGCCTCCGTTGCACATGCGGCGATCGATTTGTCCGATGGACTGTATTCCGATCTCGAGAAACTTCTCGCGGCAAGCGGTGTGGCGGGATCCCTTGAACTGGCCGACATTCCCTTGTCATCACAGATTACGAACCTGATGGATGAAGACGACGCGTTGCGTTTCGCGTTGGGTGGCGGTGACGACTACGAGCTGTGTTTTACGACAAGCGCTAACGAGGACAAAATCGCTGATATCCAAGAGCGTGCCGGCGTGTCCATCACGCGCCTCGGGCAGGTGCTTGAGGGTAGCGGCCTGAGGTGCACCCGGAACGGCGACGAATATGACTACGAGGACGCCGGCTACCGGCACTTCAATTGAACCAGGAGCGTAAAAACGCGGAACTGCGGCGCAAGGTATTGACCGACCCGGTCAATCTGCTGGCGTTTGGCTTAGGTACAGGCCTGGTGCCAAAGGCCCCCGGCACCTTCGGTTCGCTGCTCGGCCTGGCGCTTGCATGGTGGACCCTGCGCCTGGGATTCGAATTGCGGCTTATGGTCGCAATTGCCCTTATCGTGAGTGGCGTCTGGCTGTGTGGCGAGGCCGCCCGTCGCCTGGGTGTGCACGACCACCCCGGTATCGTCTGGGACGAGATAACCGGCATGTACCTGGTACTGCTTGTCGCACCTCCCGAAATCACCGCCTGGGCGTATGCGTTTGGGCTATTCAGGCTGTTTGATATCTGGAAACCGTGGCCGATTCGGGACCTGGATCACAGACTGGGCGGCGGTCCTGGAATTATGCTGGATGACCTTGTTGCCGCTCTGTATGCCGCAGTTTTACTGGCTTTCGGAGGGTGGCTCACAGGCTGAAGGAAGCGAAAAATGGCACGGAATGTCAGCGAATTGCAGCGGCCAAGTGATGTCCCCGACAAAATCGGCAAGTACGTCATCATCAACAAGATCGGCAAGGGTAGTACCGGCAATGTCTATCTGTCACACGACCCCTATTATCGCCGCGATGTCGCGATCAAGGTCTACAACATTGAAGAAGACCAGGACGCGGAACGTGCCCGGGTCTCTCGCAAGATGTTTTTTAATGAAGCGCACATGGTCGGCATGCTGCAGCATCCGAACATCATGCCGATCTATGACGCGGGTGAGGAAGATGGCCAGTACTATGTCGTAACCGAACATGTGCAGGGCGCCCGCACGCTGGCTGCCTATTGCCGTCCTGACAATCTTCTGCGCGTCGACGACGTTGTGGAGATTATCTACAAATGCGCCAAAGCATTGCACTATGCGCACGGAAGAGGGGTCATTCATCGCGATATCAAGCCAAGTAACGTAATGCTGACGATTGACAATGACGTCAGGATTATCGACTTCGGCATCGCAATCTGCGCTGACGCGGATATCTCGCGTATCGAGGGCATCGCCGGTTCTCCGAGCTATATGTCTCCGGAACAGGTGCAGTCGGAGGAACTCACCTCAGCCTCTGACATCTATTCTCTCGGCGCAGTGCTGTACGAATTGCTGACGGGCTTCCGGCCGTTCCGTGCCGACAACCTGTCGAAGTTGCTGCACCAGATCGTGTACGCAACGCCCCCACCGATTCACACTTATCGCAATGACCTTTCCGAGGAACTCGAGCAAGTCGTGGCGATGACAATGCAGAAAGATCCTGCCAAGCGCTGCGTAAGTGGCGCTGCCCTGGCCGCCGATCTGACTCGTGTTTATCAGGCCCTGCGTACCAAATACAACAGCCTCGATAACCAGGAGCACTTCGATCTGTTGCGTGGACTGACCTTTTTCCACGAGTTCTCGCATGCAGAGATCTGGGAAGTGCTGCGTGCCAGTGACTGGCATGAGTACCGGGATGGCGAGGACATCGTTCGGGAAGGTGAAATGGACGATCGTTTCTACATCATCGTTTCGGGCAAGGCCGCGGTCGAGGCCAACGGCAGAAATCTCGGCGTGCTCGAGGATGGTTCGTGCTTTGGTGAAACGAGTTATGTGCGGGGCGCCAAGCGAACCGCGTCGATCAGGGCGTACGGCCAGGTAACGATCCTCCGCGTCAGTTCTACACTGATGGAGCAGATGTCCTCGGCTTGTCAGCTGCGCTTCAACAAGGTCTTCCTGCGCTCGCTGATAAAGCGCCTGCAAGGCGACGGCAGCGCTACCTAATTCGCGATTTGCAGGAGCCCGGCCCACCGGGCGATACCCAGTCTCTCCTTGCGGCTGCACTAAAGATCAATCCGCACCATTCAATTATTCCTGAATCGTCAGAGCGGGCGGATTGGGCTCCCGCGAGACCATACGACAATTTTCGTTTTCCGGATAAGCGTAAATACGACTATAACGCTATTGCGAATCATTCGCATTTGTGTAGACTGGATTGCCCGACCTGGTTTCCGGAATTAGCCAAAAAATGACACTCGCATCGCTAAAACGTGGCCGTAAGTACTTGATTCAGAAGGTCAATAGTTTTGATCCCGATATACAGCGGTTGATGGTCATGGGCCTGGTCGAAGGTGCCGAGGTGGAACTCGCGAGTGCGGCCATCGGCGGCGACCCGATCGAAGTCCGCATGTACGGTAACGCTATTTCCCTGCGGCGCGAGCATGCCCGGCAATTCGCGGTCACTACCGCAGGCGAAGGTGGGTAGCGAGCAAGTTACCCGGGTTTCTGCTGACCAGATTTCAGTTCGCCGGCATCCGTCGGCCAGTATCGCGGTCGTCGGCAACCCGAATTCCGGCAAGAGTACGCTGTTCAATCGCCTCACCGGTTTGCGTCAGAGGACCGGTAACTACCCTGGCGTCACCGTTGAGAAGCATGTCGGCACCGTCAAGTTCGATGATGCAGCATTCGAACTGATCGATCTCCCGGGTATGTTCGCGCTCAGTGCGCATTCGCTCGAAGAGCGAATCGCATCCGATGTGGTCATGGGACGAATACCCGATATGGGGCGGCCGGCCGGGATCATCGCAGTTGTTGACACCACGCATCTCTACCAGGGTCTGTACCTGGTGCAGCAACTCATGGAACTCGAACTCCCCCTGCTGATCGCGCTGACGATGACAGACGCGGCTGTTGCCAGTGGTATACGCATTGATGTCGAGGCACTTCAGCGTCGGCTTGGCGGCATCACTGTGTGCCCGGTAGTTGCCACCACCGGGCAGGGAATGAATGCCCTTCGCGCCGCGATTGCAACGCTTCCCGATGCACCGAAGCCCAATTTGCCGACATTCTGGAAGGAACTGAGCGCCGCATCCGCAGAACTGGCACAAGACCTGCCGCCAACAGTTCCACGGATCGAAATCGAACGGGCGCTAATCGACCTGAACAGCGAACTCGCCGCAGAAGTATCCGCTTATCTCGGTGACGATGGCGCGCAAAAACTTGAAGCAATCCGGCAACGCGTATTCGGATCGGAGCCGCCGTTGGCGAACGAAGCACGTCATCGTTATGCCTGGGTCAGGGACGTGCTCAGCGAAGTGCAGCACTCTGCGCCAACAATGACAACCTGGGGTACGCGCGTTGCCGGTTTCATGAACCGGCCGGTTCCGGGGACGATCGGACTTTTCGTTGTCATGGCGATCGTCTTTCAGGCCGTGTTCGCCTGGGCCACGCCAATGATGGATGCGATCGAGGCCGGCACCGCATTACTGGGAGCACTCGTGGCGTCCGGTCTGCCGGATGGCGCAGTCCGCAGTTTTATTGCCGATGGTGTCATTGCCGGAGTCGGCAGCGTCATCGTGTTCCTGCCACAAATCCTGATCCTGTTCCTGTTTATTATTGTGCTTGAGGATTCGGGATTCCTTGCGCGGGCTGCGTACCTGATGGACCGGGCGATGCGCAGTGTGGGTCTCTCGGGACAGTCGATCATTCCGATGGTGTCGTCGTTTGCCTGTGCGGTGCCGGGCATCATGGCGACCCGCGTCATTCCCGACCGTCGCGACCGGATCGCGACTATTATTGCGGCGCCGTTTTTGACCTGTTCCGCCCGGCTACCCGTGTATGCACTCCTGATCGCTGCATTCGTTCCGGCGCAAAGCGTCGGCTGGTTCAACCTGCAGGGCA
>SMUY01004436.1_pt1 | contig 27200 bp, 26 predicted proteins | sample 2456441 | NCBI WGS metagenome assembly SMUY01 (sample SAMN11095931, study PRJNA526329) | marine sediment metagenome | biome: Marine sediment; feature: Surficial sediment; material: Deep marine sediment; isolation source: Hadal surficial sediment | place: Pacific Ocean | collected 2014-11 | depth...
CAAGTTGAAGCGATAGTAGAGCCAAACCGCGTGTTGAATGATCTCCGGCGGAAATCGATGGTGTTTGTACAGCGACTTGGATATTTTCATCCAGCGATTGTCGCTCAACTGCTATTAACTTGTCAGCACCGTCGGTAGTCATCATGTTTTGCTCCTATTGGTGAAACCAGCAGGCACAAAAAAACGCGACCACCCGAAGGGTAATCACGCTCTTATCTGATAGCATTTTGCTCAGCCGTCGTCAGCACCTTTGTTGCTGGTTGTGGTTAGGACCGGCGGCGTGTAGTAGCACGTTGTCGGTCCGCTTCAAAAAGGACGACTGCGGGTAGCGGGTGCCACGCCATGCCATGTACGCGGGCCTTGTTCGTCACCTGGCGGCAAGTAAGGCAAACCATTGGCATCGAGGCCGTGGTCCGCTTCTGCACAGTCCGGGTTCCGCTGACACCCAAGGGCCGCATGATTGTGCCCGCAGTCGTCGGTTCGCTTCTTTATAGCATTAATCGGTGTTGCCGGCAGTCTCCTCCGGTATCGGCGTTCAACATCGAGTTTTGCACTTACTCCGCACTTATCACGGATTCGCCGATTGGCAGCGCGCCTATGGATCGCCGTTAATAGATTGATTAGAAAAGGAAAAACTGGCGCGCCCGACAGGATTCGAACCTGCGACCCCTGCCTTCGGAGGGCGCGAATGGTGGGTAGGGCCAAGACGGCCCCCACCTAACCTATTCCTTGGCCGACCAGGGCTCCGCCGCCTATTGGTCAACCCGAGGAGAGATGAGCCTTTATGTCCGATGTGACCGCTGGCCGTTTCGTTGAGTGTTGCAACAACCATAAATGCTGGAACGGATCAGCGCACAACCGGACTGGGCGCACAAAAAGCTAGATTGCTACGCCTGCGGTAAATTTGTTCCCAAGATTGTTCCCAAGTTACAGAACGGTGTGGCCGCGTGTGGCTTGAAAACAGGACGTTAGGCCGTTTCTGCAGTTTCTGCATCGGCAAGTAGGTCCTGGCGCAGCGGCGTTTTCACAGCCCCGGCCAAATCCGGCTGTCGGCAAGGTTCGCGCTCACCACTCGCTGTCTGCAACGAACGCTCTGTCCTCAAGATCGACTCCGAGCAAGACTGTTTTCAAAGGCATTGACAGGATCATGTCCGTTGTATAACCTTTATGTTATGGAACAAGCTGGTTATACAAATAAACACCCTGACCTTGATGCTGTCTTTGCGGCCCTGGCCGACCCGACACGGCGGGCGATACTTTGGCGGCTGGCGGACGGTCAGGCGTCGGTCAATGAGATCGCGGCCCCATTTGAAATAAGTCAGCCAGCCGTATCAAGGCATTTGAAGGTGCTCGAGCGGGCGGGGTTGATCGAGCGTGATGTTGACGAACAACGCCGCCCCGCAATGCTGAAGGCCGATAAGATGGCGGCAGCCGTCGATTGGCTTGCGAACTTCAAAGCGTTTTGGGGAACAAGCTTTGACCAGCTTGATGACGTCCTGATCAATATGAAACAAACAAGACAGCAGGAAGTAAACAATGAGTGATTTACCTGAATACATACTTGCGCGGGTTTTCGACGCGCCCCGCGAAATGGTTTGGCGCGCCTGGACCGATCCTGAAATTTTGCACCGTTGGTACGGCCCCAACATAGAGACGATCATCCACGAATTCGAATTAAAACCGGGCGGAGCGTGGCTCAACGAGATGAAGATGGGCGGCAACTCCCATTTCAGTAAGATGGTTTTTCAGGAGGTCACACAACCGGAGAAACTGGTCTGGCATCACTTTTCTTCCACAGATTCTGACTGGAACAATATCGCCAACCCCATGATGGCCAATATGGACAAGGGTTGGGGCGCCGGATACGCAATCATGGATGAGCTGTTTGTCGAGTTACAGGCAGAGGGGGAACGCGATGAGCGATGAAACAGTGGGTCGTGTTCATTGGAGTTTCTGGGCAATCGGCGCTGTCGCGCTGATCTGGAACGGAATGGGCGTCATGAATTTCTTCATGCAGATGAATGCAGACACTCTGGCCTCGTTTCCCGAGTCGCAGCGCGCGATCATCGAAGGCCGTCCCACATGGGCCACCGCAGGTTTTGCGATAGCCGTTTTCGGCGGCGCGCTTGGTTGTGTCCTGCTTCTGCTCAGGAAATCGGCTGCGTTCTATCTGTTTGTCGCGTCGCTGCTTGGCGTGATTGTGACATCGGCCCATACACTCGGCATGGCCGGCTCGACAACCGACTTCAGTCCGGTCGAGATCGTGATGATGATTCTGATGCCGCTGGTGGTGGCGGCGTTTTTGATCTGGTATTCGAAACAGGCCGGGAACAAGGGTTGGATTGGCCAGGAACAATCGGTAAGTCATTGATGATGGCACCCGAATATTGAATCCTGCTTACCGGGTCGTTCTGCGCACGCCGGCAACCCATCGACTCACCGATAGCCCCGCCCAACGCGTCAGTTCGGTGCGGCCGGGTGAAAATGCGGCTCGGTGATCTTCATCTCGGTGACGGGCCCGTACTTGTCAACCGCATCGCGAATCAGACTGGCGTCCCCGAGCAGGACGAATACCAGGTCTTGCGACGATGGATATACATCGTCGATCACGGCCGCGATGGTCTCGACATCCGCGGCAAGGATCGCCGTGCCGTAGTCATCGATGTACGCAGGGCCGAGACCGTAAGCCTCGAGAACCGCAAGTTGCGAGGCCAGTTGGGACGATGTCTCGAGGCGCGTCGGAAACTGACCGAGAATATAATTCTGCGCCGAAGAAACCATCTCCTCACCGATGCCGCTGTCGCGCAATTGACCGAGCACGCCCAGCGCCATGTCGATCGCCTCGACGGTTGCCCCGGTGCGTGTAAAAGACGTGATCGCGACAGACCCCGGCAGTGACGGCCGGCTAAGCGAGGAGCGCGCGCCATAGGTCAGGCCGGACTTGATGCGCAGCTCCGTGTTCAGCATCGATGTAAAGCGGCCGCCAAATACCGTATTGGCAATATCAAGTGCGGCACGATCGGAATAGTCGGCGGCGACGCCAACATTCGCAAGCCAGAAATACGTCTGTGTCGCCCCGGGCTTGTCGATCAGCAACACGCGCCGGCCGGTTTGCCGGCTGGCCGCGGCAATAACAGGAAGCGCGGATTTAGCGCTGCGCCATCCGCCGAAGGCCCGGGTCAGCTTCTTGCGCATGGTGCCGGCGTCGAAGTCGCCCGAAACCGCAATGATCAGCCTGTCGCCACCGACATGATTCGTGTAGTACTCGAGCATGTCGCTGTGCGTGATATTTGCAAGCGTCGTCTCGCTGCCGATCACGGGATTGCCGTAGGGGTGGTCGCCGAACAGGAACGCCCCGCCGTAGATCGGTAACAACGCGTTGAGGTTCGAGTCCTTCGCGGCGCGGATAAAATTGATCGTGCGGTCTCTGAGCTTGTTCATTTCATCGGCATCCAACGCCGGGTGGCGCAACATGTCTGCCAGCAATTCGACCATGAGATCGGCGTCACGCGACATAAATCCGGCCGAAATATTGATGCCCTCGAGACCGGCGCTCGCCGACAGGCGCCCGCCGACGGACTCGACCGCCTCGGCAAAGGCCGCGGCGTCACGCTTGCCCGCGCCTTTCTCCAGTAGTGCCGCGAACGTGCTCGCGAGCCCGCCCTTGCCGCGCTCGTCGGCCACGGCACCACCGCGCAGCACCGCGCGTAAACTGATGAGGGGGACGTCGTGCTTTTCGTTCAGCAGCAGTATCGTGCCGTTGTCGAGTTCGACGCGCTCGTAGTCCGGCAGCTTGACGCCGTCCGCCGCCGCAACGACGGTGGCGGTCATGGCGGCGATATACAGAAGTGATCGGGCTAGACGAAGTAACCGTTCAGTCATTTTCGTTTTCCTGCACGGCAGCCGCACGCGCCCTGAGCACACCGACCGTCATATTGCCCGGGCGAAATATCTTCGCCGCGACCTCTTGCATCTGCGTGGCCGTGACCTCTTCGATGTCGTCCGGGAGCTCAAATAACTTTTCATAGCTGCCATTGAAGACCTCGAAGTTGCCGAGCGCCGACGCCTTGCCGTTGATCGTTGCGAGACCCCGCCAGAAATCAGCCAGCAAGATGTTTCGCGCCTTGACGAGCTCGGCTTCGGTGACGCCGTCGTCCGCGACACGCCGTAACTCGTCGAGCATGCGGCGCTCGACGATGGCGGGGTCACCGCCCGGCGGCAGCGTCAGGTAAAAGTAGGCGAGGCCAGGGTCGAAGCCCTCATCCTGATAACCACCTACCGAAATCGCAAGCTGCTCCTCCTCGACGAGCAGCCGGTGCAGGCGCGAAGAGTCTCCGCCGACAAGTATGTTGAGCAACAGGCTCAGCGGCAGCGTCTCGGGGTCGGTGGCGCTGCCGGCATGAAACGCGAGGTGCAGGAGCGGTGTCTGCGCATCCGCTTCGATGAGAATGCGGCGTTCGCCGGCCTGCTCGGGCTCGACTGTGCGCACCCGGCCGGGCGGGTCCTGAGCAGGGATTGGAGCGAAATACTCGTCGGCGAGAGCAAAGATCTCGTCGGGCGTTATGTCGCCGGTAAAGATCATCGTGCAGTTGTTGGGCGCGTAATAGGTACGAAAATAGGTGACAAGGTCTTCCTGCGTCCACGCTTCTATATCCGATGGCCAGCCGATGACGGGGAATTGATAAGGGTGTGCGATAAACGCCGTCGCCTCCACCTGCTCCATGAGCTTGCGCATATTGTTGTTATCGATGCTCGTGCGGCGCTCGGAGTAGACGACGCTGCGTTCGCTCTCGACGACATCGGGGTCGATCGCCAGGTTTTGCAGTCGGTCGGCCTCGAGGCCAAAGACGACATCCAGCGCCGCGCGCGGAAACCAGTCCTGGTAGACCGTTACATCGCTGGACGTGTAGGCATTGTTCGAGCCACCTGCGGCCTCCATGACGCGGTCGAATTCGCCGGGCCCGCGCTGCGACGTGCCGTTGAACATCATGTGCTCGAAAAAGTGCGACAGCCCCGTAATGCCCGGATACTCGTTGCGACCGCCCGCCCGCACAAAGTTGTACATGACGACATTCGGGATGTCGTGATCGGGCCAGACGATGATCTTCAGGCCATTGTCGAGCGTACGGCTCTCTATTTCGTCGGGGACGGCCGCCGCGAGCGACACGCCGGCCGCGCCCGCGCTCACAAGCAACGCAGCGAGAATCAGGCAGGCTCTTTTCATGTTGCTCTCCATCAGGCAGGACCGGGATTTAAGACCCGCACGCGGGCAATTGGTTGCTGTTTTTCCGTCAACCGAGCAGTCCTTCACGCCGGTACAGGCGGGCACAAAGCCACGTCAGAACGGCGCCGATGGCGAGCGTACTGGTGACGGATATGCCAACGTGCAGGGCATTCAGGGGTTCATTCTTGACCATGTCGACGAGCAACAGGTGCTGGCTGAGACTTGGCACGAACATGAATTCCAGGCGCGGCCGCAAAGTAAGAATGCTGACGATCAGGATCGGCAATGTCGGTGCGAGAAGCACGATGCTGAGCCAGGTTTGCGCTTCCTTGTAACTCTTCGTGAACGACGCCACGAGTGTCATGACGGCCGCACCCAGCAGGATGAACGGAGACAGGATCAGGAATGTGGCGAGCAGCACGTCGGGCCCGAAGTTCGGCGTCATGCCGAGCTGCTGCAAGGGTATGAACTTCAGCGCGAAGAAGAACGAGCCAAGGCTCAGCGCCAGCGACAGGGCCATGAATACGCAGGTCGCCGCGATCTTGCCGAGTATCAGCTGGTCGCGGGTAACCGGGAGCGCCAGCAGCGGTTCCAGCGAGCCTCGCTCACGCTCACCGGCGGTCGTATCGATGGCGAGATACATGCCGCCCATCAGCAGCGCGAAGATGAAAAAGTAACTCATCATGCCGAGCAGGATGGCCGATCGGCCCGACGGTGTTGACAGGTCGACGTCGTCAATGTTGAGCGGCCGCATTACCAAAGGGCTGACGCCGCGCGCCGACAGGCGGAGCGCGGCGATCTGCCGGCTGTATCCGCGCAGTGCATCTCTCACACGCCGCGCCTTACGGCCGGCCTGAGCGTTGGCCTGATCGGAAATCAGTTCGACGCGGGCGGGTATGCCGTCGGCCAGTTGCTGACCGTATTCGGCCGGCACGATGACAACGACGTCATGTGTGCCGGTTCGTACAGCGTCCAGCGCTGCCTCTCGGTCGGAAGGGCCCGCGACAACGTCGATGTTCCGGCTTTGCAGGTAGCGCATCAGGTTCGAGGCGTTTTCGCTGCCGATCACGGGCAGGTCAAGCGTCTTGTCGACGTCGGACAGGGAGCGTTCAATCGAAAGGTTGATGACAAAGGCGAAAAGCAGCGGACCGAACAGCGGACCCATCAGCAAAGCCGATATCAGTGTTCGACGGTCGCGAAAGTTGTCGAGAACCTCTTTTTTAAAGACCGTGACGGGTGTGCGCATCAGGCCGGCTCCATCTCAAGTATCGCCTTGACGAAAGCGTCCTCGAGATCATCGCAACCTGTCTGATTGCGGATGCCGTCGGCGGTATCGTGGATCGCAACTTTGCCATGGGCGATGATGACGATGTCGTCGCAAAGCGCGACAATTTCCTGCATGACATGACTGGAAAACAGCACGCAGCGACCCGCATCTTTCAGCTTCAGGATCAATTCTCTGAGCGAACGAGTCGCCATCACGTCAAGCCCGTTGGATGGCTCATCGAGGATGATATTTTGCGGGTCGTGCACAAGGCTGCGGGCGATCGCGACCTTGGTGCGCTGTCCCTGTGAAAAGCCTTTCGTGCGGCGCTCGGCGAAGTCACCGATGTTGAGCAGCTCGACAATGTTATCGACCCTTTCCTCGATGCTGTCGCAGCTGAGCCCGCAGAGCGCTGCGTAATAAGCAATATTCTCGCGGGCTGTGAGGTGCGGATAGAGGCCTGCCCCGTGCGGCAGCGCACCGATACGCCGCCGCGCATCGAGACTGTGCGTCACAACATCGGCACCATCGATGGTCGCGCTACCAGCATCGGGCTTGAGCACCGTGTACAGAATGCGCAGTGTCGTCGATTTGCCGGCGCCGTTCGGACCCAGCAGGCCCGTGATTTTTCCGTCCGGAGCGTCGAAGCTGATGCCGCTAACCGCACGCACATCACCGAATGACTTGTGAATATCGCTGACGCGAATCATGGCTGCGGGCCCGAGTAATCCAGGAAGAACGGCATCACGAAACTGCGCTCGAGGCAGCCGGCATCGATGGCACCGGGATCGGCTGTCGTGATGAACTGCTCGAGCAGCTTCGGCATGCAGCCAACGGGAACCTGACCGTGGCCCTGCAGCTTGCCGACAAGGTGGCGCGCACGCGTGAAATCTGCCATCGCGAGCTCGCCATAACGTGGTGGCGTAATAGGATCGGCATCGCCGGACAGCAGCAAGGCCGGGATGTCCGTCGCGAGCGGCTGCTTGAAATCGGCATCGATCGGCCCGTCCGGCCAGGCAGAGCAGATCGTCTCGAGTGCTTCGAGCTGAAACAAACCCATGTAGCTGGCCTCGATTTCGCCGTAATCAATCTCGCCGGTCTTGTAAAATGGCACGTCCTCGGTGCACACAATGGAATTGTGCATGCCAAGCGCCAGGGAGTCGTTCACGATGGCAAGAGTCATCTGAAACTGTGCGGCGAGGGGCCTGTAATTGCCATTCGCCGCTTCATGCACGAGTAGCGGGACGAGCGCGATCGAGTTCGGGTGATAGGCGAGCAGACGTATGGCGGCAGCGAACTCGCCGTGGCCGAAGTCGATGGATTCGAGCAGGCCCGTGACGGGATTCGGCAATTCGACGGCGACGGCCGCATCGCCAAGGGCCGTTTTGACTCGGGCGAACGCATCGGCGATGTCGGGAAAGCGCTCGTTGCATGCCGCATCGTCGGCGCAGCGCTTCAGGATAGCGTCGAGGGCCCGTTGCGCCTCGGTCGCAATTTCGGGGCCCAGGGAAAGCTGTGGCGGCAGGACACCGTCGAGCACGATCGATCGTGTCGCCTCCGGATAGCGGCGCGCGTAATGTTGCGCCACGCGGGTCCCGTACGAAACCCCGTAAAGATTGAGCTGCGGATAGCCGAGCGCTATGCGTACCGCCTCGAGGTCGGTAATGGCCACGCTCGTTGTGAAATAGCGTGGATCGTGCGGCAGCTCTGCGAGACAGGCGCGCGTGAATGCGAGCGTCTGTTCTTTGGAATACCGGCCCTCCACGAAATCATCATCGATCGGGCAATCCATCCGCGACGAGCTCCCCGTGCCGCGTTGATCGACCAGCAGTATGTCGCGATTGCGGCGCACCGGCTCGAACGCCTCGGAGTATGCCGAGTAGAATTGAATGGCGCCCTGCCCGGGCCCTCCGGCCAGTGGCACCAGTGGGTCGGGCTCAGGCTGCAGATTTAACGCGGGCACAACGGCGACACGAATTTCAATTTTCGGGGATGCCGGATCAGCCGGATTCTCGGGGCGCAGCATGGTGCCGCAGCGGGCCTTGATGCCCGGGAACGCCGGCCCGGCGTTAATGCGGCAGGCGCTCAGTTCGAGTGGCGTGCCGGCATGCGCAGCACTGACGGCGCAGGTGATCGTGCAGACAATCGCAATAACAAGCATGTCGCGGAACGGCATGGATCACCCGGGTAAAGTTGTGGCGCCGTATCTTGGGCATAAGGCAGAAGCATGTAAAGGTGGAATGCGCGGCCGTTATTGCTCAAACTGTGATCCATGTCTGAATATTTCGATGTCATCGTGATCGGCGGCGGTCACGCCGGTACGGAAGCCTCGCTGGCTGCCGCGCGCAGCGGCGCGTCTACGCTACTCGTCACACAGAGTATCGCGACGCTGGGGCAGATGAGTTGCAATCCGTCCATCGGCGGCATCGGCAAGGGACACCTGACGAAAGAGATTGACGCACTGGGCGGCGCGATGGCTGTTGCAATCGACAAGGCGGGCATCCAGTTTCGTACATTGAACGCCAGCAAAGGGCCGGCGGTCCGTGCAACACGGGGGCAGGCTGACCGCGAGCTTTACAAGCGCGCGATTCGCGGCATGCTCGAGAGCCAGCCGAACCTGTCAATCGTCCAGCAGTCGGTCGAGGACCTGATCGTCGAAGGCGATCGCGTTGCCGGCGTCGTAACGGGGCCCGGTCTGAAAATTCGTGCCAGGACAGTCGTATTGACGGTCGGCACGTTTCTCGGCGGTCGCATTCTGATCGGCCACGAGGAAAGAGCCGGTGGCCGGGCTGGTGACGAACCGTCGAATCGACTCGCCGAGCGCTTGCGGGAAATGCCGTTTCGGGTTGCGCGCCTGAAGACGGGCACGCCGCCGCGCCTCGACGCCCGCACCCTGGCCTTCGACGTCATGCAAGAGCAGCCTGGGGATACGCCAACGCCCGTGTTTTCGTTCATCGGGCGGCGTGACCAGCATCCCGAACAGGTGTCGTGCTTCATCACGAGAACCTGCGAGGAAACGCACGACATCATTCGCAATGCGCTTGACGAGTCGCCGCTGTACACGGGCGTCATCGAGGGCGCGGGCCCGCGTTACTGCCCGTCGATCGAGGACAAGGTCGTGCGCTTCGCCGACAGGACGTCGCACCAGATTTTCGTCGAGCCCGAGGGGCTCAACTCGGCCGAGGTGTACCCAAACGGCATCTCGACGAGCCTGCCCTATGAAACGCAACTTCGTTTTGTGCGCTCAATCCGCGGCTTCGAGTCTGCGCGCATCACGCAGCCCGGCTATGCGATCGAATATGACTATTTCGATCCGCGCGATCTCAGGCCGACGCTCGAGACCAGACCGGTGCGGGGGCTGTTCTTTGCGGGACAAATCAACGGCACGACGGGCTACGAAGAAGCCGGCGCGCAGGGGCTGCTCGCGGGCATCAATGCGGCGCGCCAGGCGACTGAAAAAGACGAGTGGTTTCCGCGGCGACAGGAGGCCTACCTCGGCGTCCTCATCGATGATCTCATCACGCGCGGTGTTACCGAGCCCTATCGGATGTTCACGAGCCGCGCCGAGTATCGCCTGACGCTTCGCGAAGACAACGCCGACTTGCGGCTGACGCCCGTCGGCCGCGACCTGGGCCTCGTCGATGACCATCGCTGGAGGCTGTTCGACGCCAAGCGTGAAGCGGTCGCCAGCGAGCAGCGACGCCTCGCCGCGATCATGGTTCGACCACGATCTCTCACGGCTGCGGATACAGCGTTGCTTGGCCGGAACCTGCGGCGCGAAACGACCGCGATCGAACTGCTGCGCCGCCCGGAGCTGGGTTACCGCGAGGTATCGGGCCTGTCGATGGTTGGTGCGGGACCCGCTGCGGCGCCTGACGAACTGCGCGAACAGGTTGAATTGCAGCTCGAAGTACAGGCCAGGTATGCGGGCTATATCGACAGACAACAACGCGAAATTGCAAAGCATGCGAAGCAGGAGGTGCTGCGCCTGCCCGAAAATATCGACTACTCGTCGGTTTCCGGCCTGTCGAACGAAGCGCGTCAGCGGCTCGAGTTATCGCGGCCGGCGACGCTCGGGCAGGCATCCCGGCTTGAAGGAATGACACCCTCGGCCGTGTCGCTTTTGCTGATTCATTTGAAAAAGCGGCAGCTCCAAAAGACAGCCTGAGGGCGATTATTGTTGGCGGGACCCGCGGTCATGGCGCTGAATTTTTTCGTGACCAAGCATCTCACCGGCCCGAAGCTTCGCGGTCGGGGAGACAATGATCTGCATTATCATTACAGTCAGCACCTGAATCTCGGCGCGGGCAATTGAGCACCGCGCCCACATCGGATCGATGCTTTGCTGCGATACACGCTGCTCAGGCTGCTGGGGGCGATACCGACACTGTTGTTGGTCATCGTGCTCGCGTTTCTTCTGGTGCATGCCGCGCCGGGAGGCCCGTTTGACGACGAACGTGTTCTGCCGCCGGAGATTGCGGCCAACATTGCAGCTTACTACCACCTGGACGAAACGTTGCCGCAGCAGTTCTGGCGGTATCTGTCGGGCGTCGTCCGGGGTGACTTCGGTCCGTCGTATCGGTATCGCGATCACACAGTCAGCCAACTGATTGGCAGCGCATTTCCGTTGTCGCTGAAAATCGGCGCCTTGTCGATGCTGCTTGCGGTCATCGTCGGCGTCGGCGCCGGCATCGTGGCCGCGCTGCGACAGAACACCGTGGCGGACCGAGTCGTAATGACCGTCGCGATGACCGGCATTTCGATTCCGATATTCGTCGTAGCGCCCGTGCTCGTGCTGTTGTTCGCGGTCAAACTGCATTGGTTGCCGGCAGGCTGGAGCGGTAATGCGGGTTATGCGCGGCTGTTGCTGCCCGTGGTTTCGCTCGCGTTGCCCCAAATCGCGTACATTGCGCGCCTGACGCGAGCGAGCCTGATCGACGTTCTCGGCAGCGACTTCGTGCGCACGGCGAAGGCGCAGGGACTTGGCATTGTCGCGATCGTCCGCTTTCATGCCCTGAAGCCGGCATTGCTTCCTGTGCTGTCTTTCATGGGGCCCGCGATAGCGGCCGTACTGACCGGCTCTGTTGTCGTCGAGGAAGTCTTCGGCATACCCGGGCTCGGGCAGTTTTTCGTGCGCGGCGCGCTGAACCGCGACTACACGCTGGTGCTCGGCATCGTCATCTTTTATGCGGCGCTGATTATTGTTCTGAATTTGATCGTTGACGTACTGTATGGCGTCATCGACCCGCGCATACGCCACCGATGATTGCGATGAGCGCAAGCTGGGAAAAAATCCGCGGCAATCGGGCGCTTGTCGTCAGCGCGGTGATTCTCATTGTCACCGCGGCCGCTGCAATGATCGGCCCGCTGATCAGCCCGCACGATTACCTGAGCACGAATTTCGAGGAGATGCTGCGTGCGCCGACTATGGCGGACATGCGTATTTTCGGCACCGACGACCTCGGCAGGGACCTGTTCGTGCGCACGATGCTCGGCATTCGGGTCACGCTGATCGTCGCGATCATCGCAAGCATCGTCAGCCTCGTAATCGGTGTCGCTTACGGAGCCATTGCGGGCTATTTCGGCGGCCGCGTCGATGCCGTCATGATGCGCCTGGTCGACACGCTCTATGCGATGCCGTTCATATTTTTCGTCATCCTTCTGATGGTTGTATTCGAACGCAACTTTCTGCTCATTTTCGTCGCGATCGGCGCGATCAACTGGCTGGATATGGCGCGCATCGTGCGCGGGCAGACGCTGAGCCTGCGCGAACGGGAATTTGTCGATGCGGCCCGACTTACCGGCGTATCGAGCGCGCGCATCATCGCGCGGCACATTGCTCCGAATCTGGCCGGTGTTGTCGTCGTTTACGTGACGTTGACGATTCCGCAGGCAATCCTCGTCGAATCGTTTCTGAGCTTTCTCGGCCTGGGCATTCAGGAGCCGCAAACGTCGCTCGGAGCCCTCGTCGATGCCGGCGTCAACCAGATCGAAAGGGCCTCCTGGACGCTGCTGATTCCGGCAACGCTGCTCGCGATGATTCTGCTGTGCTTCAATTTTCTCGGTGACGGCCTGCGCGACCTGCTCGACGCGAGGCAAACGCGATGAGCTTGCTCGAAGTTGCGGACCTCGGCATCCGTTACGGCGCGAGCGAGGTCGTTGCCGGACTGAGTTTTTCCGTTGAGCCCGGTGAGTCGCTCGGGCTCGTCGGCGAATCGGGGTCGGGCAAAACGCAAACCGCGCTGGCGATACTCGGTTTGCTGCCGGCGGCGGCAACGACCAGCGGCAGCATTCGCTTCGATGGCATCGAATTGCTCACGGCCGACGAAGACGAGATGAACGCCTTGCGTGCCGAGCGCATCGCGATCGTGTTTCAGGATCCATTGCAGGCGCTGAACCCGTACCTGCGAATAGGACAGCAGATACGCCGGATTCTGCTGCAACACGGGCTCGCGAGTGGACGCGAGGCGAATGAACGTGTCATCGAGATGCTCGAGCGCGTCGGCCTGCCGGACCCGAAGCGCCAGTTCGGCGCCTATCCGCATCAGCTGTCGGGCGGCATGCGGCAGCGCGCGATGATCGCGTCCGCCCTGATCGCCGAGCCGGACCTGCTGATTGCCGACGAGCCGACGACGGCATTGGACGTTACGGTCCAGGCACAGATTCTCGAACTCCTCGCAAGCATTCGCGACGACACCGCACTTCTGTTGATCACGCACGATCTCGGCATCATCGCGGGCCACTGCGAACGCATGTTGGTTATCGAACAGGGCGGACTGGTCGAAGAGGGTCTGACACGGCAGGTCTTTGCCGCGCCGCAGAGCCGCCACATGGCGCGGCTGCTGGAGGCGGCGCCACGGCTCGACCGTGACGGAGTGCGCGAGACTGTTGTGGGCAAGACAGTTCTCGATGTCCGGGCCGCCGCCGTGAGTTTTCGTGAGCATGGCAGCCATCGTGGCGATCGCCGCTTACGGGCAGTTCGTGACGTCACGCTGCAGGTGCGCTCGGGTGAGACGGTCGCAGTTGTTGGTGAGTCGGGTTCGGGCAAGTCGAGCCTCTTTCGCGCCGTGCTCGGATTGATACCATTGCAATCGGGCATCGTCAGTTTCCTCGGCGAGCGCCTGCCGGACGATGTGCGGTCGCGGGCGTTGAGCGTGAAGCGAGAGTTGCAGTTGGTGTTTCAGGACCCGGTCAGTTCGCTGAACCCGCAAATGATCGCAGGAGAGATTATCGGCGAGCCGCTACTGGTACATGCACCCGAGCTTGGTGCTGACGAGCGCCGGCGGCGAGTCCTGCACATGCTCGAGAAGGTCGGACTCCCCGACGCCTTCGTAACCCGGTTTCCACACGAGCTCTCGGGCGGGCAGGCGCAGCGAGTCGCAATCGCGCGTGCGCTGATCATGAAGCCAAGCGTGCTCATCTGCGACGAAGCCGTTGCGGCACTCGACGGCGCCGTGCGCAATCAGATACTGGCGTTGCTCGAGGGGGTACAGGATGAGACGGGGCTGTCGATCGTATTCATATCGCACGACCTGGCTGTGGTCCGCGGCATCAGTCACCGCGTACTGGTCATGTACCTGGGGCGCCTTGTGGAGCTTGCGGACAGTGCCCGCTTGTTCACGCGTCCGCGGCATCCGTACACCAGGGCACTGATTGACGCCGTTCCCGTACCGGATCCAGCCGCGGCACGGGGCAAGCAGATCATCGCCGGCGAGGTGCCATCGATACTCGCGCCGCCAAGCGGATGCGCATTCCATCCTCGCTGCGCCTATGCGCAGGATCGCTGTATTGCCGAGCGGCCGAACGAGCGCATTGTCGACGGCGTGACGGTTGCGTGCCACCGCGCCGACGAGATTGATTTAACAGTGTGTTAGCGCTGTCGGCGCGAGCCACGGCGGCCGCGCGAACCCCGGCATGGCAGGCAGCCCGGAGAAATCCTTATTGCACGCTGGGCAGCGGTATCGCCAGTGGCGCGCCGTTGATGGTCAAAAGGCCCTTCCTGTAGGCGGCGTCCAATTCATAGACGTCGCCGTTTTGCTTGAGGAACCCCATGGCGACGGCAGCGCCGGCCTGTGGGCCCATCATCGTCGCCAGATCGACCAGATCGGCGGGCACTCGCAAATGGGCGCTTGCGTCGAGCGCCAGCAATAACGCGGTCCACCGAAAGTCGTCGGAATCTGTTGCGTCAAGGGCAATGGAGAAATTCGACGAGATCGTGCCCTGGGGCAGCAGAATATCGAGCCGTTCGAAGTCGAGCCGCAGGCCCGCCGCGAGGAGGCGCTGCAATTCGGATTCCATGGTGGAGAGCGTGAGCATGGCATCGTTACCCGCGGGCAAATCCGCGAGCGCCTTGTTGAGAGCGCCTAGCGCCGCGCCGTCGAAATCGTGGAACGCGAGGGTCGCCATGACACTGAGCTCACCGATTGCCGGAACAGTGCTGCTCTCCAACTTCAGGTTTACGCTGCCATTGACGCGATCGCCAGCTACAGCAGTTTTGCCGGCAATGGAGAGGCGACCGAGCTCAACGCCGGGGGCCGCCGGTGACGCGATCGCCATGGAGTCGAATGCCATATCGAAATCGCCGACCGAGAAACCAAAAGGGCTTGGCGATTTGTCGCCGGCAAATGTCACCGCGCCGATGCGCACCGTTTTCCGGGCGTTCGAAACCGCCAACGTATCGACTATGCCGTTGTACTTCAAAACACCCGTCGCCGGGTCGGAGGTAACGTGTATGTCAACGTCGCCCCACTCGAAGTACGCATCGTCCATGGTACGGGTGCCCGATGTCAGGACAAAGTTTGACTTGAGTACGCCATCGAGGCCGATGTCGGTATAAATCGTACCCGGCATCGGCACTGCCTCGCCGTCAGCCAGCTCGATGCTCATCGTCGAGACGGCGCTGCCAAGCCCGGGCTTCAATGTGCCGCGATCGCGTGATAAAGAAGAGAAAGGCACGAGCCCATGGTCAATCCTGGTGTCGATGATCAAAGCCGGCAGGTTGCCGGTCTCGTCGTTGCCGGTGAGTTCCAGAAGTGCTGCGCGTAAACTGCCGTCACGCAGTTCGATGCGATGCTGGCCCTCCGATGAGAACCAGCCGCGGTTGAAGCTTTGTGAGGTGACAACGAGGCTGTTGCTCTCCCGCGCCGCCCAATCCAGATTTTCGTCCATGGACTGTTCGGCCAGCCGGCCGACGATGCCGGGTGAAACGATGATGACCAGCACAAGCGCGACGAGCAGGGCGACAATGCCTTTCTTCACGGCGATTCCTTAATTTACGGGGTGGTTCGACGGCACGATCCTAGCAGGAACTGGCAGGAACTAAAGGACCGGAGTCGAACCGCGGTTTTGTCGATAACCGGGATAGTTGCCTTTCCGTGCAAAAATGCAAAACTGCGGTTCGACACAATTTCTCGTCCTCAGGAGATCCCATGCCGGATCAGGCGGCGCATACCAGTGATATCGATAATGGCATTGTCGCCATCGATACGGAGTACGTGCGGCCGCTACTCGACGCAAGCCATCTGATCGTCGAAGATGGCCGCGCGGCGTTCGTGGATACGGGCACCAACGACAGCGTGCCCTTGCTTCTCGACGCGCTGCGGCAAAAGGACCTCGACCCCGGCGATGTCGATTTCGTATTTCTGACTCACGTGCATCTCGATCACGCGGGCGGAGCCGGGCAATTGATGCAACGCTTGCCGAATGCGCGCTGCGTGATTCACCCAAGGGGAGCGCCACACATGATCGAGCCGGCAAAACTGATTGCTGGCACCGAGGCCGTTTACGGTAAAAAACGCACGCGCGAAATGTACGGTGAGATCCAGCCGATCGCAGCAGATCGAGTCATAGTCGCCGCTGATGAACAAGCGTTCGTACTGAACGGTCGCGAAATGCGGACGCTGCACACCGAGGGTCATGCGCGGCATCATTACTGCCTGCATGACCCGCAATCGCAGGGCGTGTTCACGGGAGACAGTTTCGGAGTTTCTTATCGCGAACTGGACACTGCGGCCGGCGAATTCATTTTTCCTTCATCGACACCGCCGCACTTCGACCCGGCTGAGGCGCATAAGACCATCGACCGCATTGTGGCGCTGGAACCGCGGCAGTGTTATCTGACTCACTACAGCCGCGTGGGCGATCTGGACCGGCTGGCAGGCGACATGCACGAATGCATTGACGGCTATGTGGCGATTGCCGACGAATGCCGCGACGATCGGAATCGTTCCGAGTCAATGCAGACGGCGATGTTCGACTTTCTGTCCGGGCGACTCGCGAAACACGGCTTCAGGGGAGATCGAGACGCGATGTGGTCGGTGCTGAAGATTGATGTCATGCTCAACGCACAGGGACTGGATGCGTGGCTCAAATGGCGGCAACGCTAGTGGACAGTTTTCGGGCATATCGGATCGACGAGCGTGATGGCAGGATCGTTGCCGGGTTCGAGGAGCTTACGGTCGACGACCTCAGCGACGGGAACGTGCTCGTCAAGGTCAGTCATTCGACCATAAATTACAAAGACGCTCTGGCGGCAACCGGAAGCGCCAGGATACTGCGTCGCTATCCGCTCAACGGCGGCATTGATCTTGCGGGAAGCGTGGTCAGTTCGGACGATGCCGCGTTTCAACCCGGCACTCCCGTGCTCGTCAACGGCTGCGGACTGAGCGAAACCCTCGATGGCGGGTACTCGGAATATGCGCGCGTCGACAGCGCCAGTCTCGTGCCGATACCGGACAACATCAGCCCGGCCGAAGCCATGCAGATCGGTACGGCAGGGTACACGGCGGCGCTCGCGATACACCGCATGGAACAAAACGGCCAGGTGCCCGGAGACGGGCCTGTCGTTGTCACCGGGGCCACGGGCGGGGTCGGCAGCATCGCGATCGACATGCTCGATGGCCGCGGTTACGAGGTCGTAGCGGTAACGGGCAAGGCGACCGAAGATGCGTACCTCAGGGCCATCGGCGCACGTCGAATCCTGCTCCGCGATCAGATCGACCTGGGCAAACGACCCATGGAAAAACCGCAATGGGCCGGCGCGATCGACAATCTCGGTGGCGACCACCTGACCTGGCTTACGCGGACAATGTCCTATGGCGGCAATATCGCGTGCATCGGGCTCGCGGCGAGCACGGCATTGGAGACCACGGTGCTGCCGTTCATCCTGCGTGCCGTCTGCCTGCTCGGCATAAATTCCGTCGACACGCCGCGGAAATTACGCCTGGCCGTCTGGTCGAGGATCGCGACCGATCTCAAGCCGCGCCACCTCGACACGATCAGTCACCGCACGATCTGTTTTGACGACTTGCCCGGTTCTTTCCAGGCCTACATCGACGGCACCGTTACAGGCCGGGTCCTCGTCAAGATCGCCTAGTGTCCTGTCCCGTGAGTTCGCATGATTTCAGAACCAGCAAAAAGCGCTGCTGCAAGGCGCGTTGCACAGGCAATATCGGGCATATTGGCAAGGGACGCAACGCCGCAGCGGCGCTTTTTGCTGCTTCCCGAAGGGCGCGTCCTTCAAGGCCTTTGGTGGCGTTACACCGCTTGTCAATGGACTCGTCATTAACAGCGCGACGTGCCTTGCCAAAGGCCTTGAGAGACCGCGCTGAAACTGTGCGAACTCACGGGATAGGACACTAGATCGCAGTGGGCCAACCGATTCAGGGGTTGTGACCCGGCGCCACACTCGCAGGTCGAAGAATGGAGCGATCGCTCCATTTGGGAATAGACCCGGCGCTGGTTTAAAATCCGGCCTCGCCGTTTTAATTTGGATTAAAACGGCCCTTCGGCAGCCCAGAGGATAAGCAATGAGCGCAGGAGCACGATTCCGGTCGGCGCTGGAACAGGAGCGGCCACTGCAGATTGTCGGCACGATCAACGCCTACACGGCACTTCTGGCTGAAAGAGCCGGATTCCGGGCGCTCTACCTGTCGGGCGCCGGGGTCGCGAATGCGTCATTTGGCATGCCCGACCTGGCGCTGACGACATTGAGCGATGTCTGCGACGACATTCGCCGCATCTGTTCCGCGCAGCGATTACCACTGCTCGTTGATGCCGACACGGGCTGGGGCAGCGCGCTCATGATTGCCCGCACGGTTTCCGAAATGACCCGTGCCGGCGCGGCCGGCTGTCACCTCGAGGACCAGGTCGCCGACAAGCGCTGCGGGCACCGGCCCGGCAAGGCGCTGGTCGAGGCGCAAGAAATGTGTGACCGGATCAAGGCCGCAACGGATGGCCGAAGCGATGACGAATTCGTCATCATGGCGCGAACCGATGCGTACGCCGTTGAAGGGCAGCAGGCAGCGCTCGCGCGCGCGGTCGCCTATGTGGAGGCAGGCGCCGACATGATATTTGCAGAAGCGCTGACGACGCTTGAAGAGTACAAACAGTTCACCGCTGCGGTTAAAGTGCCGGTGCTCGCAAACCTGACCGAGTTCGGTAAGACGCCGCTCTTTACGAGCAGCGAGCTGGCCGAGGTCGGCATCCGCATGACGCTGTACCCGTTGAGCGCCTTTCGTGCCATGTCGGCCGCGGCGCTCAATGTATTCGAAACGATACGACGGGACGGCACGCAGAAGGCCGTCGTCGACACAATGCAAACGCGTAAGGAGTTGTACGATGTCCTGAAGTATCAGGCTTATGAGGACAAGCTCGACGAACTGTTTGCTGAGCAAGGACTGAGAACCGGCAAGGAGTAAAGCGCCTGCGGCGCGGACCGCGGGCCGTGGAGAACACGATGGCAGCAAAAAACAAAGCGGGCGGTCTCGCCGGTGTTACCGCGGGTGCAACGCGCATTTGTACGGTCGGCAAGGAGGGCGCGGGACTCACGTATTACGGCTACGACATCTACGACCTCACCGACAACGCATGCTTCGAAGAGGTTGCCTACCTGCTGGTTCGCGGTAAGCTGCCGAATCGTGCCGAGCTCGACGCATACATTGCGGGGCTCAAGACAAAGCGCGGGCTCCCGGAGGCCCTGAAAACCCTACTGGAAATGGTGCCGGCCGATGCGTACCCGATGGACGTGCTGCGCACTGCCGTTTCGTTTCTCGGCAACATCGAACCCGAGGGTGATTTTTCAAATCAGATCGCCGTCGCTGATCGGCTGCTGGCCTGCCTGCCGTCGATGCTGCTTTACTGGCACCGCTTCCACAGCGACGGTACGCGCATCGACACCGAGACCGACGACGACAGCGTCGCCGGGCACTTTCTGCACATGTTGCATGGCAAGCCGCCGAGCGAGATGCGTCGCGGCTCGCTGGACACGACGCTTGTTCTCTACGCAGAGCACGAATTCAATGCATCGACGTTCGCGGCGCGCGTCATAACGGGAACCTTGTCCGACATGCATTCGGCGGTCAGTGGCGCGATCGGCGCGCTTCGGGGGCCGTTGCATGGCGGCGCCAACGAGGCGGCGATGGCGCTCATTCAGGAATTCCAGTCGCCCGAGGCCGCGGCCGCGGGCGTGCGCGACATGCTCGCACGCAAGGACAAGATCATGGGCTTCGGCCACCGCGTGTACACAACGTCGGACCCGCGCAATTCGGTCAACAAGAAAATGTCCAAAATGCTCGGGGATGACGCAGGCGACACGAGGCTGTTCGCAGTGTCGGAAGCTATCGAAAAAGTCATGTGGGACGAGAAAAAATTGTTCGCGAATGCGGACTTCTTCGCGGCGACCGTGTATCACTTCATGGACATTCCGACGTATTTGTTCACGCCGATCTTTGTCTGTTCGCGCATCACGGGCTGGACCGCACACATCATGGAGCAGCGCGCCGACAATAAACTGATTCGCCCGGCCGCCGACTACATCGGTCCGCCGTTGCAAGAGTGGGTTGCCATCGACGATCGCCCTTAGCTGCCGCCGACTGGCTACAAGTTGTTCTTCCGGAGTCACGATGTCTGATATTGGTGGTCGTTCAGCGCAACGGCCGGACTGGGATGCGGCGCTCGTCGCTATTGCCGATTACGTTTGTGATGCGCCGATCGAGAGCGACCTTGCCTACGATACGGCGCGCTTTTGCCTCATGGACACGCTTGCGTGCGGGTTTCAGGCGCTAGCCTTTCCGGCGTGCACGAAGCTGCTTGGTCCGGTCGTTCCGGGCGCCACACTTTCCGGTGGTGCCCGCGTCCCCGGTACCTCATACGAACTCGACCCCGTGATGGCGGCATTCAACATCGGCACGATGAACCGCTGGCTCGACTTCAACGACACATGGCTTGCGGCGGAATGGGGCCACCCGTCGGACAACCTCGGCGGCATCCTGGCCGTGGCCGATTACCTGAGCCGGCAAAATCGTGCCGCGGGCAAGAATTCGCTGACGATGCACGATGTGCTGACAGCGATGATCAAAGCGCACGAAATACAGGGCGTGATCGCATTGGAGAACAGTTTCAACCGCGTCGGTCTCGACCACGTGCTGCTCGTACGCGTAGCGTCGACAGCCGTGGTCACGCAGTTGCTCGGTGGGAACCGCGAGCAAGTGCTGAATGCGGTGTCCAACGCGTGGATCGATGGCGGCGCGCTCCGTACTTACCGTCATGCGCCGAATACGGGTTCGCGCAAGAGCTGGGCGGCAGGTGATGCAACGAGTCGCGCCGTGCGGCTTGCGCTGATCGCGATGACCGGTGAGATGGGCTATCCGTCGGCGTTAAGCGCGAAGACCTGGGGGTTCAACGACGTGCTGTTCAATGGCCGGGTGTTCGAGTTCCAGCGGCCATTCGGCAGCTACGTCATGGAAAATGTGCTGTTCAAGATTTCTTTCCCGGCCGAGTTCCATGCGCAGACCGCGGTCGAAGCGAGCATGGCGCTGCACGAGGCTGTCCGTGATCGCATCGATGACATTGAAAGAATCGTCATCGAAACCCAGGAAGCCGGCATTCGGATCATCGACAAGAGCGGTCCGCTGGCCAACCCGGCCGATCGTGACCACTGCATTCAGTACATGACAGCAATACCGTTGATATTCGGCCGCCTGACTGCCGCCGACTACGAAGACAGCATCGCGGACGACCCACGTATCGATGCGCTCAGGGCCAGGATGGAGGTTCGCGAGAACGAGCGCTTCACACGAGATTACTTCGATCCCGCGAAGCGCTACATCGGCAATGCGTTGCAGGTGTTCTTCAACGACGGCAGCAGCAGTGATCGCGCCGAAGTCAATGTCCCAATCGGACACCGTGAGCGCCGCGAAGAAGGGATTCCTGTTCTGAAACAGAAGTTTGCCGACAGCGTTGCGCCGAAACTCAACAAGAAACAGTGGGCTGAACTCGATGTACTTTGCGCGGACCGGGAGCGGCTTGCACAAACGGCCGTCGATGATTTCATGGCATTGTTGGTGGTTTGATCGTCGCGGCCAGCCGCTACCCAAGCACCGCATATAATCGATCGTCGTGACCGTTAGTGCCGAAAAAATTGCAGCTGCCATAGCGGCACTTGGGCAGACATTTCCCGTCGGTACAGCGGAAAAGCTGGCGATACTGCTGGACGAGCTCGAGCGGTGGAATCGCCGCATGAACCTGACCTCAATCCGCGATGCGGATGACATGATCACGGGCCATCTGCTCGACAGCCTGGTAGTCAGACCCCTGATTGCGGGAACGAGGATTCTGGACGTGGGCACGGGCGCGGGCTTTCCGGGATTGCCACTCGCCATTGCGGAGCCGGACCGAATGTTCGACCTCGTTGACAGCAACGGCAGGAAAATCCAGTTCATCAGGCATGTCACAGGCCTGCTCGGCCTGCGCAACGTCACAGCAGTCAAGGCGCGCACGGAGGACTATGCACCCGGCTACCGCTTTGATACGGTGATCGCGCGAGCCGTTGCGGCACTGCCGCGACTCGCGGAAATCGCCGGGCACCACGTGGGAGAGCACGGGGTGTTTGTTGCGCTGAAAGGGCGCCTGCCGGCGGAAGAATGCGAACACGTGCCCGATACGTGGCAGTCCACAATAACGGAATTGTCGGTGCCGGGCCTGGAGGCCGGTTCGCGGCACGCAGTGCTCATGCGGCGGAAGTGATTAAATGACGCGTATCATCGCGGTTGCGAACCAGAAGGGAGGAGTCGGCAAGACGACGACGTGCGTCAATCTGTCCGCATCACTCGCCGCCACGCAGCGGCGCGTGCTGCTGGTTGATATGGATCCGCAAGGCAACGCAACGATGGGTTGCGGAATCAACAAGATGGAGGTTGACTACTCGGCGTGCGACGTGCTGCTCGGCGAAGTCAGCGCGGCGGATGCGATCGTGTCGCCGCCCGAAGGCAACTTCGCGGTATTGCCGGGCAATGAAGACCTGACGCTGGCCGAGGTCAAACTCCTGCAGGAGATCGGCCGCGAGATGAAACTCAAAAAGGCGCTCGCGCCCGTCGTCGGCCTGTACGATTTCATTCTGATCGATTGCCCGCCGTCGATTAACATGCTGACCGTCAATGCACTGACGGCAGCAGACGGCGTGCTGATCCCGATGCAGTGCGAGTATTACGCGCTCGAGGGACTGAGCGCGTTGTTGAATACCGTCGAAAAGGTACGCAGCAGCGTAAACCCGAATCTCGAGGTTTTCGGTATCCTGCGGACCATGGTCGATCCGCGCATCAACCTTTCGAACGAAGTCTCGATGCAACTGATCAAGCATTTCGATCAAAAAGTGTTCCGGACCGTAATACCACGCAACATTCGCCTGGCCGAGGCGCCGAGTTTTGGCCGACCGGTATTGACGCACGATCGCTCCTCCAGGGGAGCGATCGCGTACCTTGCGCTGGCCGGAGAAATCCTGCGCCGCGAAGATGCGCGTGTCGGCCGAGTGCAGGCAGTATAGTAGGAGGACCTGTAGGCCCGACATGTCGATGGATGCAGGCGGTTAGAGCAGGAGGGCCTTCAGGCCCGATACACAAGCAATGAGCGTAAGAAAAAGACGATTAGGACGAGGGCTCGATGCCCTGTTGAGCAAGCCGGTCGCTGAAAACGCGGCGGTAACCGGCAGCACGGCCGGTAATCCGTTCATGCAGATTCCGCTTGAGCTGCTGCAACGCGGCCGGTTTCAGCCACGCGTCGACATGCGCCAGGAATCTCTCGAAGACCTGGCGAATTCGATCCGGTCGCAAGGCGTCGTACAGCCCATCGTGGCGCGGCCGATCGGTAACGGCGGCCCGTCACAGCGCTATGAGATCATTGCCGGCGAGCGGCGCTGGCGTGCCGCACAAATGGCCGGACTCAATCAGATTCCGACCGTTGTCCGGGACGTTCCCGATCACGCGGTGATCGCGATGTCGCTGATTGAGAACATCCAGCGTGAGAACCTCAATCCGCTCGAGGAAGCACGCGCGCTGGATCGCCTGATTCACGAGTTCGATCTAACGCACGCCGAGGCGGCCACGGCGGTCGGTCGATCTCGCGCGACGGTGAGTAACCTGTTGCGCCTGCAGGAGCTCGCCGACAAGGTGAAGCCGATGCTCGAGTCGCGACAGATCGAAATGGGGCATGCGCGCGCGCTGCTGTCCATCAGTGATCCGCAGCAGCAGCATGACGCAGCCCGGCAGGTGATAAAGAAGAGCCTGTCTGTGCGCGAAACCGAACGGCTCGTCAAGCGCATGCTCGACGCCAAGGGCAAAAAGAAGCCGGCAAAGCGACCGGCCTCGGTGAATGCCGACATTCGCCGCCTCGAGGTCGAGGTATCGGAGAAGCTTGGTGCCAAAGTGCGCGTCGTACACGGCAACAAGGGTTCGGGCAGGATCGTGATCAGCTATAACAGTCTCGATGAGCTTGACGGCATCTTGAAACATATCCGTTAGGGCGCCATTGCCATGCTCTGGGCCTGCCACTATAATGCGCGAGCCAAACACAGGCCCGCCTGGAATACTGAAAACCCAAGCGCCACAAGCCGCCGGTCAGCCCGATGGACGTGGCGTTTTTAGTGCCGGAGGCAAGCAGAAATGGGCGAGACCGCAGGCCGACGCGGCTCATTCATCGTTGCCAGGGTGCTGGCGTTACAAATCGGAATCGGGGTGGTCCTGGCCGCGTTGTTATGGGCTACTTATGGTCGCGTAGCAGGCTATTCGGTATTGCTCGGTAGCATGATCTGCGTGATTCCGAATGCCTTTCTGGCGCTGCGGCTCGCAGTGCCACGCCGGGATCCCGGGGCTCGCGCCCTGATTCGGGCAGCATACATGGGTGAAGCAGGCAAACTGGCGTTGACCGTACTGATGTTCGGCATCGTCTTCGTCGCGGTACGGCCGCTGGCGGCGGCGCCATTGTTTGCAGGATTTATCGCGGCGCAGCTGGGGACCTTTGCCGGGCTCCTGATGCGCGACGCAGGACAACAAGAACAGGATAAAGAGTAAGCAGCATGGCGAGTGAAGGCGGACACAGCCCGCAAACCTCGGGCGAGTACATTGCTCATCATTTGCAGAATCTGCAGGTTTGCCAATCGGACGGCGGCGAATGGATATGGAACCATTGTGCCGGCAACCCGATGACGATCAACGTCGACTCGATGTTTTGGTCAGTGTTTCTCGGCGTTATTTTCATTGTGCTGTTCCGTTCGGCCGCGAAAAAAAGTTCGGCGCGCGAACCCAGCCGCTTTCAGGCGGCAGTCGAGATCATCGTCGACTTTGTCGATGGCAGCGTCAAAGACACGTTCCGTGGCAAGAGTCGCCTGATCGCGCCGCTCGGGCTCACGATTTTCGTGTGGGTGTTCCTGATGAACCTGATGGACCTGATTCCGGTTGACTGGATACCGATGGCCGCCGGCTGGGCGGGCATCAAGTATATGAAGGTCGTGCCGACGACCGACGTCAATGTCACATTCGGCATGTCGATCGCCGTGTTCTTTCTCATCCTCTTTTATACCGTGAAGAATAAGGGAATCGGCGGATTCATCGCAGAGCTTACGCTACACCCGATTGCCCCACCACTGAAAGGTCCGGGCATTATTGCGGCGCCTTTTATCATCTCCTTCAACTTCATTCTCGAGAGCGTCGCGCTGATTGCCAAACCCGTGTCGCTGTCGCTACGCTTGTTCGGCAATATGTTTGCCGGCGAGCTGATCTTTATTCTGATCGCAATGCTCGGGCTATGGCAACTACCGCTGCACTTCCTCTGGGCCATATTCCACATTCTGATAATTACACTACAGGCCTTTATTTTCATGATGTTGACCATAGTTTACTTGAGCCTGGCATCGGAATCGCATTGAGTTTGTGTCTTTTAATTTCAACAAGGTGGACTTGATCCTGTTTAGGAGAAACTGATGGAAACTGTTATTGGCCTCACCGCAATCGCCGTCGCACTTCTGATCGGCCTCGGCGCCCTCGGCGTCGGTATCGGCATGGGTCTTCTGGGCGGCCGCTTTCTCGAGGGTGCGGCACGTCAGCCCGAGCTGGCGCCGATGCTGCAGACGAAGATGTTCATTGTCGTTGCGTTGCTCGATGCCGTCGCCATGATCGGTGTCGGTATCGCGCTGTTCTTTGCATTTGCCAACCCGTTCGTCGGTCAGCTGCAGGACGCAATGCAGGCTGCCGGCGGCTAGTCGTTAAACTCGCAGTTGTAGGAGCGGCTTCAGCCGCGATTGAATCGGGCCTGAAGGCCGTCCTGCAATCGCAAAACGGTGCAAGGAGCTCACTGTGGATATCAATCTGACACTGATCGGCCAATCGATCGCGATGTTCGTGTTCGTGTGGTTCTGCATGAAATTCATATGGCCGGTGATCCTGGCAGCGATCGAGGAGCGTCAGGAGCAAATCGCCGCAGGTCTCGCGGCTGCGGAGCACGGCGAGCAGAAACTCGAGCAGGCGAAGGCTGAGGCCGACGATATTGTGAGCAATGCGCGAACGCGGGCCACGAGTATTCTCGATCAGGCAAATTCGCTGGCAAACGACATCGTGGCGGAAGGCAAATCGGGCGGCATGAAAGAGCGTGAACGGCAACTGACGGCCGCGAAGGCTGACATCGAGCAGGAAGCTAACCGCGCGCGCGAAGAGCTGCGCGAACAGGTATCGGCGATAGCTGTCGCGAGTGCCGAGAAGATTCTGCAACGAGAGATCGACGCGAAAACGCACCAGGATATTCTGGGCAAGCTTGCCCAGGAACTATAAGCGCGAACCTTAAGCATGGCTGACAACAACACCGTAGCGAGACCCTATGCGCAGGCATTGTTTGAGCTGGCGAACGAAGCCGGCGAACTTGCCGCCTGGTCCAAATCGCTCGAAACAGCAAGCCAGGTGCTGGCCGACGGCCGGGTCGTCGACTACCTGGGCAACCCAGCGTTCAACGACAAGCAGCGGCTGGAGTTCCTGACCGGGCTGTTTGCCAAGGCCGGCGCCAGAATGCTGGCGGGCAAGAACAGACAGGGAGCGAATTTCCTGAGATTGCTGCTCGAGTACGGGCGGGTCTCCGTGTTCCCCGAGATTGCGGTCCACTTCGAGACGCTCAAAGCGAAGGTCGAGAATACGGTCGACGTCACCGTGACCTCCGCCTGCGAGATCAGCAAGAAACACAAGGATGCAATCTCGAAGGCGTTACGCAAACGGCTCGGCAGGGACGTGAGGCTCGAGACGAAAATCGACAAAAATCTCATCGGCGGCGCGGTTATCAGGGCCGGCGATGTCGTAATTGACGGATCGTTGCGCACCAGGCTGGAAGGCCTGTCGAACGCGCTGATCAAATAGAGAGGAAAAGGAAATGGCACTCAAAGCTTCTGAAATCAGCAAACTG